>Ga0182030_10020840_pt1 | contig 12333 bp, 14 predicted proteins | sample 812S3MmetaG_FD_121299 | JGI IMG/M metagenome (GOLD analysis project Ga0182030, IMG submission 121299) | Permafrost microbial communities from Stordalen Mire, Sweden - 812S3M metaG (Illumina Assembly) | ecosystem: Environmental > Terrestrial > Soil > Wetlands > Permafrost | place: Sweden...
TTCATCGGGAAGCTTTGTGGCCCAGTTTGGGTCGAGTGGTAACGGATATTTCAATGACCTCGAGGGTATAGGTCAAGACTCGAGCGGAAATGTCTGGCTTTTGAGCGCTGGCGACAACAATGTCGAGGAATTTAGTTCAAGCGGTGTATATATGTCCCAATTTTCCCTTGGCGCGTTTGGTTTAATCCAGATTCCGAGTGGTCTTGCTGTCGATCCGAATAACAATTTATGGGTGACGGATCTCTATGGTGGCATACAAGAATATTCCCCCACCGGAACTTTGGGAGTTTCGCTCACTACGTCGGGTTCTAATTGTAGCGCTGGAAATATTAATTATCCTAACAGTCCCACCTTCGACTCGGCGGGGCATCTTTGGGTGATACAGAATGGAAACCAATGCGTCGAGGAATTTTCCGCCACGGGTACCATTATGCAGTCTTTTAGTCGCGGATCCGACTTTTCGGGTGTGGCCCTTGCTTTTGATGGAAGCGGAAACCTCTGGGTATCGGATGATGGCGCTAGTACGTCTATCGATGAATTCTCCTCTACTGGTTCCTTTATTAACTCATTTAGCGTGGCCACCTCTGCCGGGCCCAATGAAGGCATCGAAGGTCTTGCTTTTGACTCCAATGGGAAACTTTGGGCAACGGATGAGAGCGGCAGGACTAATGGTGACAATGGCATTGACGAATTTTCCACTGCCGGGGCGTTGCTTTTTAGTACCGGCACGTTTGGGCAAGGGGGGCCATATATAGATACCGCTAGTCGTATTATTTTTGCCACCAGCGGTGGGGGAGGCAGTCCCTCCGTCTCTTCCTTCTCCGCTTCTCCCACGATCGTCGCTTCCGCGGGGACCAGTACGCTTTCCTGGACGGTGAGCAACGCATCATCCGTTGCCATTTCGCCGATCGCGCTTTCAACCTCCACGCTGATCGGATCCACCACGGTGAATCCTACCGTTACGACCGCCTATACCTTGACCGCGACAAACCCGAATGGTACAAGCACCGCAACCACCAGTGTGATGGTGGGTGCTACCAATATCAGCTCTGCTGCCGCCCAACACTGGGCGTGGAACGATAAGATCGGATGGATAGATTTTTACGACACGCAGAATATCATCGTGTCATCTACAAGCCTTACGGGCTACGCCAGTTCGTCGGCGGGATACATATCGCTCGATTGCGGAACTTCCCCGAACGGTAACATTTGCACCACGCGCAATAGCAATTACGGCGTGAGCAATGACGGGAGCGGCAACCTTTCGGGATGGGCGTGGAATGATATGTACGGATGGATCTCGTTCTGCGGTAACTCATCGGGCGGAGGATCGACGTGGAATGGTTCCAAGTGGGTCTGTCCATCGAGCCCGACGTACCAGGTCGTCATCAATCCTACGAGCGGCATTTTTTCCGGATGGGCGTGGAACGACACGATTGGGTGGATATCGTTCAACTGCAGCAATACGGGGAATTGCGGCAGTCCTTCGCAATATGATGTTGTGACGTCATGGATCGGCGCCAACGGGACGACCACGACGGGGACGCTCGATTCCGAAACGTTCGACACTGGCGTCTCGAGCGGCGCGCAGCTCAACTCGGTCACGTGGCAGGGCACAGCGCCTGCGTCCACCACGGTAGGGTTCCAATTTGCCGTAAGCGCGAGCTCAACCGGTCCATGGACCTACGCTGGCCTGGATGGAACCTCGGGCACCATGTACACTGGCCTCGCGGGCGCTCCAATCCCGCTGAGCAATTATCCGTCGCTTAAAGGCAGATATTTCCGCTACCACATCATCCTGATTACGAATGGATCTGGAACAGTCACTCCCAGCGTGCAGGGCGTTTCAGTGAATTGGAGCCCGTGATATAATCAATAGATAAATAATGTTCCACGCACTATCGTCATCGCGAAAGAGCGGATTTACCCTTATTGAAATGCTTATTTCAATAAGTATTTTTTCCGTGATCATTGTCGCCTTTATCGGCATACTGGTGATCGTGTTGCAGATCCAGGCGCAATCATCATCTTCGGTGGCGGTAAATCAGGAGAGCCAGTTTCTTTTGCAGAAGCTGCAGTATTACGTGGAGAGTGCGAGTGTCGTCAATATTCCGACTTCCACGGTGACCTCCACCCTCCAGCTTTTCACGGCAAGCTCTTCCGCTGATCCAGAGTTCATCAAGCTTTCGAGCGGCACCGTGTATCTTCAGCAGACGGCCACCGGCACGATGCAAGCGCTTACTTCTCCCAGGGTTACCGTCTCAAGCCTTTCGTTTACTCGCAATGCAAATCCTCCGGGGCACGATGCAGTGAGTATCTCTTTCACCATGGCCTACAATACTACGAACGCAGCGCAAGCGTTCAGCCAGCTTTTCCAGTCAACCGTTGAGCACGTTTCCGCTGCCACTTTTGATACGGGAGTTTTTACTTCGGGTGGCTCTTTGCCACTCGGAAGTTCCGGCAACTTATGGACGCCGATCAACGGTGTCATTAACTTCAGCGGAAGCAATGTCGGCATCGGCTCGCTGGATACCAGCCCGCAACAGCCATTGGAGGTGAACGGCGGGGTGCGCCTCTATCCGAACGGGGTTACTCAGCCGACGTGCACGAGTTCCACCAATGCGAGCGCGCGTGGGACGCTTTGGTTCAACAACAATAACGGATCCAAAGACACGCTCCAGCTCTGCGCTGCAAGTTCGACGGGAATAGTTGGGTGGCAGACGCTCTATTAATAAGCAAAATGATATAATAAGTTTATGGACAAAAACGAAAAGAGAAAGAGGGTTATAGAGATCGCTGTGGGGGTGTTGATCCTGATAATTGTCGCGGTGCTCGTCGGATATGCGTTGAGCAGGAACGGTGCTGTGGGTTCACGTTCAAGCCAAACGGGAGCGTCGGGGGCGCCCAATGCATTGTTGGGTCCGCAGGACGCTCTGGCGCCGTCGGGAGTTTCAACTGTGGCGCCGGTTCCCGCAGGCACGTCCGTTCCCAACGCCGGTGCGGTTAACACCCCCTCGAACGTTGCGATCCCCGCCGTGCAGAGTGCGGGAGATCCCTCGGGGAATGTGAGTTATCGCAGTTTCAATATTAAAATTGACGGCGGGGCGTTCTCTCCTAATACTGTGATAGTGAAACAAGGGGACACGGTGAACCTTGAGTTGACCGCTGTTGACGCAAGCTATGGCTTCACGCTGCCGAGCTATAAGCTCAACGCTCCGATCGCGGAAGGAAAAACACAGACGATCCAGTTCCAAGCTCTGCAAATCGGGGACTTCACCTTCTATTGCGGCTCGTGCGGCGATCCGTCCACAGGTCCCATCGGGCATTTCATCGTAACTGCGAATTAGTGTATAATACTGACAACACCTCCATGCGCCATTCAAAATCCAAATGAAGAATCCCTCATCGCTTAACAAGGTCCATATCTTCGCAATCGCCGCCAGCGTCATGTTGATGGGCGTGTTTTTCTGGTCAATGTTCAGCACGCTTGCGTTCGTCGGTCCCACGGCAAATCCTCCGACCGGCAACGGCGCGGTCAGTTCCGACGCCTCGAACAATGTGTACATCGGGGGCAACCTCAATGTCACCGGCACCATCACTGCGGCGAGCGGTCTGGGTGGTTCGGCGATTAACGCGCAGAACGTTTCTGCGGGGATGTTCGGTTTGGGTACGGGAGGAGGAATATATAACTTCTCCAGCACCGTTGGCATCGGCATCGGAACGACGACACCCTGGACGGCTTTGGATGTCGCGGGAAATATAACAGATAGAAACGTAACTGCTTCTCCTTTTTTGGCGACGAATGCTTCAGGAACTCTTATCGCGGGTGCCATTCCGGGTTCGGGAATTGTCACTTCAAATGGAACGACATTAAGTAATGACGCGATTCCTCTTATCGCTTCACAAGGTGGTACAGCTACCACTACGCCGCTCGCCGCGAGCGCTTTCATCTCCACGCTTCCGCTTACGGGAGGGACAGTATCTGGTGCTACGACATTTTCTGCGACGACTACAAACGCTTCAGCTACCTTTTCCGGCAACGTCGGTATCGGGACGGCAGTACTGGGTACAGCTCTTACGGTTGCGGGGCCAATATCACTTAAGGCGCCTACGACGGTTACCGGTTCTACCTATACGGTCGTGCCGGCCGATTCATCTCTCGTTTTTAAAACTACCGCCACTTGCACGTTAACCTTGCCGGCTGCCGCGAGCTTCCCTGGTCGCATTCTGTACGTAAAGACGATTGCCGCATATGCGATCAACAGCGCATCTTCAAATGTATTCCCGATCAGCACGGCGACGGCAGGTACTGCTATTCTCGCAGCTACGGCCGGTAAATACGCGATGTTGCAGTCTGACGGCACTGAATGGGTCGTGATGGAATCGAACTAAGCTAAATATATAGTTATGAAAAGAGCCGGGAGCCCCTGGGGCGAGTGGAGCTGCTTCTGCCGCTGACCCTTTGGTCTAAAAAAGGTATAATGATAGTGTGGCATATCCCTCTTTCAATAAAGGCCAGACGTTTTTGGCATTGGTGATATTTATCGGGGGGATTGTTATGGTCGGTGGGCTCCTCATCGCGTTCTTTGCGGCATCGTCCGTGGACACGGGATACGGCGTCGCCGCCGAATTCAAGGCCGAAGCCGCCGCGACGGCGGGAGCGGAGGACGCTCTCTTACAGCTCGATCGGAACGCACAGTTTAAGAACACGACGGGATATGCGGTCTCCGCCGGCAGTTCGACGACGGCGACCGTTACCGTCACACAGAACACTCCTTCCGCGGGTTTTGCCACGATCCTTTCCGTAGCGACGGTCAGCAGCCATACGAAGAAGATCAGTGCTGTTGTTTCGGAGAACGCGTCCACGTCACAGGTCAGCGTTATCTCCTGGACGGAGATCCAATAAATTTCATGCAATCGATCAAATTGTATTTTCAAAAACTTCTTTCCTTTCTAAGGATCCGCGCGAGCGCCGCCGGCCTTGAGGTGAGCGATCAGGTGCTGCGATTCGTCTATTCCGACCGGGGGAAATGGAAAACGGAGGCGGTGCGTCTCGCGCCGGACGTCCTGGAAAAAGGCGCCATAAAGGACGCGCCGGCGTTTGCCGCCGCGCTTCAGGAGCTGAGGTCGCATCTGCCGTCCGCGAAAAAAAAGAGGAAGAAGATGAATGTCGTTGTATCTTTGAGCTCGGTCAATATGTACAGCCAGGTTTTTACGTTGCCTCTTATGGAAGGGGAGGACCTTGATAAAGCGATCAATCTTAACGTGCAGATGGTATCCCCGGTGGATATCTCCCAGGTATACTACGGCTGGCAGTTCCTGGGGCGTGACGAAGTGAGCCTGCGGTCGGAGATCGCGGTGGCATTCGCGGATAAGAAGATCGTGGATGCAATGACCGAGGCGCTCTACGCCGCAGGGTTCATAACGGTGTGCGCCGAATCCCGGGCGCTCGCGCTCGTGAGGAACTTGCGCGAAAAGGGAACCGGCATGGATCTCAATGGATCATATCTCCTGCTCGATATCGATAATTCGGGCATCGATTTTCTCATCGTGAGGAAGAGGCTGCTCTATTTCGAATATACGAACCAGTGGACCGATCTTGCCGATGAAAAGGGGCAGATATCGGTCGCAAAGTTCGAAGAGATGCTCGCGGCGAGTTTGCGGCAGGTGGTGAATTTCTATACTCAGCATTGGCCGGAACCGCTCGCCGGGATCATACTTTCCGCGGTGGCATTCCAGGAAGAAGCGCTCCATGCCGTCAAGGAGTCCGTGCCGTTGCCGATTCTATTTCTTTCTGTGCTCTCAATGGACGAGCCGATCCCTCCGGAGTGGTTCGTGGCAGTCGGATGCGCCTTGCGGGGAAGCGATGCGAATTTGAAAGACAAAGAGATCAATTTATCCGGCGAAGAGGCGCTTAATACCTTTCACGAGGAACAATTGCTTAATTTTATGAATCTTTGGCGCGTGCTCGTCCCCGCGATCCTTGGGTTTCTCATCGTCGTCCTTTTTCTTGCCGACGGTTTTTTGAACACCGTGCGGTCCGGCATCGAGTCGCAGGCGGCATTTACCCAACAAGGAGAGGAATCCTCTGAGGTTGCGGCGCTTGAGGCATCCTCGACGGCATTCAACCAATCGGTGGCGCTTGTCGCCGGCGCAGAGGCGGAGATCAGCGGGAATTATTTGATGATCGGTGACATAAACAATACGGCGGCGGCGAACGGCGTTACGGTAAGCCATATATCATTCCAGGCGGCGAACACTCCCATTCTTGTAGCTGGCATTGCCCAATCGACGGAGCAGATAGTCGCGTTCAAAAATGCGATCCAAAGCGATCGCCATTTCGGGACGGTCACGCTTCCGCTTCTTGGCATCCAGCAGGATCCACAGGGAGGGTACTCGTTCTCGGTGACGTTCCCGCTATCGTCCGCCTTCTAGGAAAAGGACATGGGGAATATGTTTTGGAGCATAGAAGATTAAATGCTCCAAAACATATTCCCCATGTCCTTTTCCTAGAAGGCGGGTGCCAGTGAGCCAGATATTTTTTGGAAAATCCTTTCGAATATTTTTTTATCGGCGCCGGTGATGGGGGAGAGCACGAAGTCGCCGGCTTTTTTTCTGCGCACCTCGTTTGGCTTACGGATGCCGATGCGGATGCGCGTAAAATTCTCGGTGTGCAGATGGTCAATAATGGACTTGATCCCGTTGTGCCCAGCGGAGCCGCCGCCGGTTGCACGCTTGAAATCGCCGATGGCAATATCGCTGTCGTCATGGATGACGATGATATCCTCAGCGCCAGCGCCGAAGGCGCGCATGGCCTCATGCACCGCATGGCCCGACTCGTTCATAAAGACGAGCGGGCGGATGAATATATCATTCCCGATTTTGGCATACGAAAAACTGTTCCTATGCGTGCGAAACTTCGGCGGGACATCACTTTTTCCGTCCGCAGTGCCACCGCCTGCCGCGTGTTCCGCGATCCATTGCATCGCAAGCGCGCCTACGTTGTGATAGGTTGTTTCGAGCGCCGGGTCCGGGTTTCCAAGGCCGATGATGAGCGTGTGGTCCATGCTTGATTATTATATTGCATCTTCTATATAATGAGTACACTTAACCTACCATATGAGAAAGTTCTTCGCGTCGCTGCTTGAGGTATTGGAGATCGCCGTCATCGCCGTTGCTGCGGTGTTCATCGTGCGGTCGTTCCTCGTCCAGCCATTCCTCGTGAGCGGCACCAGTATGGTGCCCACGTTTTCCAATGGCGATTATGTGCTGACGGACGAGCTGACCTTCCGCATCCGTCCGCCGGAGCGCGGCGAGGTGGTGGTGTTCCACGATGTGAGCGACTATTCCACGTTTCTTATCAAGCGCGTCATCGGCCTGCCGGGCGAGACGGTGATCATCAAGAACAACACCGTGACGATTGAGAACAAACAGAATCCCAATGGGTTCGTGCTGAATGAATCCTATTTGCCGTCGGGAACGGTAACGTCGGGGGATCAGTCGTGGACGCTTTCTTCGAGCTCGTACTTTATGATGGGCGATAACCGCGCGGTGAGCTACGATTCGCGCAGTTGGGGCCCGCTTCCCGCGAATGATATCGTCGGGCTCGTGCGGTTTCGGCTTTGGCCATTCAATGCGATCCAGATTTTTAGCGCGCCGCAGTATAGTACGTCAACTTCGTAATCATCATGCCCACTCCTCAACAAGAAAAAGAAAAGCCTAGGGAACCTAAGGAAGTGGTCCGCACGTTCCAGTCCGCCAAAGGTATGCATGACGTGCTGCCTTCGGACGAGCCGTATTGGGAAAAGATCGAGGGCGCGGCGCGGTCGCTTGCGTCCGCGTACGGATTTTCGCGGATCGAGCCGCCGATTTTGGAATTCGCCGAGCTCTATAATAAGACGTCCGGCGAGGAGAGCGACGTGGTGCAGAAGGAAATGTATACTTTGAAAACTAAAGGCGGCGATTTTCTGGCGCTGCGGCCGGAATACACGCCGGGCATCTCGCGGGCGTACATGCAGCACGGGCTTTCGCGGCTCGGCCAGCCGCAGAAACTGTTTGCGATGGGACCGATCTTCCGCCACGAGCGCCCGCAACTCGGCCGCGCACGGCAGTTCACGCAGATCAATTTCGAGACGCTGGGCGGCGTGAACGATCCCATCTATGATGCGGAGATCGTCGCGCTGTTTTGGGATCTGCTCAACGAGCTCAAGATCAAAAACTCTCTCGTGAAGGTGAATTCCATCGGTTGCCGTATCTGCCGGCCGATCTATAAAAAACAGCTGACGGCGTACTATAAAAATCACGAGGCGGCGCTCTGCGAAGATTGTCAGCATCGGCTTAAGGTGAATCCGCTCAAGCTGCTTGACTGCAAAGAGCCCGGATGTATCGTGCTTAAGGAGAAGGCGCCGAACTTTTTGGATAAGATCTGCGTGATGTGCAGCGCACACTTCAAGTCGGTGTTGGAATATCTGGATGAGGTGGACATCCCCTACGAGCTGGACCATCACCTCGTGCGCGGCTTGGACTATTACAGCCGCACGGTGTTCGAGATATATGCCGACGGCAACGAGGCGCAGATCGGGGCACTTGCCGCGGGCGGGCGCTATGATTACTTGATGGAAACGATCGGCGGACATCTGACGCCGGCCATGGGTGGCGCAGCGGGCGTTGAACGGCTGATCGCCGTCCTGCGCGCCAAGGAGATCCCGGTTGGTGGAAAGTCCGGCAAGCGGGTGTTCCTCGCGCACGCGGGCGCGCTCGCCAAGAAAAAAGCATTCGCCATCTTGAAGGACCTCCGCGGTCATGGATTTTTGGTGACCGAGTCTTTGTCAAAAGAATCATTGGCAGCGCAGTTGAAAGTTGCAGACAAGGAAGGGATCGCGTTGGCGTTGATCTTGGGGCAGAAGGAGATCTACGAGAACACCATCATCGTCCGCGATCTTACGAACGGGCTGCAGGAGGCCGTGCCGTTGGAGAAGCTGGTGGAAGAGATCAGGAAGCGGCAGAAATAAAATACCCCTTCCTTTTCAAACGGAAATGCCACGTAGGAACGTGACCGTTTGAAAAGGAAGAGGTATTTTATTTCTGCGAGGCTGATGAAGATGGAGGGAGTCTAGAGACCGGCTTTTTGTTCCAGTTTGGTGACGCGGGAGCGGAGGTCGAATATATCGGCACGGACGTCGATTGTCTTTATTTCCTTGCGGATATCTTTCAGTTCGCGGGAGATGCCGTCAAAGCGATTATCGACATATTTTTCCAATTTATCTATACGTTGCGTGAGAGCGAGAATATCCTCTTTTATTCCCGTCATAGTGGATTCTATCTTTTCAAAACGCGCATCCATGCGCGATTCCAGCCTTCCTATTCGTGATTCCACGCCAACGACGCTTTTATTCACGATCATCGCGAATTCGCCTATCGATTCACGCATGGCTTCGCGGAACCAACCTTTTGTCACCACCTCATCATCGTCATTTTTTGTTTTTATCATGCCAATAATCATACGTCGCGCAAAAAAGAAGTCAAAAACTTTTTAATAAATATTTAATGATATAGCCAATTAGACGGTTTTATTTCTGAGTGATACACTAGAGGTAGGTTTTCAATCCTGATCAGGAGGGGTTTTGTGAAGAGCATATTCCGTTTTTTCGCGATGGTTCTGTTTTGCGGCGCGCTCATTCCCCTTATCTTTTTTATGGGTACAGGGAAGCAGTCCGTGAGGGAGAAGCCATGGATAGCCAATGATGCAGCTCCTCATCGTGCGACCGGGGCGTGGGCGCATCTTGGGGCTGGCGATATCATTCGGCTGCACAATGGGCAGCTCGCGTACGTCGAATTTATCGACGGTGCGGATGATTTCGTGACAGTGATAGTACATTCCGACAGCGGGATATGCGATACGGCGGCATATTCCTTCGAACAGCTTGAGCAAGAGGGGGCACATCCCATTTATCTCAGGGATACCCACTACGACATGGCAACGCAGGAAATCGATTCTCCGCGCTGTGGATTCTGGTAATAAATTGGCATAGGGGGGGCTGTTCGTGACGAGCAGTCCCTTTTTTTATCGATCGATAGACTTGCAAAATCATTGTTTCTCATTTATACTCTCTCCTATGGCAATAGAAGCACGCAAAAAAGAAGGTGAATCGGGACAGTCGCTTTTGTATACTTTCACGCGCAAAGTGAAGCGCAGTGGTATTGTAAAGGAGGTGCGCCACCGCAAGTTCCACACGCGGGTTATCAGCCGCATCAAGCGTCGCTCGTCCGCGATCCATCGCGAGGAAAAGAAAGCCGACGTCGAGCGCCAGAAGAAGCTCGGCCTCATCTAGCGAGCAGTAAACGGATATTCCCACCCGCCTTCAATGGCACTTTTTCAAAAAATCAGCGATGACATGAAGGGCGCCATGAAGAGCGGTAATAAACCGCGCCTTGAGGTGTTGCGCTTTACGCTTGCCGGCTTGAACGCGGCGCAAAAGGAAAAGACGTTGAAGGATCCGCAGGCGATGTTGAGCGACGAGGAAGTGATAACGATCCTGCAAAAGGAGGCGAAAAAGCGCAAGGACGCGATCGAACTTTTTAAGCAGGGCAAGCGCGATGATTTGGTGGCAAAAGAAGAAGGTGATCTTAAAGTGCTCTATGAATATTTACCGCAAGAACTTTCCCGCGATGAGATCGTGGCAATCGTCAAAGATTTGAAAGTAAAAGGCGTGGCAAGCGATTTTAGTATGCTCATGAAGGAGACGATGAAAATTGCAAAAGGACGCGCCGACGGCAAGACGGTGGGGGATGTCATCCGCGATGTGGAACGAGCGTAAGCTTGTCGCGTTGGCGCAGAAGATGCTGAAGGCGCTTGGCGTCCGCGCGGCGACGCTGGATATTATTTTACTCGACAACAAGAACATCGCTGCGCTCAAAGCGCGCTTTATAAAAAAGAAGACCGAGCCGAATGTGCTCTCGTTTCCCGAGCCCGCGCATTTTCCGCATCCGGAGACGAAGAAAAAATATTTGGGTGAGATATATTTGAATCGCGATATTTTAAAGCGGTCACCGGAGCGTGCGAAGGCGTTGCTATTGCATGGCGTTCTGCACTTGCTTAGATACGATCATATAAAAAAGACGGATATGATTGAGATGGAAAGTTTAGAAAAACGGATTTTGGCAAAGTTATAAAATTAAGAATCAAAAAATCGCTTTCTCAAGCGATTTTTTGAAAATGGTGATTACGGCACCACGTCGGACTGCCACCCTGATATCCATAGTACTCGGATCTCTATGGGTGTCAAATTCGGAGCCGATGCCAACGTGGACCGGCGGGGAGTCGAACCCCGAACTGTCGGGTGGCAGCCCAACTATGATACCGTTTCACCACCGGCCCGTCATAGTTGGCCTGAGTAGAGTAACAGATCGGCCATTAAATCTAATTTAAAAAAGGATTAAGAAAAGATAAAAAAGCGGAGAGCAAAGTTCAAGTAAACCTTATCCAGCATCTATACGATCTTAAGCAATTCGTTCAATGAATGGATGGTGAATGTTGGAGACCCAGTAACGCCATCCGGTAATTCGTTCGCGAATTTACCATTTTGGAACCAAACCGTGGGATGCCCTTGTTCGTTGCCATATTTTATGCCACGAACCGTGCGATCATCTACAATCAATATTTGGCTGCGCGGTAAGTTTAATTTTCCAACAATCTCATCAAATATAGTGTCCTTGTCTTTATCCGTAACCGCCGTCATTTCAAAAAACTTTCGAAGAGGACTTCTTCCGATTTGTAATATCCGCTCTTCGAGGGTAGCGTTAGCATGTACCGAAACGAGTGATGCAATCACCAATCGGTACCCACGAGTTTGGCAATATTGGAGCACTTTTTCCGCATCGAAAAATTCCTTTTTGGTTTCTGAATCAAAAAGGGTTCTTCCCCAATCAAAGATAATCGCTTTGATATTCACATCATTTTTATCCATTTCTTTAATTCTATCACGCCAAGCCTTACTGAGCGTGAGGAATTTAAGTTCTTATCCTATCAAATAAAACTTACCGCCGAGGAACTGTGCAAATGAGATAATACCCTTTTGCACAGTTCCACTTGCTATGCTTTTCGTGATAATATAAGAGCATATGAAGCTCAAGGGACTTGGCGGTGGAGGGGATTTTATCACGGGATTGGACGTGGGAACGTCATCCCTCAAAATTGTGGTCGCCGAATACCGCGGGTCACGTCCGATGATCTTGTACGCACGCGAGGAGCCCTCGTTCGGCATCCGTAAGGGCGCCGTCATCGATCTTGGCGAAGCGTCGCAGGCGATCAATCGCGCGCTCGTGGAGGTCAAA
>Ga0182030_10020842_pt1 | contig 12332 bp, 7 predicted proteins | sample 812S3MmetaG_FD_121299 | JGI IMG/M metagenome (GOLD analysis project Ga0182030, IMG submission 121299) | Permafrost microbial communities from Stordalen Mire, Sweden - 812S3M metaG (Illumina Assembly) | ecosystem: Environmental > Terrestrial > Soil > Wetlands > Permafrost | place: Sweden...
AGGCCCACAGGCTCAGCTGCTCACCCGCCGCAGCTCGAAACGTGTCACCGGCTGCCAGGAGGACCCTGGTTCCAGCCGCCGACATCCGCTTCGCCACCTTGCCCACCGTCGTCGTCTTGCCCACACCGTTCACCCCGACGAACAGCCACACGTCGACGGGCCTCTCCTCGGTTCCGGACTCGCCATCGGTCCCGCCGGAGGCCGACGATGGCCCATCGTCAGTGCCCAACGTTGCCCCCGGGACAGAGAGTCCGGCGTCAGCCGTTGACAGCATGGCCACGAGGTCGGCCTTCAAGGCGTCGACCAGGGCATCGGGCCCGACGATCTCGTCGCTCTTCACCCGGGCCCGGAGGTCGTCGAGCAAGGCGTCCGTGGCCCCAACGCCGACATCGGCCCGGATGAGGGCCTCTTCCAGGTCGTCCCAGGTGGATGCGTCGATCTTCCCCTTCGAGCGAATCGAGCCGAGGTAGCCCGAAAGGAGCCCACGGGCCTTGCCGAGTCGACCCCGGTAGGTTGCCGGCTCCGGCTCCGGCTCCGGCTCCGGCTGCGGCTCAGGAGCAGGGAGGGGCTCCTCGAGGGGGCGCTCGAGGGTTGCGACCCTCGATGCTTCGGCGCCACGCTCGAGCTCGATGTCCGTTGGAGTGTCGACGGCCTCCTCACCGGCCGGCACCCTGCTCTTCGGGCCACGCCCGCGCAGTCGGGTGGCGACGGCCACACCTCCGCCCACGATGAGCACCGGGATGGCGATGGCCAGACCGATGACCACGTCCGATCCCGAGGCAATCACTGTGGCATCGATCATGGTTCAGTCCTTCCGATCGGATCTGCGGCGTCCGGCACCCGCAAGGGGTCATCCTCGTCCGACCTCGACGTCAGCTCGTTGTCCGATCCCGAGGAGTCCGACGTCTCCGGCACTCCGGCTGCGTGCACCTTCGCCGTCTCCGTTGCCGCAGAAGAGCTGGCCGTGGTTATCGTCTCAGTCGATCCATCGCTCTCGGCCAGGCGGCGCCCGGGGTCATCGTCTCCCCTGTTGCCTGCTTCGCCGTCGCTGTCTTTGTCGCTGTCTCCGGTTCCTCTGACTCCGGCGTCACTGTCTCCGGCGTCACCGTCTCCGAAACCGCTGCCGTCGGCGCCGTGAGACTCGAGGGACCGGTGCGGCACCCGCTGGCTCACCACTTTGGACGAACCACCGGGGGCCATGGTCACCCCGTAGAGGGCGTCTGCTGCCTCCATGGTGCGCTTTTGATGGCTGACGATGATCAACTGGGCCTCCCCTCGGAACTCGTGGACGAGCCCGAGAAACCGCTGCAGGTTGACATCGTCCAGGGCTGCCTCCACTTCGTCCATCAGATAGAACGGCGATGGGCGGCTACGGAACACGGCGAACAGGTAGGCCAAGGCGACGAGGGAGCGCTCGCCACCGGACAGGAGCGAGAGTCGGCGCACGTTGCGCCCGGCCGGCCGGACCTCGACCTCGACCCCGGTATCCAGCAGATTCTCCGGATCGGTAAGGGACAACCGGCCGGTGCCCCCGGGGAATAGTGAGGTGACGAGTGTGGAGAAGTGCTCGTTCACGTCAGCGAAGGCGGCGTCGAAGACATGCATGATCTCTTCGTCCAGCGTGCGAATGACGTGGTGCAGCTCCCGGCGGGCGGTGCGGATGTCATCGACCTGCGACTCGAGGAACTGGTGTCGCTCGTTCAGTTCGGACAGCTCCTCCAGGGCCAGTGGGTTGACCGGACCGAGAGCGGCGAGCTCTTTTTCCAGCTGATCGATGCGCGAGCCCGGGTCGGCGCCTTCGGGAAGCTCGGGCGTCGGGGCGTCGATGGCATCAGCCGGGGTGCAAGCCAGCTCCCGGCGCAGCGCCTCGACCACCGACTCTCGCCTGATAGTCGCTTCGACCAGGTCCATCTCGATCTTCTGCAGACGACTGCGAGCGGCCGCCAGCTCGTGCTCGCTGGCCGATCGCTGGTGGCGAAGCTCCTCAAGGCGGGCTCCGCCTGCACGTACCGCTTCCAGCTGGAGGCGGTGTCGCTCCCGAAGCTCGGCCAGCGTCGAGTCCAGCTCCGACTGCGCCGCCGCCACGACCACGAGCAGTCGTTCGACGGCCGTGGCGTCGGCCTCCAACCTGGTGCGGCGCTCAGCTGCCTCCCGGCGCTCATCGGCGTGCCCGGTGAGTCGCCGCTCGACTTCCTGCAGTCGCCCGGCAAGCACTCGACGGCGCTCAACCAGGCTGGCCGATCGCACTTCCCACTCGCTACGCAAGCTGGCCGCCTCGGCGATCCGTTCGTCGATGCGTCGACGGTCCAGTCGAGCCGCGGCCATTCGCTCTGCCGCGTGGCTGCGGGCCGCCTCGAGGGCGGGCAGCTCATCTCGCAACTGGGCCGCCCGGGAAGCGTCTCGGGCGATCCGGTCGTCCAGCTCGGCGAACTCGTGACGAATGGCCTCGAGCTCGGCCGACGAGGCGACCAGGTCGTTGGCCACCCGCTGGCGCGCACTTCGAGCAGTCTGGTGGGCGACCTCGTTGCGGTCATCGGCCCGCACCGCCTCGGCCGCGGCCGTGCGGGTGGCCTCCACCTCGACCCGGGCCGCCGAGCGCTCCTCGCTCGCCTCCATGGAGGCGACCGTCGCCACCTCGGCCCGGTCCTTCGCCTCTTCCACCACTGCTGCCGTCACCACGCCGCCGGCGGCCCGTACCCGCCAGCCCGTCGACGAGAAGCGGTCACCATCTCGGGTGACGACGACCAGGTCGGGTCGGGCCAACGCCAGATCGATGGCCTCTGACCAACCCCCCTCGGCACAGCAAGAGCCGGCGAGAAGAGTGTCGAGCGCACGTTCGAGACCTGGGAGATTGCGCCCGTTCAAGTGGGGCCGTACGTGGCGCCTGATCGACTCGGTGCCCGACGGCACCTCGGCGGTGACCCGGTCGGCGTCAACCGCCGACTCGGTGAGGGCGAGGACAGCTCCCGTCGCCCCGCCCTGGCGCAGACGCGACAGGGCGGCCTTGGCCGGCTGGCTGCCGGAGACGACCACGGCGGCCACCGACGCTCCGGCTGCCGCCTCGAAGGCGTCCTCCCACCCGTCGTCAACAGCCACCACGTCGAGCAGGGTGCCGACCACGCCGTCGATCCCGGAAAGCAGCTCGGCGCCGGCCGCTCCCCTGGCCTCGTCGAGCGCACGCTCCAGGGCATCGGCGCGAGCGGTCGACCGGGCCAGCTCTTGCTCGGCCTGGCGCAGTGCCTCTTCAGCTACCTCCAGGCGGCGGGCAGCCCGCCCGTGGGCCGCCTCGGTCCCGGCCACCGCCGCCTGCAGGCTGTGTCGGCCCTGTTCGGTCTCGGCCAACCGTTCGCCGAGCTCATGATCCTCGCCCTCCAAAATGGCGCCCCGCCGCTCGGTCGTCGCCACCCGGGAGCTCAGCTGGTCGAGGGCCCGCCGGTCCCGCTCCAGGGCATGGTCGAGGGAGCTGAGCTGGCCCCGGGCCACGGTCACCGCCTCTTCGGCCACCCGCAGGGCGGCCCCGTCACCCCAGGCCTCGAGGTGGTCCTCGAGCTCGGCGGTAGCCGCCTGCTCGCTGGCCACCACGGTGCCCTCCTCGGGAACGAGGGTTTCGGCTTCGACCTCGGCCATGGCCAGCTCTTCGGCCAAGCGCGCCCCTTCGGCCTCCAGGGTTGACACGACGTCGGCGTCGGCTGCGGCGTCGAGGGCCTGGGCCAGTGACCGCTGACGTTCTCGCAGCACGCCGGTCAGGCCTCTGGACCGCTCGACCATGCCCTGGGTGCGTCCGAGCACCGTGGCGAGATCGGATTCTCGTTGGGCCGACATCTCGTCGGCCGTTCGCTCGGTGTCGGCATCCAGCCGGGTGAGCGACTCTCGAAGGGTGGACTCGGTGACCTTCAGCTCCGTCTGGGCCTTTGCCCCCTCGAGGTGCCGGGTCTCGAGGGCATTCAGTTCGGCGCCGGCGACATAGAGGCGCACAGCCCGAAGCTCATCGGCCAGACCGGTGTAGGAGCGGGCTGCGGCCGCCTGGCGCTCAAGAGGACGGATCTGTCGCTTGACCTCCCTGACCAGGTCGAAGAGCCGCTCCAAGTTCTCCTCGGTCGAGGCCAAACGGCGCTCGGAGCGCTCTCGGCGGCGGCGGAACTTGAGCACCCCGGCCGCCTCTTCGATCACGGCACGGCGATCCTCGGGGCGGGCCTCCAAGATGGCGTCCAGGTTGCCTTGGCTGATGATGACGTGCTGCTGGCGTCCTACCCCGGTATCGGAGAGGAGCTCTTGGATGTCGAGCAGTCGGCACGGTGCGCCGTTGATCGAGTACTCGCTGTCTCCCGACCGGAACAGCGTCCGCGTGATGGTGATCTCGGCCAGATCGGTCGTGAGCTTGCCGGCCGAATTGTCGATGGTGAGGGCCACCTCGGCCCGCCCGAGGGCTGGCCGCTTGGCGGTGCCCATGAAGATGACGTCTTCCATCTTGGCCGACCGAACGGTCCTTGGTCCCTGGGCGCCGAGGACCCAGGCCACGGCGTCGACCACGTTGGACTTGCCGCTGCCGTTCGGGCCGACGACGACCGTGATCCCTGGCTCGAATTCGAGCACCGCGGGGTCAGCGAAGGACTTGAATCCTTTGAGGGAGAGTGACTTCAGGAACACCGGGCGTTCACCCTACCGGCCCCGGCAAAAGCACGCCGAAGGGCCAGGTCACAAAGGCCATTGCCCTCCGCCATGGAGAGTGGGCCCGGGTCACACCTGGCAGTGGTCGCAGAAGTAGGTCGAACGCCCGCCGGACTTGACCCGAACGATCACGGCCCGACATCTACGACAGGCCAACCCCTCTCGGGCGTAGGCCTGGTGCTGTTCTTGGTATTCACCGAGGGCACCGAACAGGTCCCGGTACTGCTCGTCGGCCAGCGACGAGCCTCGGCGCTTGACCGCCTCGGCCAGGGTCTCGACCATTGACCGGTAGAGCCTCCGCACCTCTTGGGACGAGAGCGAGTCCGACATGCGGTCGTAACGCAGGCCGGCGGCGAACAGGATCTCGTCGGCATACATGTTGCCGATGCCGGCGACGAACTCCTGGTCCATCAACAGGGCCTTCAGGCCGCTCTTGTGCTGGGACAACAGGACCCAGAACTTCTCCCAGCTCATGACGTCTTCCAACGGGTCGAAGCCAAGGTGGGCGAGCTCGGGGAGCGGTTTCGCCCCATCGACGGGGGCGGCCGAGACGAACAGCTCGCCGAAGGTGCGCGGATCGACGAAGCGGAGCTGGCCACCCTGGGTGAAGGTAATGACCACCTGGGTATGGGGCGCCTTCTCCTCTTTGACGTTCTTCGCCCGCTGCAGCTGACCACTCATGCCCAAGTGGACGACCAAGGTCTGGCCGTCCTCCAACGTCAACAGCAGGTACTTGCCGGCCCGGTCGATGCCCTTGATCGTGTGGCCCTCCAAACGGGCGCGGAAGTGCTTGGCGCTCGGGTGGCGCCGGACGGTACGACCATTGCGTACCTCTACCGTCTTGATCTTCCGGCCCACGACCTCGGTTTGGAGGTCACGCCGAATCGTCTCAACCTCGGGAAGCTCAGGCATCCCCTCCGCCTCTCTCAACATCCAACGATCCGCACGCTGCCTGGGCGGCAACCTGCTCGGCGTCCTTTTTGGAACGCCCCTCCCCCGTCCCGAGGCGCTGGCCAGCAACGTACACCGTGGCCAGGTACCTCCGAGCATGATCGGGGCCGAAACCTTCGACTTCATAGCGTGGTACGCCCCGGCCGAGACGCACCGAACGCTCTTGGAGCTTCGATTTGTGGTCCGACTCCCCCGGCTCTCCAACGGCAACGGCGATCCTGTCCTCCAACAGCGCGAGCACGAGCGTCGTGGCCGCAGCCAGGCCCCCGTCCAGGTACACGGCTCCGATCACCGCCTCGGTGGCGTCGGCCAGGATCGAGGCCTTTCCCCGGCCTCCCGAGAGGTCCTCCCCGCGACCGAGACGCAGGTGCTCGGCGATCCCGAGCTCGAGGCCCACCTCTCCCAGCACCTTCGTGTTCACGACCGATGCCCTCACCTTCGACAGCAGCCCGTCGGAGAGCTCGGGGTAGTTGCGATAGGTGTACTCGGCAACGGCCAGGCCGAGTACGGCATCCCCCAGAAACTCGAGGCGCTCATTCGACGTCCGACCCTCGAGCTCGGCGCACCAGGAACGGTGGGCCATGGCCTCGTTCAACAGGCCAGCGTCCAAGAAGTTGTAGCCCAAGCGGTCCGAGAGTCGTTCTTTGACCTCAGGCATCCCCGAGTCAGCGGTCGGCGCCATCCAGCGCCTCAGGCCCCTCCGAGTTTGGCGTAGACGTAGTCCACTGCGTCTCGAACGGTGCGGAGCTCCTCTAGGTCCTCGTCATCGATGCGAAATCCCACCGACCGCTCACCGAGCTCTTCTTCTAGGCCTTCCACCAGCTCGATGAGGGCCAGCGAGTCGGCGTCCAAGTCCTCGGCGAATGAAGCCGACTCGGAGATTCCGGCCGGCTCGATCTCCAAGATGTCGGCCAACAGGTCGCGAATGAGGTCGAGAACCTGGCTGCGGTCGAGTGGAGCCTTCTCGACATGGGTCTCTGCGGGCACGGCATCTCCTGTGGTTGTGGTCTTCTCGGCTCGAAAGCCGACGTTCAGCGAGCCAAATGGGGCGCGGAGCGCGCAACGGCGACGCCGGGATCAACGGCTGTCACCAGGTGTGATGTTATCCGATTCAGGCAAATGGGGAGGACATTCACCTGTTGGAAACACTACGGCAACCAATCAGACCCATCTCCGACGTATCACTTTGGATGTGGAAGTTTCCGATGTACCCATCGCGCCCGAAGACGGCTCCGAACCGGAGCCGTCCCCTTGGCCGTCATTCGACCCTGGGCTCTTCTACGACGAGTTGGTCGGCCCAAACGGTGCCCCGAGGCCGGCGGCCGAGGCCCTGTGGCGCCACTTCACCGAGCTAGGCCCCGAAGCCCTGGCTGAGCGGCAAGAGGCCGCCGACAGGGAGATGCGGGCCATAGGGGTGACTTTCACCGTCTACGAGGGGAGCACCGGCGTCGATCGCCCGTGGCCTTTCGACATCATCCCCCGGGTTATGCCCTCCGACGAGTGGCAGCTCATCGAGTCGGGGCTGGTCCAGCGGCTGAACGCCCTCAACCTGTTCATCGACGACGTCTACCACGAACAGCGATGCGTGAGCTCGGGGATCGTCCCATCCGAGCTCGTCTCGGGCTCTCCCAACTTCCGCCGGGAGTGCGTGGGCATCGACCCGCCCGGAGGCATCTGGGCCCACATCTGCGGGAGCGACCTGATACGGGACGAGGACGGCATCGTCTACGTCCTGGAGGACAACCTGCGCGTCCCCTCTGGGGTCTCCTACCTGTTGGAGAACAGGATGGTAGCCAAACACGTCTTCCCCGAGATGTTCCGCCACTACAGCATCGAGCCCGTAGACCCCTACATCGGGCGCCTAGCCAACATGCTGGCCTCGGTGTCCCCATCGACCGGCGACCCGACCATGGTCGTTCTCACGCCGGGCATCTACAACTCGGCCTACTTCGAGCATGCCTTCTTGGCCCAGCAGCTCGGCATCGAGCTGGTCGAGGGCAGTGACCTCGTGGTCTTGGACGACGACTGTGTCTACGCCCGCACCATCGACGGGCTCCAGCAAGTCGATGTCATCTATCGGCGCATCGACGACCTGTACCTCGACCCCGAGGTCTTCGTGCCCGAGTCGCTCCTTGGGGTGCCCGGGCTGATGAGGGCCTGGCGCTCGGGGCGGGTGGCCCTCGTCAACGCGCCGGGAGCCGGCATCGCCGACGACAAGAAGGTGTACTCCTACGTCCCCGACATCATCCGCTTCTTCCTGGACGAGGAGCCCATCTTGGCCACCGTGCCGACGCTTCGGTGCAGCGACGAGGACTCCCGCCACTATGTGCTGTCCAACCTCGAGCGGCTGGTGGTGAAGCCGGCCAACGAGTCGGGCGGCTACGGGGTCCTGGTCGGGACCCAGGCGTCGACCGAGGAGCTGGCCGCCGCGGCCAAGCAGATCGAGACCGAGCCCAACAAGTGGGTGGCCCAGCCGGTCATCTCGTTGTCGACCGCCCCTACCCTGTGTGACGGGGAGATCGCTCCCCGCCATGTCGACCTACGACCGTTCATCCTGTTGGGCCCCGAGGGGGCCTACGTCACCCGGGGAGGGCTCACCCGGGTGGCCCGCAACGCCGGCTCCCTGGTCGTCAACTCGTCCCAGGGCGGCGGGAGCAAGGACACCTGGGTGGTCGATACCAGGGGCCAGACGACATGACCCAGCCCCAGATCGACCGCGACATCCAAGACCAGGGGGAAAGCGACGCCGTCGGCCTGCCCGACCCCGCATCGATCGACCATGACCATCTTGGGGACGACTCCCCAAAAGAACCGAAGGGACCCACCATGCTGCTCGCACGAATGGCCGAAGCCGTCTACTGGGCCGGCCGCTACCTGGAGCGCGCCGAGTGCACGGCCCGCATCGTCCAGGCCCACACCGACACCCATGTCGACATGCCGGTCGGACAGGACGTCGGATGGGCGCCCCTCCTCTCTATCGTCGGGGTCGACAGCGAATTTGCCGAGCGCTACCACCAGGCCACTGAGGCCGACGAGGTGGATGCGGCCGAGGAGGACGTGATCGAGTTCCTCCTCCACGGGACCGAGAACCCCTCTTCAATCCTCGGAGCCGTCGCCGCGGCCAGGGAGAACCTGCGAACCGCCCGCCCGGTCGTGCCCCGCGAGGCCTGGGAGGCGTGCAACCATCTCTACCTCATGTGCTCCGACCATCTCGACGAGGCGAAGAGCCGAAAGGGCCGCGTCCAGTGGCTGCGTCGGGTCATCGCCGGCTGCCAACAGATCAACGGCATCATGCTCGGCACCATGAGCCGGGACGAGGCCATGTCCTTTTTGCTCATGGGCGAGAACTTGGAACGGGCCGACTTGACCACCCGGGTCCTCGACGTGCGCTCGGAGAACCTCCACTCCCAGCGGGGCGACGACCCCTACGAGGTGGTCCACTGGATGTCGGTGCTCCGCTCCCTCGCCGCCTACCAGCCCTACCGGCGCGCCATACCCGCCCGACCCCAGGGCGGCTCGACCCTCCGGTTCCTCCTCCAAGACGACCGGTTCCCCCGGGCGGTCAGCGCCTGTTTGTCCGAGACCCGCTCACACCTAAAGGGCCTGGCCCGCTCGGAGAACGCCCTCGACGCCTGCGCCGACGCCTCGATGGTGGTGGCCTCGGCCGCCGTCCCCCACCTGACCCTTGGAGGGCTCTCGGAGTTCTTGGACGAGGTGCAGGTGGCCCTGGCCGACATTCACGACCGCATCCACGAGACCTACTTCCGCCCCTCGTTCGTCGGCTGGCAGCCTGACTCCGTCGCATCATGACCGGGCGATGACAGCCACGACCGCGGTCGGCCCAGACGGGCTCGACAGGGCGATGGGTCCAGGTGGAACGGAGACGAACGACTACACGCCGCTGCCCGGTCGTAGCGATGAGTACCTCAGTCCCGACGGGACGGTCCGTACCCGCTGGAAACAGGTCGAAGCGGAGCTGTCCGGGCTCGGCCCGAGCGGCCTCTTGGCCCGGCGCAGCGAGGTGGCCCGCCTGCTGCGGAACGAGGGGGCCACCTACAACGTCAGCCGAGGCACGCAGACCCGCCGCCAGGCCTGGTCCCTCGACCCCTGCCCGCTCGTCCTGGACGACGGCGAATGGTCGGCCCTGGAGGCGGCCGTGGCCCAGCGGGTGTGCCTGCTCGATCTCATCTTCGGTGACGTCTACGGAGAGCGAAAACTCGTGGCCGAAGGGCTGATCCCGGCCCAGCTGGTCCTCGGCCACCCGGCCTTCCTGCGGGCCTGCGTCGGCCAGGTCGGCCTCGACACCCAGCGGCTGTTCCTCACCGCCGTCGACGTCATCAGAGACGACAACGGCGAGTTCCGGGCCATCGGTGACCGGTGCCAGGCGCCCTCGGGCCTGGGCTACGCCCTAGTCAACCGGACCATCCTCTCCCGGGTGCTGCCCAACTTGCACCGCGAGTCGGGCGTCGAGCGCCTCGCCGGGTTCTTCCGCTCCATCCGGGCCGGGGTGGCAGCGGCCGCCCCCGACGGCGTCGAGGAACCCAGGGTGGTCATCCTCACTCCCGGACCTCTGTCGGAGACGTACTTCGAGCACGCCTACCTCGCCTCCTACCTCGGCTATGCCCTGGTCGAGGGCCGTGACCTGGTCGTGAACAACAATCGGGTGTGGCTTCGCTCGTTGGCCGGGTTCGACCCGGTCGACGTGGTCATCCGCCGGGTCGACGACCTGTGGTGCGACCCCGTCGAGCTGAAGGCCGACTCCCTACTCGGCGTACCCGGGCTGTTGGAGGTGGCCCGCCGTGGCCGGGTGGCCATCGTCAACCCCTTGGGGGCCGGTGTCGTCGAGGACCCGGCCCTGACCGGGCTCCTCTCCGACCTCGCGCCCATCCTCCTCGGCGAGGAGCTGAAGCTCCGCGGGCCCGAGACGTGGTGGTGCGGGGACGACGACAGCCGGTCCTTTGTCCTCGGCCACCTGGCCGACTTGATGGTCCTGCCCGTCCGGCCGTCGCCCACCGAGCCGCCGGTGGTGGCGGCCACCCTGTCCTCCGCTGAGCTGGCCGAGCTGGCCGATCGCATCCGCATTCGTCCGTGGGCCTGGGTGGGCCAGGAGGTTCTGTTGGCCTCGACCACCCCGACGGTCACCGACACCGGGACGATCGAGCCCCGGCCCGCCGTGCTTCGGACCTTCGCGGTGACCGACGCCAACGAGAGCGCCGGTGACTCCCACGGCCTGACTGTCCTGCCTGGCGGACTGACCAGGGTCGGGGCGGACGCCGAGACCGTCATCATCTCCAGCCGGAGCGAGGGGACGAGCAAGGACACCTGGGTGGCCTCGGCTGAGCCCGCACTGCAGCAGAGCACCTGGCTCCGGTCGGCCCGCACCACGATTCGCCCCCCGGTCGTGTCCGAGACCGCCACACTTCTGCCCGGACGAGTGGCCGCCCAGCTGTTCATGCTCGGCCGCACTGCCGAGCATGCCGAGCTGGTCATCCGCTTGATCCGCACGGTGCTCACCCGCCTCGACCAGCCCCTCGGAGTGGGCGTCGACGGAGGTGCCGAGTCCCTCCAGGTCCTGCTCCTCGCCCTCGGCACGGTGTCCGGCTTCGACCCGGTGACCGAGCCCGAGGGCGCCGTCTTCCCGGCCACCGACAGGCACCCGAGCGCCTGGGGCAGGCCGCGCCTGACAGAGGTCCCCACGACTGGCGACGCCGGCGAGGACGCTCCGGCCGAGGGCAGTGATGCCCAAGAGGTCCCGACCGATCGACGGGCACTCTCGCTCCTCCTCGACGCCGGGGTCGACGGCAGCCTGGTCTCCTCGCTCGGATTGCTGGTCGACGCCGCTTACTCGGTGAGAGAGCAGCTCTCGGGTGACACCTGGCAGCTGGTGGGTGACGTCGAAGAGGAACTCGCCCGACTCCGCAACCGGCCGCCCACACAGCTGGTCGGCGTCCAGTCCAGCCTGCAGCGACTCCTCCAGGCCCTCCTCGCTCTTTCGGGCCTCTCGGCCGAGAACATGGAGCGGGACTCGGCATGGCTGTTCCTCGACGCCGGTCGGCGCATCGAGCGGGCCCAGTCCCTCGTCCGGCTGTTGCGCTCGTTGCTCGTCCTCCAGCGGGCCCCAGTGGTCGAGGAGCTGCTGCTCGAGTCGCTGCTCAAGACCTCGGAGTCGCTGATCATCTTCCGGCGTCGCTCCGGGCAGATCATGCACGCCGCCGGTGCCGTCGACCTGTTGGTCTACGACGCGGCGAATCCGAGGAGCGTGATCTACCAGCTGGACCGCCTGGTCAACCACCTGGCCGACCTGCCGAAGCAGTCGCCGGCCCAACGGATGGGCGAAGAGGAGCAGCTCGTCCTCCAGGCGACCACCCTGCTCCGGTTGACCGACGCCACCCGCCTGGCCGCAGTCGACCCCGACCTCGGGCGCCGCCTCGAACTGGACGGCGTACTCGGCCGGGCTGACCAGCTGTTGGCTGAGTTGCTGGACAGTTTGCGGCACACCTTCTTCGCCCATGAGAGGCTGTCCGTGCTGGCAGGACGGAATGCCGACGGCAACGGGGGCAGCTCATGATGTACCGGATCACCCATCGCACGACGTACAAGTACAGCGCCCCGGTATCCCGGGCCCGCAACGAGGCCCACCTCCGGCCCCGTGACACCGACCGCCAGGAGTGCCTGAGCTCGGACCTGGTGGTCGAGCCCGTGCCCACCAGTTG
>Ga0182030_10020843_pt1 | contig 12332 bp, 8 predicted proteins | sample 812S3MmetaG_FD_121299 | JGI IMG/M metagenome (GOLD analysis project Ga0182030, IMG submission 121299) | Permafrost microbial communities from Stordalen Mire, Sweden - 812S3M metaG (Illumina Assembly) | ecosystem: Environmental > Terrestrial > Soil > Wetlands > Permafrost | place: Sweden...
GTGCTGGTGGTTGATGTTGACGAAGAAATTGTGCTAGTGGTTGATGTTGACGAAGAAATCGTGCTGGTGGTTGATGTTGACGAAGAAATCGTGCTTGTGGTTGTTGTTGATGGAGGGCTGCTTGCTACCGTGGTGTTACTCGCAACGAAGGTTGTGCCTGGTATAATGTACCCTGAAGCGTCCACGCAGCTACCTGGGGCTATGTTTGCGCTGCCGGAAGTCAAACATGCTTGGCCTACCGCGCACGACCAGGCTTGGTTTGTGCCCAGGATAAAGCCGCAGCATATGTGCTCAACATCAAGACAAATATCGCCACAGGCTCGATAGCCATAGCCCTCGGCATTAGCCTCCGCACCGCAAGCCGTTGACGATGGAGCAGTCGTTGGCGCAGTGGCGGTTCCTGAGATATAGCTTGTCGAGGGAAAAGGGGGGACCACCTGGCAGGAGCCGATTGCACCTATAGGGGGGTTGTATGAGCCTTCACAACACCTGGCCAGGTAGTCCGAATCGTTAATAAAGTAGTCGTTGCATACTGTTCCTATAGGGCATGCGTAGAGGAGACTCGAGGCGGGAACATTGCCGCAGCAGAATTGGCCAACGGGGAGACAAATATTACCACAGACTCTCTCGCTATAGTCGGGGCCGCTCGAGTCACAAGGGCCCGAGCGAGGCTGTAATGGAAACTCTGAGGCTCTAACGAGAGCAACGAGGAAGAGGACTTGTGCAGCGGGAGTCAGCATGTTCGCATACTCAGATTGTCCTTCCGTCCGTATGCAGTAAACAGATAGTATTTAATAAGGTAGAAAAGGGGTGATAAGGCTTATAACGACTGTAGAGGAGTAAAATAAAAAGGACGCTGAAGTGAGGCTGGTTATATATGTGCGACGCAGCTTTGGCATTTAGGCTTGCGGAATGGAGCATAGTCAACCCGTCTTACGAGGTCAAAGGATCGTAGCGCTACTGTCTCAGGGCCAATTGAGGAGGCGGGAATTATTAATCTGGCTACTTTAACTTACGAGGTATTCGCGCAAGCACATTTGCCTCTGCCGACGTCACGAGAAGAGCGATGTTGACGTCTTATTCCTTGATGATTCTTCTAAAATAGAATTTGCTAGGAGGCAGACGAGGAGTTGGGGGCTTACCTAAGCTAATAGTATCAAGTTACCCCGCATCGCTAGCGGGTGTTCCCGTAGGGCAGAGGATCACAACGTTTGGGTTCGGTTAGCCCGGTCGCACAAGGTGGCAATAGTCCGCTTACTTTATTTGTATCAAATAATTGGGTAGGGGAAGGGGAGTCAAAACTTGTCTGGCTTCCTCCTAGTTATCGACCGACTTGTAAGGCTCTCTGGAACAAAATCATTGTATTAGGACACTTGTCGGGGAGAGTTTCCATTCTCGGATTCAAGGAAGGATCAAAGCTAATGTGGGAGTAGCATAGATAAACGCCTTGTACATGATATATTTATTTATATCTCTATTTCATAGAGGGTCGAGGGGGGCGTATGCTTTTATAGTAATCTATAATTGCCCCTTGGTTTTCTAGCATATTCTAGAATGGCCATAAGCTATTCCTTGTACTGTGAAGTACGAACATGACCCATAATAATTTTAGCTGGTCCTTGCGCTTAAACTATGCTTAAAGACTTAAAGTGTTCGAAGACCACAACATCGATTTCGATTATAGCTGTAAACTTGAACCATGAGGTGTAACTTAGAATAAGCAAGAAATTGGCTCCGCTCTTGGATGACAATTAGCGGTACCTATGGGGTACAACCGGGAAGGGGTGCATAGCCACAAAGTGTCTGGAAATGGACCCCACTAAAGAAGGTAACTAATATTTAGAGCGCGTTCAGTTCGATTTCCCCCTTGACTTCCCTCGGTTTGCCTAATCCGATTTGAATAATAGAAATTTGTCAAAATAGATTTGAATAACAGAATTTTGAGACTCTGAGAGTAGTCAAATCGGCGCTAGAGGCTCAACCAGCAAGAAAAAGGTACTGATAGCAAATCAGGTACACAGACATATTTTGTATAGATTTTGAGCCTCAAATTAAAGTAGGTCCGATTTGGCTAATTTTAAGTAGCTCAAATATAATTTGCCAAATCACGCGTTCAGTTGGACTCAATATTTGACTAATTTTAGATATTTGCCAAACTAGGCGTTTACTTCCAGTGATTTTGCTCTTGATTTGGCTAATAAATTACGCAAATCGGGCCCAAATCGTGGAAAAAAATCGAACTGAACGCGCTCTTAAGCGACACCCAATTCTCCTTCTACTGTACGTGCTTCTCTATTACTGATTGAAGCTTTTGGGGACTGGTATCAACTTCATAGTACGGAAGCTACTCGAGATGGCAGCTCGTCACCATCAAGTTGAGTACAACTTTTCGGCAAGAATCTAGATATTATAAATGAGACAAGCAAGCCCCGGGGAAGGGTTTGCAAACAAATTCGGGTAGCAAGATGGCGAGGACAAGGTAGAAAATCCGCGGATGTACTGCAAGATGTGATCAGTGAGATACATATTCTGAACCACCACCCCATCATGATGCACGAAAACATAATCGACTTGCTGGGTGTTCTGTGGGAGTACGATATGGACAGGCAAGTCTGGCTAGTTCTTTGCCTAGAGTCTGCGGACAAAGGCACTCTTGATGCTTTCATGAGCCAGCCATTCATATTGACGTTCGCTCAAAAGATGGAGCTATGTCTTGACGTGAGAAATGGACTCCAGGCTCTCCACGGCTGCGGTGTCATTCATGGTGATGTGTGTCAAGTAATGAAATGCTCTAAACCCGAAACTAACAGGTTAAGACAGATTAAAATGGAGAACGGCTTCGTCTTCTCTCATTCGGAACGAGGCTATATAGCTAAACTTGGAGATTTCAGTTCTTCTGCAATGAGCTTCTCTCTAGGAGACTTTAACCAAAAACTCTGTCTTGGTGGGTATAGGCCTCTTTGGGTAGCCCCCGAGTATTCTGGCCCTGCTACATTCGGAGAACTTCGGGCCATGGATACATTCAGCTTCGGCATGCTCGTCGGGACGGTTGTGCAAAATGGCAAAAGTGTGCTTACCGCACTAGCTTCTTTGTTGCTCCTGATGAAGTTGACGCTTTCTTGAAGACGCAGAAATCGTCTCCGGGTCTTACTGAGCTGCTAAAACGAGCTGCACAGCTTCCTGGTTACTGCGAGGACATCCTATTGGAAGATTTCAGCGCTATTCTTGAATATACATTGGGATCGCCACAATATAGAGAGTTAGAGAATGCATTGGAAACACTAAGAAGGTACGTCTCCATTTCAGCGCGGCGATTCACCAAATTGACAACGTCGACAGAGTCTGCAAATCAGACAGGACAGGGGAATTGTCACCCCTGCGACCAATCGAGGATGTCGATAGCAACTTTGACGGCAGCCAGGTAGGCAAAGTGTATTTGTGCGTCAAACAATGTAAAGTAGCAATTCTGAGACTAGAGCCAAAACTTTGACTTCAAAGTTGTTAAGAGTTTCCCCCGCCCTTTGCAGCGACAAATCTTGGAGACGAAACGGCAACGCCTGTTGACGACCCAAGGGATCTTTGGCAGAGAGTTATTTGGACATGATTCGGCACGTGAAGCCATGCAAATATTCCGAATGGTACACGAAAGTATGGGGACGAGCACTATGGGCGAGGAAATGCTTCGTCTCGAAGCAACTGAGGACGATCTTAGACGGCTAATTGAGCAAGGGGACGACTCGGCGTCTGATCTCATGGAGACGCAACCCCAGAATAAACTCGAACAGCGCCGCCCTCTGACTTCAACCGCCATCTTAGAGCAGCTGATCACTGGTTCTATCTGCTCTGGACCATCCTCCTTTGGACCTTCGCGATACAGAGGTTATGTCAACAGAAAATATGTGCTCGGTTTGGAGTTGTTAAAGTTCGCCATCGAGGAAGAACCGAATAGAAGCAAAGTCTTCCCCCAGCCCCTGGCACTTGCTTGTCTTCTCGCTCTCGGCCGGCCTCCGTGGCTCACAGAGGAGACGTTTGATGACTGGTTCAGATATGCACACTATGGCGGCTTTCTCAGTCTCCTGAATCGGGTTGGGGAGAATGACACCTACGAGAAGAAGCTCGAGGTACTGCAACTTGCGGCGGAGCTCAAGGACATCGTTCAAGTCGTAGAGGCCAGTGCGGCATTGAGCGAACTCGGGTTCGGCGTTTCGAGCTCCGCGGACAAGCGGCTCTTGTTAAACAAGCTTCGTGCCAGGGTTGAGGATCCAAGGAGCCATCGTCAAGGTTTTGTGGCGTCACAAACCCGCCGTCTATTTGATCTTGCTCCTTTCGTAGATAAATTGGACCTCTTCAAGGAGCAGTTGGTGGATTCAACTCTCGAGGAAATCAATTTACAAGACGATGATGGTAGAGCCCCATTGATGCTGGCTTGCTCATACGGAAACCTTGAAGCGGCTCGGCTTTTGCTCTCGCATGGAGCGAATGCTGCTTTATCCAGTAAAACCGGCTTGAATGTTTTGCACTGCTTGCCGTACATCGAGCCTATGTCGAGAGCTGCACTTGTCAAAGAGCTCGTCGAGGCCGGAGCTAATCCAAATGCCAACATAGAAACCGGGGTTGCAATTCGTCGAACTTCTTCAGCTATATTCCCTCAAACATTGCTTTTCTGTGGTACACCGCTCCATCATGCGGTTCTCAATACTAGCCTCGATTTAGTCACTGCACTGGTATCTTGCGGTGCAAACGGTCTGCAAGAAGATTCGGATTATCTCACTCCCCTAGCCCTTGCAGCCTCCGCACATTGCAGTGAGATATTGGAAGCGCTCATTCAAAGCACAAAAGTGGATGTAGGCGCTTGGAAAGATCATTTTGGCAATAGTCTGGTATATGCCGCCTTAGATGGAGAGTGGAATTTGCTTCGCATGTATCTCCACCTAGACGACTATTACCAGTGTGCTGATCAGACTTTGACGGCACTACAAATCCATGGGGCTGATTGGGACGATATTTCTTCTAGGTACACTGTGCCCGCACTGCGATTTGCTTCTATGTATTCCTCATCGTTCATGGTGTCCCGGCTCTTAGAGAAGGGATTGCAGGCGCAAATCAACTTGGATGTGGTATCCATTCCTCCGCCGTTACATCAAGCGATCCTCAGAGGCGACGAACATACATTCGTGCTGCTCATTGATCGGGGAGCTGATGTTCATATTCGTTCAGGGTCATCCGGCGACAGTTGCCTACATGCTTGCATCAGGGCAGATTTTGACGACCACTTCTTCATCGAAGTGCTGCTTGACTGCGGTGCAGATATTGACACGGTGAACAACAACGGAAGGACTGCATTCTACGAAGCTGTAATCAGGAAGCAGTTTCAGACTCCGACATACCTCCTATCTCGTGGTGCTAATCCGGAGCACAAAGACGTTCGAGTGAGTACAAAGTTAGCCCGTAAAATAGCGACCGTGGTCACTGATTGTTCACATCCTAGGGCCTGACTGTTCTTGGTTCAATACTTGAGGACGGTGACAATGTTCTTCCGTGCATCCAATACCTCTTAGAGCCAATTCACCCCTTTTCACCTTCCAATTTTGTTGTAGGTCGAAACAACAGCACGGTATTGCATGCTGCAGCGGGTGCATACAATACTTCACGCGCTTCAGTAGAGACTAAGCAATTATTCGAGTATTTGCTCAAGAAATTCCCATACGATAAGCATCTGGAGAGTCAAGAAACGACTTCCGGTTTCACTCCTCTTATGATTGCTGTTCTGGACAATAATATAGATGCTACGAAAGCATTACTTGACGCCGGTGCAAGCCTTGACACAAAATGTCTTGCTGGCTTCTGTCTGCACCGTGCTGAGTTACTGGCAAAACTCATTATTGCCAGCGCCAATGGCTTAAACACTGGATTGGACTTCGATGAGATTAACGGCGGTAGGGCATGGCGAGATATGATGAAACTGCTGATCGAAGCAGATAATCGTCCCGAAATCAAGCCAAAGGTTGCACCTGTTGAATCTCTCCAAGAGGCTCGCCTTTCTCGCGTCGAAAGGTTTGTCAAACTCGTTCGAAGCTCTAATCTACAATGCCTTGCAAGCCAGTTCGAGAAAGATGATACCCAAGTGGCTGAACTCCCTGCCCCAGACGATGTTGATCAATCACTTTTGTCCGAAATTGTAAGCCACAATCTGAATCCCAATGCTATCTCTTGCTAACCATTGAAAGGAGGCTCCCGAGCCTATATTAGCGGAAATGGAAGTTCACCTGAACCAGCAAGTCCTAGAATGCCCGGTAGTAGTGAAGCCGGCCGGCTATGCGCTTCAAAGAGACAACGAGAACTACTACTTTGTCCCATTTCTCTGCTGGGTAATTGAGACGGAGACATTAGGAACTAAAGGAAGCCTGGAAGAGTTCCTAAGTGAATGTCCCCCATTTCCCAGTATAGGCATAACCTTTTGCAAACATATTGTGGATGGACTGAGCGTGGTCCACGGCGCTGGCTTCACACATGGCTCTCTTAACATGTCAGCTGTGATCATGAGAACGATAATCTCCGGGCCATCAACTATTCCTAAAATTATTCCGCAACTTCATAACTTCAAAAGCTCCGTCAACAAAAATACCAAGGACCCCATGTACCGCAAGCAAGGGAACGAATTTGACGCCCCTGAGCTGCGAAATGAGAACGGGGATTGCAGGCGACCGTTCAACGATATGCTGAATTGCGACATTTTCTCTCTCGGGATGGTCATTGTGCACTCCATCGCATCTCGCAAGCTCAAAGACCTCGGAACTTTCGAGTCGAATCCGTCCTTCGTCTCCTCCGCTATCAAGGAGGTCAAAGCTGTCATGGCAGAGGCAAAATATGGATCTGCTGTCATCAAGAAGCTAGTTCAGGCGCTTGAAGAGATGCTTGAGCCAGACCCTACGAAGAGAATATCCAGCCTTGAAGGAATCCGGTTTGCGATAGAGGCGGTATTAAATAATAGGTGCCAGGGTTTAGATGAGGAATCGTCAAATCAGCACAAATCGCGTTTCCGCAATTCGATATCAAGAGGAATGAAGCGTTTGGGTCTATAGTTCGAAACGGAATATTTGTTCCTCAAATAGACTTAGATTTTGACGAGGAAGCTCACCTATCAATGATCCCCTATACTATCTTGCCAATGCAATCCCCAGAACCGACGTAAGCTCCCTTCTAACCCACACATACCCCACGAAGAGTAACTTCATCTCCATCCTCCAAGAACATCCTCTCCCCACCCTCCAATTTTATGGATTGCTTTCCATTCTGGCTTTGCTCCAACATTGAACCCAAAGAATCCCTCGACTGCCCAGAAATAGTTCCCGTACCCAGCAGATCACCAACTCTCATTGGACACCCACTCACCGAATGATGTGCCACCATCTACGAGTATGAAAAGAGGAGGTCCTTCGCGTTTGTCTTCGAAATGATAGTCGAGGATCCAGATTTCGTAGTAAGTTCGACACTCAGATCGATATTATAAACATTGGCGGTCCCTCAAATACGGCAAAAAAATTTCTCGATTTCCAGGCGCCAGCCCGACGTCCAAGAATGGTTCTAATGCACAGGAAAGACCGACCCACGGCGAAATTATCGTGCCGAAATTATTAGCAAGGAAAGGTTCCAGAGGAACATATTCCCAAGCCTGAATATCCCAATCATTCAACAGGACAATGCCGAAAATATACTCCTTCGGTTCCTTGATGTCGATCTGTGTCCCTATTTCGTTCTCTTTGCAAATAAATGCTCCCATTTCAAGCTCAATGTCGGACTTTCGGCAGGGGGAGAAGATGGGTGTCTTGCTTCCTGGAAGCAGGATTTGGCGGAGGGCCGTTTGATGGATGTCCCGGATACGACGACGCTGGAGGACCGGCCGTGGTAGCCTACAGGAAGATGGGTGTAATTGGGTTGCAAGGCATTATCTGGACCACGGAATATCACACCGACCCGGGATCGTCAGTGTTAGATATTGAAAGGAAGCAACACTAGGGTGGGGAACTCACATTGTAGGCGTGATTCTTTCCAGCATAGAAATCCGTAAAGTCTCCGATTTGCATTGGCAGATGATATTTCACGTCCTTCAGGGCGACGAGTAATTTCTCCTGCAAAGCTTTGTTCTCCTCAAATAGCCCTTTGTATTTCCTATCTTTCGAGAGAACCTCTTGCAGATGTGTTCTCACTTGTCAATGAATCGATTGGCCCAATGTAGCAAAGGCATTCAGAGTTGGCTGCTTTGAAGCCGAGATATCTTTTGCGATCACAGGGAGTTCATCGAAGCCACCTATCGAGGAGAATTCCTTCAGATCCGGGGCATAATTTCCAATTGCAACTGTAATCAATATCACTCACAATCCGTTCTGCAGTCTCACTTTTGACGCCTTCGTCAGTCAAAAGCTTGGGGTTGGGATTTCGGCGGATCAGATCCAAGTCTCTACCTTGTTCTATCATCGTATCGCAAGCTCTTTTACAGTCTTCCTTCAGTGCTGGTTTCTTGACTCTTGATTGCTGCCAGTTTAAGCTGATTTGCGACGATCTTGGCATAGCGAATCTGATTATCCGAGGCAGGGAAGACTTTACTGTCGTCGGAGTAGTGGACCTCGAGTGGTCATATATCGGACCTGCCCAGCTGTTTTGCTCGGCACCGTGTGGCTTCTCCAAGATAGACCTGTCAATAGCGCGTGGGACTGCAAGGGCGACGAGCCACCCAAGATTGCCGCCCGGTACTTCAAGTGCCTAGAGATTTTCATACGTATCTTGGAAGAGGAAGACGCGAAAATGCCAGGGCACAAAGGGCGCCGCAGAACGAGAATATTTGATTATTCCAAGCTTAGTAGTAGTATTCTCATGCCTGAAAAATCAAGGTTTGCCTTATAAATTTCTAGCATACTAAATTTAAATATATATTCTGGCCTTTCTTGGCATTCCTTTGAGTTCCATTTTTAAAGACTGATTTTGGATGGCATTAACAGAGTGCTTTCCCTATCAGCATAAGTAATCGCCAAAGCACGCAAGAAACAAATGTGACCTAAAGGCCGTGTAACATTCGTTAGTCACCCCGTACACACTTCAGGCCTTGTTTCTCCACTCTTGATCTTTCGTAAGTTCTTGACCGTCACCTGGTGGATTATCGCTTTAGATCAGCATCCATTCTCGTGCGGCATGTTCTTATGTCTCCTGATTTTTTTTTTCTGTTGTGTGCCGAGTTTGGGTTATATAAGATCGGCATTCCAATCCCAGTGCATAGAAAGCGCCTTGTCTCAGCCCCAAGTTCAGCCCCAACCTATTTGAGCGACACATAAAATATCACACCACTGAGCACCCGATAGCTCTGGAGACAAGATAAGCAATTCTTCGCGATAGAATTCTATTTTAAAAGTGGATATCCGTGTTTATTGGGAAGGGTCCTTGCCTTGTAATTTTAAGCATACTGATTATCAATTACACCAATCTCACCTCTATGCAATTCATATTGTGTATCTGGCATCTACTGAATCTATAGCTTTGAATCCAAAAGACCCTTATGGATTCTCAAGAACAAGGAAGCTATAGCATCTCTCCACATGCAGGCATTCTCCATCGAAAGCCAGTTGGCGAGCCTGCACATTCACCAACTCATGAAGATCCGAACCTCGAGACCACGCCAGCTGACCACTCTATCCTCACTGCCAAAACTCGTTCTCTTAACTCAAATTCTATCCCGTGGAGTCATTCTACAAGCCCATTGCCGCCAGACTGGGTTTCTTCCTATACTCCTAACCGCAGGGTCGACTATAACACCACCTTGAACACCAACAACACTTGGACATATCCACTACAGATGAAAGACGGCCTGACCCAAAGAGACGTGGAACAAAACGCGGCAATTCCAAATGATTTTGGGATTCCCGAAGTCTCGCAAACAACTACAGAGTTTCTTTCCTCACTGTCTCCAGCAGTTGAGTCACTCCAATGGGAAACTTCCTCCCCATCAGCGCCACATCCAGGATATCAAACCCGAAGACAGACCTTCCCATCCACCTTCTCCGAGACCTCTTACACTTTAAGTCATCAACTCGAAACGGGTCTGGATATTGGAAAACAAGGGACCAAGAAGGCAATCGAGCTGAGTAAAATGGGTCTCGAGATTGGACTCGAAGGGACAAAGAAAGCCATCGAGTTGAGCAGAACTGGAACAGAGATAGCTGTGAAGACTGCGAAAGAGCACAAAACCACCATTAGTTTCCTCCTCAATCTTACCAATTGCCTTCTTCGTTGCTTTACGGGGTATAGCTTTGGGGGCGCTAAAGTGCTAGGACACACTTTGGAAGATAACCCCGTGCCTCGTCGCCAGGTGAAGGACGAGGGCAGAGAAAAGAATGTACAAGTTGTGACGAGGGAAATTGGGGCATCCAAGAGCACAGCGGTGCCTCTTCGAGCCACTCAGATTGACTCAGACACACCAAAGCCAGTTAGGAGAGCTACAGGTGAGAGGGCACGAGGCACACACATATTGAACTCTGCCAAAAGAACATCAAGTGCACCATCAACAGCTGCAAATCCTACAACAAATCTATGTGCTAGAAAAGCTCAAGTTATTCAGCAGCATCGTGATGTAAAACCTTCGGAGCCAGAAATCGATAGGCGTCAATCAACTATTGACTCTTGGCTCTCAAAGCAAGGCATCAAAGCAACACTTACTCCCGATTCACCACCCCCAGCACAGAACACGACAAGAACCAAAATAGTGTCCCACATTGAACACTCTGGTTCACAAGCAAAGCTCGATCTCCCTCCAAGAAGACAGTCTGCCGTCGTCACCGTAACTACCACAAACGCCAAGATCTCCAAACCTCTGGCCCCAACATTTTCAACGCTGGAAGCAAATCCCACAGTTCCGACGCCCAACGCTCTTCCAATCAAGCCCTCTCAGCATCCAGCGCAAAGCTATGCTCAAACTGTCGCGAAACCAACAGTTTCTACCCAGCAATTTTCTAGCCACCCGCAGAAGCAGCCCTCCACATGGACCAAAATTGCGGACCCACTGAAGACCGCAGCTAAAGATGCAGTCATCAGTACCGTTAAGACCCAAGCGCAGCAAGAGTTCAACACCCGGTTCGGTGGCAATAACCCCGCGCCAAACCCAGCTCCTACCCCGACCCCAGCTCCAGCTCCTTCCCCAACGGGTCAATTAAAATTCACCAACAACAATCCGGTTATCCCTCCAAACAACAATCCAAACCAGAAGACAGACAACTTCAACATACCATCCAACGACCCTACGACACAGTACGGTCAGACTGGACAATATGCTCCGACTCTCAATCCACCTCAGCAACTAGGTGTGAATGTCTGTGTGGCAGATAACCCGATGATGCCGAATATGATGGATATACCTGACTTTAATTACGACGTGGGAAATGATGGACTGGGATTCGGCAATCCTGATATCGTGCCGATACCCGACAATTACAACGATGTTCAGAATCCAGGACTGGACTTTGGTAACCCGAGTATCGTGCCAATTCCTGGGAATGACAGCGATATGGGGTCTAACGGTGCGAATTTCGATGGACCAGATGTTATGCCGATACCTGACACCGATGCGGGTGTTCCAGGAGTGGAATTGGATAACGAGGGAGGGATGGCACCTGATGAAAGTGCGTATGATGAAGGCGAAGATATAGAGCAAGAACTGGCGATGGACGACGGAGATATGGCTAATCCTGACAATAATTTGGAGGAAGAAGACGCGAACCTGGAAGCCCAAGACGGCGTTGACAATGAGAATACAATCGACGATGATCTGATTGATGGGAATGCGATTCAAAATCCAGATCTCGCGTCGGATGATAGTGAAAACTTTGATGATGGCATGGATAATAATTTAGATGATGGTTTTGGGGATGCTGGTGGCGATGATACTTATTGAGTTGAACTTGGCTAGCTTACAAAGGTTAGGGAAGCAAATAGCTATAATGCGTGGGATGAGTGAGTGAGAGTTCGATGCTAATAGCTTCACGGATAGTCAATTCAAATCATGACCACTGTTTAGCACCTCAATTGATGCTTCTAAGATAAAGATACATAAAATATCACTGCCCAGATATTTCCCTTGAACAAAAAGGGAGAGTAAACATGGCCACTAGTTCGTCAAGTCGTCCTCGAGTCTAGGCTATGACGCATTGGACATTTTTGCTCAAAACTAATTTTTACTAAAATACTTATATCTTTCTAATATATAGTTATTTTATATTTATTTTATTATTGATAGCATAATTAAATCTATCTTTTAATCTTTTTAAGTTTTAATTAAGTTTTTTTTTTAA
>Ga0182030_10020844_pt1 | contig 12331 bp, 14 predicted proteins | sample 812S3MmetaG_FD_121299 | JGI IMG/M metagenome (GOLD analysis project Ga0182030, IMG submission 121299) | Permafrost microbial communities from Stordalen Mire, Sweden - 812S3M metaG (Illumina Assembly) | ecosystem: Environmental > Terrestrial > Soil > Wetlands > Permafrost | place: Sweden...
AAAAACAAGAGCCAAAACTCCAGGCCCGTCCTTAAACAGAAATAGCAAAACTCCAAGATGCCAGAGGTAATATGGCATCTTATAGAAAACCCAGACGGAACTGGGTTTTTATAGCGGGCAAACAAGAGACTGACTTCTTAATCTAACACCGAAGTGTTAGAGAATTACGCGTCCGCACAGCAGAGCGTATTACCACTAGACCATACTGTCTTTTATTTAACGAAAGTTTGCTTATTTGGGCACATACGCGTTTATATGAAAGGGGGGCTTTTGGCGAGAGGGTATATCGCAGGGCGCCAACAATCAAGATAATATCTTGCAAAATGGAATTTTGTAGGTATAAGCATAATGTGAGCCTCCCATACTGAAGGAGGAAAGGGCAGGTGTCTAAACTTTGAGATCTTCACAGTTATCGCGTTCATCTGGGATTCTTCAGAAGAAGCATTGAAAAGCATTTTCCCCCTCTCTCTCTATTGACCAAAACCGGCATAAAGAGCGGCATCCTCTTGTTTTGCACCTTCAAGCTCGCCTCTAGCATCTAGGAGCTTCACATTGCTTTTCTTCTCGACGCTCCATTTTGCCAGGAAATTCTCAATCTCCTTTCGAGTTTCGGCATCATCCTTAACGAGCAGAACAATAGCATCATATCCCCCCGCACCTGGCACAACGCCTCCCGCGACACCTTCCACACTCTTTGTCACAGTATCCAACAGCTCAGTCTGCTCAGGCGGCTCAATAGGTACCCCAGACCGCTCACCCATTTCCCTAATCCTCGCCCGAATTGCCTCAAACGCAGCTTCCAGCTGAGCTACAGACCCAGATTTCAACGTCGACGCAAGCGTCTTATTACATTTCTGCAACTCATCCATAAGCGCCTTCGAACCCGTGGGGTCCCGTTTCCGCCACTCCAAAACCTTCTTCACCATCCCCACAGTCTGCGATCCACAATCCACATCACACATCACCAACGCCATACCCCTCGGAATCGTCACTCCGCCCTTCGAGATCTCGGTATCCCATTTTTGGGTCTCGTTTGTGTTTTCAACAAGACTTCGAACTCGCGTGGAGAAGCCTGCTGAGCCTGGCTCGCCGAGGTTGGAGAGGATGGAGGGCGAGAATCTACGATAGACGCAGGTTCCGTAGACAGCGGTGGCGATGTCGAAACCTGAGCCGACTTTTCCTTGGGCTGCGCAGTGGGCCGCTTGGGCGAGGTTGTGGAGTTTGGAAAGGCCTTCGTCTGAGGCGAGGGAAAATTGGGATGAGGGTAGGTAGTGGGCGAGTATTGCACCGGTGAAGGCGGTCACGAGGGCGGCTGAGGAACCAAGGCCCGTCTTGTGTGCATCTTGCAAACGGACTCCCAAGTCAATGAATTTTGAAGCACCAGTTGAGGATACTGTGCTTGAAGGTTGTGAATAGTAATCATTGTCTGCGAGGATGGTGACTGAAGTTGGTTTTATGATTGCTGAAGGAAGAACGGATGATATGTAGGTTAGAGCATAGCCTAGGGCAGTTTCTACGAATGGATTCCTTGACAAGGCTGCTAATGAGGCACTATAGGATGGTAAGTACACAAGGAGGAATGACCAAGGTACCGAAAAGAATAGACCGAGCAAATGAAGCGTGGAACGGACATAAATACCCTCACGTGATAAGGAGTTAAGGCTGAAGCCTCGGGGGCAAGGAGAAGTTCTCGTACCCTTGCAACTGAGTGACCTCCACACCCCCTTGATTTCCAGTAAGATGGTAGCCGTAGTTCCAAGAAGCGTCCCGGAACTGCGGACTTTGAACAAGTATCTCCGAGAGTTCTACCCCTGAGCTGGTGTCAATGTCCTTCACCAAGACATGAATGCGGGCACTAAGGCCAAACACGAGGGCAGTGTACGCTCTATCCAGGACAAGATATCCCCCCGCCAAGAAGACTTTCCCCGGGGCTGAGACAGCAGTAGACATTGTCAATTGTCGAATAGGGGTTCAAGCTGAACTGGGAGACGTGTCTAATTCCTCGATATTCCGGCTGACCGACAAAAAGCAAGTTTCAAGACCTGTAGGACCGCACGCAGGCCAAAGCGACTGATCGATTACGACAAGTTTTAATCTACGCCCTGCAAATGCATGAAAGTCCTTTGAATTAGGTTTGTACTAATGAATTGAGGCATAAAAAAGTAGTAAGCCGGGAAGATACTTGGACCGACTGCTTGGGGAGGAAGGACATTGGTGTTTTTTTTCGATGGAAAGCGGATCTGATAAATTTTTTTAATTGTATTGTCCCCGCCCCGCGCACTTCGCAGTTTTGAAATGACCGATCAAATCAAATCAAATGAAATGAAATGAAATGTGGAGGTACAGGAATTGACAGGGTTGCTGTACTAGTACTACTAGTACTACTAGTAGTCCTAGTATATCCCGCTCTCGCTTCGGCCTGCCCGGCTCGTTTTCGTGGATGAGTCTTTCAAGTGAACGCGAATCCGACATTTTTTCTAAGGCACCCAAAAATTACGAGTCTTTCCTCCTTCAAGCCCCATGTACACGACCACATTCACTACTACCAGCTATCTTCCACTCTTCCACTCTTCCACCTTCGAACCAATTCCTTCCTTTAGCCGTGTTCTTCTTTAGTATCCGATCTTTATTCGCTTTCCTTCGCAGCTGACTCTTTCCTCTAATCGACTTGACATAAGCCGCTCGAGGTACTTCATGCATGTGAAGCTTTCCCCAATCCCGACTCGACTTCTACTCGTCATTCAATTCTACCTAGTGCAGAGGCACTCCAAGTAATAATACTTGCATTGCCAGATACTGAGGCTTCTTTCTTCAGTCCTTAGGCTTTGCCTTTTCCAACATTCCACGTCACCGATCTTACTGGAGATCTGGGGATCCAAACCTCAGACAAACCAACACCCACCCACTTCCAAACCCCCCCTCAATTTACAACCGCGCGTTCTTTTGACGGTCTCGCTGTCAAATGAACCTGCACTCATAAATACTTTGAGATCTAAAGTAAGCTATCTCTATCTGTTTGGGACGCGATCAATCGAGACATCACCGTCTGCAAGCTTTTCCCGAGGTAAATATACAGGCATCAGAAAGCTGACAATTGTCCCTGCAGTCTCCTCTCTACCCATTCTGAGAGGTCAAACCATCCCTAAATGCCCATCTATTCCAACCTCTACTCGAATCTTGCACGTCAAGGGTTCACCAAAACATTCACCCACGGTTACGCTCAATCCGTTGTTGCCGCCACACACCCCCAAACTTTCGCATCACAAAATCGACCCGGTTTTGGTCTAAATCGTCGCGCCAGCAAAGCTTCTAGTTCAAGCTACCATTTTCAAAATGCTTTTCACAGCAGCGCCCAGTCCTCCAGCACTGCCGTGCGTGAGGCTCGGTCTGAGAGGAATGATTCAGGGTTAGATGCATACTTCGATGCGTGGAAGAAAGAACATGCTGCTGGTGAACCGGAGAAGGAGTGGACTCAATTTCAGTTTGCTAAACGCATTGAGTGGAAGCCGTCATCGATTCAGGTAGATTCGGAAGGTCGCAGCAATGTCGAAGTCGAGGAGTCTTTGGAGACGCCCAAGCCTGTGGAGAGGGCCTACAGTACAAGTGCGGTAGACGATATTAAGAAGGTTCAATTGGAGACCGAAGAGGAAGCAGCTCTTGCCAAGATCGATGCCGCCATTGAGAAGGAAATCAAATCTCGGACAGATCAGGCTATCTTTGAAGCAGAGTTGAGTGTTGTCGCTGCTCGTGTGCCAACACCACCGATCGCTCCATCTCAGTCTCCTGCTCTGACCGTCGAATCGAGCATCGAGCAGTCGCGTACCAGCTCAATCACCTCTGTCAGTTCAGCCTCGGAACTCCAGTCTCAGAGCTATGCCGACCATCTTACCAAGCTCTCTGAAGCTGGTCGACATGCTGAGATTCCGGCAGTCTTTGAGGCTATGTTGGTGGCCAATATTCAACCTACCGCCAGCGCCTATAATGCTCTTTTAGATGCCGCTATCCACCTCCCTGCCGAGAGAATCCAAGTGGTACCAAAGGCACTTGATGTTTACTCGGATATGCTTAGACGAAAAGTCTTGCCCAACACTGCCACCTACGACGCACTCATTAATTTGGTAGCTTCCCGATCTCTCGAGGTTTCTTCGCTGAAACAGTCGTTGGAGGAGAAGCGTGTTAGATTTGGTGGTATGGAAGAGCCGGGAAAGTTCATGTTCGCATCGAACGAGTTCGAATTCGCCATTCTTGCTGAGGATGATAGACTTGATCTCGCCGTTCGATTATTCGACGCGTCTCTTGCGTATCGCAAGGATCGTTCTTACCCACCTACGACCTACCATCAGCTGATTTCGGCATGCTCTGAAGCTGGTCGGGTTCCAGATATGGTCCGATTATACGAGCATATGGAGAAGAACAGCATCGTTCCTCTGGCTGCGACATTCCCTACTATGATCAAAGCTTTTGCTCAATCCGGAGACCTTGTCAGCGCTGTGGAATGCTACAATGAATACAAGCAGTTGGCTATAGCACATGACAACGATAAGCTTACACTCAGTGATCGTCAAGATGCAACGATTTATGCTGCTGTTATCAAAGCATACATTAAATCTGATAAGATTGATGGCGCAATGAAGTTTTTCAACAGGATCATGGCACAATCTGGAGAGTCTGCGAAATCGTTCAAGGACTCCATCATCAGCGCTGGATTTGTTCAAGGTATGTTGGAACGAGACATGCTTCCTGAAGCTCTTGGATGGGCTGAAGGACTCGATGTTGCTACCAAGGCTGTGGCAATGAGCCAAGTAGCAACGGTCGCTGCTGACAAAGGGGATAAATTGACTGCGGTCGCTGCTTTCTCCCAGATCCCCGCGATCTTCCAAGATGTTGCCACTCCTGCTATGGCCATGCTTGCTCTTAGTGTTCGTGGCGGTGATGTTGGGTCCGCTCAGAGATATTGGCAAATTTTGTCCAATCCTGAGATTACTGTTTCGCCAGCGTTCATCGAACCAACTGCTATGTATGCGGTGGCGATGATTGGTTCTGGGCAGGTTTTGGAAGGCCTTACCCAATCTGAGCAGATGTTCTCTCGCATCCGAGCATCTGCTGGTGATTCGAACCCTCACCTCGCAGATGAGATTGAGGAAGGCGTCGAATTCATTACTAAATTCATGACCGCTCGAGGTGTTACCGATCCTCGGCTAGCACCTCCTGAGGTGGTCTTCCAACCTGAATTTTCGCCCGTCTCACCATATCCTGCAACTCCGAGCTATGAGGATACCTTCGATCCCTACGCAGCATCGACTGATTTCAAAGGCTCTGCTTTGATCGCGGATGAGCTTGAGCGAGGGAACGGTGGCCGTCAAAAGGCATCCCGATTAAATGAAGCTCTTGGCCGATTCAGAAACATCCGCCGGGCAGGTCGTCACCCTCGATACATCACATACGCCAAGCTTATTTCTGCTGCCGCCCGTGAGGAGCGTATGAACTTATGTCACGACATTCTTGGTATGGCTCGATCTGATATCCCAATGCTTCCTCAGTACCCAGTTGTTCGTTACGGATGGGTTTCGATTCTTGACGCCATGGTTGGGTCTTGCCTCACTCTTGGCAGCCGTGTCTTGGCAGCTCAGTACCATCAAGAACTTCTCGACATGGGTGCTGCGCCAACAGCGAATACTTTCGGCCTTTACATTACTACATTGAAGGAGTCAACAAAGACTTTTGACGAAGCCTCCGAAGCTGTAAAGATTTTCCATCGTGCCAAGAGTGAAGGAGTTGAGCCTTCCTCCTTCCTCTACAACGCACTCATTGGCAAGCTCGGCAAGGCTCGTCGTATCGATGACTGTCTCTTCTACTTCGCTGAGATGCGTGCCCTTGGTATTCGACCAACAAGTGTCACCTATGGTACGATCGTCAATGCTCTTTGTCGAGTGAGCGATGAGAAATTCGCCGAGGAACTATTCGAGGAAATGGAGTCGATGCCAAACTACAAAGCTCGACCTGCACCATACAACAGCTTGATGCAATTCTTCCTTACGACGAAGCGCGACAAGGGCAAGGTTCTTGCATACTACGAGAGAATGAAGTCCAAGGGTATTCAGCCGACAAACCACACTTACAAGCTTCTTATCGACACTCACGCAACACTGGAGCCTATCAACATGGAAGCCGCTGAAGCTGTTCTCGATGTCATTCGTAGCACTGGTCAAAAGCCGGAGGCCGTTCACTACTCCTCATTGATTCATGCTAAGGGATGTAATCTGCACGATATGGAGGGTGCGCGAAATGTCTTCCTTTCAGTGTTGACCGATCCATCAATTCGCCCTCAAGCCTGTCTCTATCAAGCTCTGTTCGAGTCTATGGTTGCCAATCACCGTGTCGCAGATACCGAACCTGTTCTCCGTGATATGGCTTCTCGACGTGTGGAAATGACTCCTTACATTGCCAACACTCTCATTCACGGATGGGCTAACGAGAAGGACATCAAGAAGAGCAAAGCCATCTTCTCATCCGTCGGTCGTGATAAGCGGGAGCCTAGCACATATGAAGCTATGACTCGGGCTTTCCTTGCCGTCGAGGACAGAATCAGTGCCAAGGTCGTCGTTCAGGAGATGCTCAGTAGAGGATATCCTGGCGCCGTTTCAAACAAGATCCTCGAATTACTGGGTGGTGGCAATGCTGAGAACACCGCATGAGACCTGGTTACTCCCACTCTCATCGGAAGTTTCTCGCTCGCTGTCTCCCAAACTTTCTAATTGTCTATTTTCATTCTCTCGTCTGGCTCTCAGATGAAACATTGTTCATAGATGATTAGTATACCTTAAAATTTTCCTTTGTCATATGATACCCGTGCCATTGCACATTTCGAGATAGCAGATGGATGGAGATGGGTATCGGGGTCGATCTGTACAGCGCTGTTCCTCGTGTTCAGTCTGCTGGCCAGCTGATTTTCATTTGTTGTGTTTTACAAAAGATAATTGCTCTGTTGCATGTACCAACATTGAGCCATGGCGTTTACAGGCTCATGACAGTCAGGGAGGCATGGTGTTCACGGCCGGCATGAAAAGATAAATCTCAACTCCTTACTTAACCAGCGGCGACGATTTATCAAGAGATAGATAAGTCGACTCGGCTAGCTTGGATGAATATGTAATAATAGAATACAAATAATATCTGCCAACGGCAACGATATTCCAATTGCAGATGCCTTTTGTTCTGTTTTCCATCTATGGGTATTGTGTGGTGCGCTTTTTTTAACAAGGGTATTCGATCCAAATCCCAATTCTCATCCCAAAACCAAAAAACTTTGCCTTCTAAATCACAAGACCTACCGACCAAAACTCTCCCTCAACTTCCTCCGTCTCCCCTTCTCCCCACCCCTCTTCCTCGCCATTTCCACCTCCATTGCCACCTCCTCATAATAAGGATACCCAATCCTGATCGGTGCTGGCGGTGGACTAACGCTATAACTCGAACGACGTGAATCCGTTTCGTAAATGGGTGATGCGTTCGTACTTGTTGTTCTCGAGGTGGATGTTGATGCTGTACGACTGTGTGACTTCCATGTTCGGGATGATGTCAGGGAGGACGCGAAGGAGGATTTGCATGTAGGTGGATGGGAGGGCGTGCGGCAGGGTGTTTGTGTAGTAGTAGAGTGTGAGTTGCCCATCTTGGCTCCCGTTTTCGCAAAGTCAAATTTTGTGTTTCAACTTTCTAGACCAGACGAAAAGACATTTATGAAGCGGATATACGCCAGATACATATATAGTCCCAACCTATGAACCAAGAATAATACATCCGCCCAAAACCCTTTGGTAAAGGGATCATTTATGTCAACTACAAGGATACCACATCGGGTGCTGACGTCGGATACCCGACAGGCTGGGCAGTGCGCAAGGCTGAGCCAACCTTGGACGAACTCAGGGTTTTCATAGGCGGGAATAAATAGATCTGATTGCTGATTGCCTGTATAGGTACTTGTAGTTGTGGATAAGGAATCCTCTGCGAGATTTGGGAGGTTGTGATTTGGTGAACTTCCGAGGTCGCGGGTCTGAGGATGTAAGATTATAGTTGATTGTGATAGTGGAGAGGATGGAAGTGATTTTCCGCTCAGCGGTGCTGACACAGTTCCGAATTCACTTGGCTTCTCTAGATTCTTTCTCGTTTTAAAGTAGGGGTGCTCTTTCCTTCGTCGCTTTCTATGGAGTCGCTCTTTCTCACTTTCTAACGTCTTATCTTGACTCATCTGCGCCGCACCTTATTCCTTCAATGCTGATTCTGAGAGGTGGCGGCTACCCACTGTGGAGTTATTTATGGGCGAAGCTCTGGGGCGCGAGTTCGAGGAATTCGTCCTCTGGTCTTATTTTTGGATTATGAGGAGGTTGGGGATTAGAAGTGGGTTTTAACGTGGGTATCAGGGGTGTTTGTTAGAGGAGCATGGACGGGTCCTCGTTCCTAAGCCATGATCTCGGACCCGCGCCTTAGAATACAGTGACAAAATAACAGATTCAGGAATATCATCTAAGTACGATCAAGATTGTCTAATTGGGTTGGAAATTACGAGGGAAATGCTCAGCCCTGTACTGACCCGCCGTAATGTGGCACAGCGGGGCTTAAGGTCTGGGAAATCATCGGAACCAATGTCGTCGTTCAAACCTATTGGGCTTGAGTTTGAGTGTTTACTGCGCTGGTAGATTTGAATTCGATTGGCTTCTCCAGATTCTGAATCTGTTCCTCTTTCCCGGTGGGGGTTCTCTTTCCTACTCAATTTTCACATCGCGTGTCTCCTTCCCTAAGTCCATTGTCTTATTCTGTGCCACACAATCTCTTAATCTTCATAGCTCCCGTCCTAGGCGAGAATAAGATGGGAGAACTCTCTCCCATCAGTTCACTCTTCAATACGCGCTCTTCCCTCCCCCGCATTATCAGATTCATCGACATCCTTGGTTTTAGCTCCTTTAGCATTCTTTAAACGCCTTTTAGGCTGTCTCTTGGGGCCATCATATTTTATGAACTTAATCTCTTTTTCAAGTTCAGTCTCGATTTCGAATCCTTCAAGCTTAGAGTATCCCAAGTTATTGCTTTAATTTTCTCTGGGATCTCTCTATTATATTTTCTGATATTCGGAGTCGTAAGCACAACTATTGTATCTGGCTTTAGCAATCCGCGCGCCTTCTGTCGTACTGTGTCCTGAGCTTCCTGATTGATACATAAAGGGGAGACGAATCAAGATATCGAGAACAGAGATGTTCTTGTGCGTCGAGTATGTTCGGAAGATGTCTGAATTTCAACATCAGTAAGCCAACGATTGAAGCGGGGTCCAATAATTTCTCAACTTACCATGTATGATGGTGGACGCATGGTAAAGTAACACGCTTGAAATTCCCGATGCGCTTTCTTTGTCGTCTTTGTGAGCCATAGTACTGGGAAGATGTTGGCCTATCAATCTCTAGATTGTTTGACTCTGGCGAGTACAATCAAACAGATCACCTGGGTCAGGTCTCGCTCCATGGATTCCGGTTTTCCCTTGTACTAACTTGGTATACCGCAAATCAGACTTCTCTAGGTCGGGGTAGAGAACGTTCTACATTATTAACATATCGCCTTGCTAGGTGAGATAGGAAAAAACTTTTGCGTTATGAGATCCGTCAGCCGATCTGTACCGAAACTGATCTCCAAGGTAAGGGATGGAGCATGGATTCCCAAAAGTGTACGACGCCTTGTTGCACTGCTATTTTCATTCCTAGATGGTCTATGGGAAGTTCAGCAATAGCAGCACGTTTCCCAGCTTCCTATAATGGCTGATAATTAGCAACCTTATAAATATGGGTTGATACTAAAGGAGATTTGACTTATACCGGTGCCATATAGAAGAAGCTGATCAATAGCCTTCCCTGTGGCTCCTAGATTACGAAAGAAGCGGATACCATCATCTACAGGAGTGTTATCGTCCTGAATTTCATCGTCGTGGAAATCGAAACTATCTGAGGTTGGGTTTTCGGCCATATTTTGGGGTGGTCTCCATCAAGTTCTGTAGGTAACGAAGAAAATAGAGATTTAAATTACGATGCCGAAAATAGAATGGAATTTGGCTGCTTAAGAAATGCATAAAATACCGACGCTGATCAACGGCCTGCACAACTTATTGTGCAAGGGAGAAGGCAATTGGGAGATCTTTACCATCCTCCTAATCCCTTCTCCCTGGACAATATCTCAAGTTGATAGGAAGAATGGCAAGGGCTAGAGATAGTCATGAAAGGGGCTCTAAGATCGGATAATTAATATGTTGACAGGATGTTCAAGGACTAATCAAAACAGACGGCTCGGGTTGGACGAAGGTCATCCGGAATGCTTGGGGCTTACTTCCCCAAACAACATCGATTTTCTCTCGACATAAGTCCCTTGTCATCAAGGTAGACTATTCACCTTAAGTCGACTTCCATCATCAGAATGCCAAAACGCTTCATTGTATGCTGTGATGGAACATGGTGTGATGCCGATAAAGGCGGAGACGGCCAGCCATCAAATGTAGCTCAACTTAGTCGCATGCTCGCTCGCCAAGGAACGACAGAAGATGGCCTTCCTATTGAGCAGGTCATTTATTATCAGACTGGCATTGGAACTGGGGCGTTAAACGAGATTGACAGAATCAAACAAGGTACATAGAGAGCTCCAAGCTCGGCACTAGATATTGATGTGATGATAGGGATGTTTGGTGTGGGCGTTGAGGAGAACGTAATAACCGCTTATCACTTCATTGCAACAAACTACGCTGAAGGAGACGAAATTTTAGTCTTCGGGTTCTCTAGAGGTGCTTATACCGCAAGGTCATTAGCAGGTATTCTCACAAAAATGGGCTTGCTCAGGGCATACAACGTTCGTACCCATTTCAAGTTTCTTTCACCCTTGAGCTGTTCGTCCTAGCTCGTACTATGCTCAATTACTTTAAATATATTCTATTTTATCGAGCGACTGTCTGGATTCTGGCTGATGATTCACGAACAGCTTGAACATTTCCGAGAAATGTATCAACATTTCAAAAAGAATGGCGACTCCATACATTTCGGCGAAGCTGTCGTAAAATGTGGTGTGCCGGGATGTAAAGCTGCGGCAAGAGACAGAAAGCACTACCACGTAAAGACGGAGATCTCATGCGGCATCGAGGAAACTTCGACGGACGCAGCTCAGGACCCTGGATTCAAACTAGAAGACAGACCGAGACCAAAACCAAGGAAGGTTAAAATAAAGGTGTGCGGTGTATGGGATACAGTTGGCAGTCTAGGATTACCGTCTAGTCTGCTTACAAGGATCACCGGTTGTAACAAGGGTTATGAGTTTCATGACACCGCGCTCAACAATAGTGAGTACTTCCGCAAGAAGCTTAAGTTATTTGTTCGGTTTCATAGCTGACGACCTCTAATGCATTGACCACGCGTTTCAAGCACTTGCTCTTGACGAGCACCGAGGAGCATTTACCCCAACGCTGTGGTATTTGGATCCCGATAAAGAGCCAACTTGTGATTTGCGGCAATGTTGGTTTCCTGGATACCACTCTGAGTACGTCCGATTTTACCCCTAGTTCTACGTTATTTTGGGAGCCGATGGTGCATACACAATTCGGACATTGAGAGCTCGGCTCGCTATTCTCGGGTCAAAGGCAAATACTGATTTACCTAATAGTGTTGGAGGCGGCACCCCTATCTCCGCGGCCAGAGATCAGAGATCACTTGATGAGGTTTCTTTAGCATGGATGTGTGATCAGATCGATGGCTTGGTCACATTTGATAAAGAAGCAGCGGGACAGATTCTGAGAGAATATGAAGAAGCAGTAGATTGGACGCCTGGAATGACTCCAGATTCTTGTGGCATGATGTACAGATTCATGCTGACGGGCGACGATGTGCATCGAACACCTGGAGCCTATCATAAAATGCTTGAGAACGAGAAAGCCGACCCAAACACAGACTATCATACAAAGGAAAGGATGCATCCTTCGATCCAGCTACGTATTGAAGACAAGGGTGTCGAATACTTCCCAAAAGCACTCTCAGCACAGCGCGGATGGTTCTCGTTGAAGACTCCCCAATGGGAATTCAACGATTTTTCTGCCGTGGGCGAAGGGGCCCAGTGGACAAGACCAAGCGTGGAAAGCAGAGCGGGGGTCTTCAAAGGTACTTGGCCATTCCAGCGCCATATCCACATCAAGGAACACATTATCAAGGAACGCCCAGGAATGAATAATTTTGAGGTAATGCTCCTTACTAAGGACTTGAAGGAAAAATTGATGCAAAGGAATCGTAGGGAGTTAGAATCGCCAAGCCGCGTATTCTGA
>Ga0182030_10020845_pt1 | contig 12331 bp, 10 predicted proteins | sample 812S3MmetaG_FD_121299 | JGI IMG/M metagenome (GOLD analysis project Ga0182030, IMG submission 121299) | Permafrost microbial communities from Stordalen Mire, Sweden - 812S3M metaG (Illumina Assembly) | ecosystem: Environmental > Terrestrial > Soil > Wetlands > Permafrost | place: Sweden...
AGGCTTTTCGCGCGATGCGCCAGGCCGGGAAGAAAGCGCGGCGCACGGGGAAAGACGCCGATTTTCACGAGTGGCGAAAAAAGGCGAAGAGGCTTCTCTACCAATTGGAGTTGACGCAACCCGGGCCGGGACGGGAAATGGCCCGCACCCTGAAACGGGTCGGGCAGCTCCAGGACAACCTCGGCGCGACCCACGATGGCGTGGTGGTCGAGGACCGGCTCCGGCGGACGCTTCCGCTTTCCTCTTCCGAGCGGCGCGTTCTGCGACTGCTGGAAAAGAGGAAGGCGCGCTTGCGGAAGAAGGCGTGCAAGATCGCCCGGCGGCTTGAAGCCTCGCGTTAATTTCCTGGAGGCTGTCCGGAAAGCCGGCGATGGCCGAGGGTAGCGGGTCGGTCGGATCGAGAATATTGGGGGCGGCTATTTATTGCTTGCACCACACATAGGTGACGTACGCCAAACTGACCACGGCCACAATGATAAGAATAGGAAGATAGCCGTCAAAGAAATCGTGCCAATAAGCTCCAATCGCAATTCCCAAGGCTAACATTCCCCATTTGAACAAACCGGTTTGCCACCATTTCAACGTGAACGTCTTGAATAGATTCATGCACATACCCTGCTTCATCCACCACGACGCAAATGTAACTCATATCCCGCCAAACTCCAGCTTCGCCGCTTCAAGCCGTCCGCACTCCAAATCGTTCACCCTTTTACAGCGTCGGCACCTGGCCGAGGCGAAGCTTGCCGATAAGATCAGCTTGGCGTAGGCTTGCCCGCTTATGCTTACCCTGTCCGAAATCGGCAAAAGCTTCGGCGCGCGCACGCTTTTTGAAGACGTCTCCCTGAGCATCAATCTCGGGGAACGGATCGCGCTGGTCGGGCCGAACGGCGCGGGCAAATCGACCCTCTTCTCCATCATCCTCGGCACGGCCGAGCCCGACAACGGCTCCGTCGTGATCGACAAGCACACGACCATCGGCTATCTCCCGCAGGAAACGGCGGCCAGCGGCGACGAGACCGTCCTCGAACTGGCCATCGCCATCACGCCGGAGCACGGCAAGCTGATGCGCATCCTCTCCGAAGGCGCGCGCACGGGGAACACCGACACCGAAGAGTACCACGACGCCCTGGGCCGTTACGCCGAGCTGGGCGGTTACCAAAATGAACCGAAGGCGAAGCGCATCCTGAGCGGCCTCGCGTTTCGCGAATCCGATTTCCATCGCCCCGCCAAGACCATGAGCGGCGGCTGGATCATGCGCGCGCATCTGGCGCGGCTCCTCGTGATGGAACCCGACCTCCTCATGCTCGACGAGCCGACGAATCATCTCGACCTCGAATCGCTCGGGTGGTTCCAGAATTATCTCGAGTATTATCCCGGCGCGATCCTCATGATCTCGCACGACCGCGCGTTTCTCAATGCGCTCGTCGATAATATCTTCGAGATCCGGCACAAGCAGGTCCATCGCTATCGCGGCAACTACGACGCCTATGTCGAGCAGCGTCTCGCCCGCCAGGAGCAGCATCTGGCCGCCTATAAAAATCAGCAGGCCGAAATCCAGAAGCTCCAGGAATTCGCCGACCGTTTCCGCGCCAAGGCGAGCAAGGCTTCGCAGGCGCAGAGCAAGCTCAAGCAGATCGAGCGCATGGAAAAACTCGAAGCGCCCGAATCGGCCGACAAGAAAATCCACATCAAGTTTCCCCAGCCCGCCCGCAGCGGCCAGCGCGTGATGACGCTGAACCAGGTACATTTCGCCTACGGCACGCTCAAGGTTTACCGGGGCATCGATCTCGAAATCGAAAAGGGCCAGCGCACCGTGCTGGTCGGGCCGAACGGCGCGGGAAAATCGACGCTGCTGAAAATTCTCGGCGGCATTCTGGATATCCAACAGGGCGAGCGCAAGGAGGGCCTCAACGCCGAGATCGGTTACTACTCGCAAAGCCGCATCGAGATGCTCAACGCCACGCGCACGGTTTTGCAGGAAGTGATGAGCATTCCGAATCCCGTGCCCGAACAGACCGCGCGCACCATCCTCGGCTCGTTCCTGTTCCAGGGCGACGACGCCTACAAAAAAGTGAGCGTGCTTTCGGGCGGAGAGAAATCGCGCCTCGGCCTGATCAAGCTGCTGCTCAACCCGCCCAACCTGCTCCTCATGGACGAGCCGACGACCCACCTCGACATGGCCAGCATCGACGCGCTGATCGACGCGCTGAAGCAGTACCAGGGCACGCTGATCTTCATCAGCCACGATGTCTATTTCATCCGCGCGCTCGCGCAAACCGTGCTCCACATCAGCGCGGGAAACCTCACGCCCTACTCGGGCGATTACGATTATTACCTCGAGAAATCGGGCGCCGGATCGGAGAAGCTCGGCCTCGTCGCGGGCGAGCAACTTTCCGACGATCGTCCGCGGGAAGCAGCGGCGGAATCAACTCCCCGCGCGGCCGGCTCCCCCGTCAAATCGAAGGAACAAAAGCGGAAAGAGGCCGAGGAGCGCCAGGCCGTTTCCGCCGCGCGCAAACAGGCGCAGGCCCATCTCGACAAAATCGAGCGCGAGATCGCCGTCCTGGAAAAGCGCCACAAGGAAATCGTCGCGCTGCTCGAAGCGCCCGAGACCTACGCGCAGGGCGGCGACGTCATGAAGCTCAATCGCGAACTCATCGAGAACACCGAGAAGCAGGAAGAGCTGAACGAAGCCTGGGAAGACGCCACCGCCGACGTCGCCGCGCTGAATCCCGCCGCCGAGCCCGCGCTGGAAGCGTAAGAATTTGACAGCTATCAGATAGTCCTCCGGGTCGCGGGGCTAAGCCCCCGTATTGAACCTAATGCCGATTGTCTTCGCGTCTGTCGCGGCGTATGCTCTTATTCTCTGATCGGAAGCCCTGGAATGAACGCACCTCGCAAAGAAGCATGGCATGAAAGGTTTGTGCGCTCCGGTTACTTTTTTGGCGCGGTTTTGTTCCACCTGATCCTCTTTTTGATGCTCGCCACCTGGGTGATCTGGAAGGCGCCGCCTCCGCCTCCGACGGATGTTTTTCACGGCGTGGCCGTCAAGGTGCCTCCCCCTCCTCCCCAGCCTCCGTCGCGCGGCGCCGCGGCGAACAATCCTCAATTTGAACCGCAGCCGGTGGTGGTGCCCGTCGTCACGCCGCCGAGCATGATTACCACCGCCAATAGCAGCGCCTTTTCGATAGATGCGTCCAAAGTCCTGGACCAGGCGCTCAGTCATCTCAGTGACCAGATAGCCCAGGGCACGGGGCTTTCCTCGGGCGGGGGTGGCACCTCCGGGACGGGAAGTGGGTTTGGCTCATTCAAAGGCGCAAGCACTTTATTGGCCGGCTATTTCTACGACATGAAACAGACCTCTGATCGCAAGCCGACGGGGATGACTCCAGAGCTATGGCGTCCTATCATGGCTAAATACATCGCCCAAGGGTGGGATGATTCATTGCTCGAGCCTTACTATAAAAGCAAGCTGCCTCTCTATACCAGTGCTTTCGCGATTTCGACGAGACTTTCTGAAGAAGGGCCGAAAGCCTTTGGGCTGGAAAAGGAGGTTCAGCCGGCCATGTGGGTTGCCCACTACCATGCGAGAGTGATGGCGCCTCAGGAAGGCGAGTATAGATTGGTCGGATTTGGAGACGACTTGATGGAGGTCAAAATCAAAGGCGCCTATGTCTTGGATGCGGGGTGGGTATCCCTGTCGCGCAAAGTGGATCTGCACCAATCTCTTCCGATCGTCTGGTCTAAATTTTATGGCAAAGCTGGGGAAGACCGTTCATCTGAGATGCCGGGAATGGGGCCTGCCAATGGCTTCCTCAAGATGGGGCCGACCTTTCATATGGATACGGCCGAACCCGTCGATATGGATGTGTTGATTGGAGATCAAGGCGGCGAAGTCGCCTTCTTCTTACTGATTGAGAAAGTTGGGAATACCTATGAAAAGTTGCCTGACGGCACGCCCAAGCTTCCTTTCTTCCAAATAAGCACAGCGCCCGCCCCCACGTTTCAGAATAACGAGGAACATCCACCCTACAGTACCACGCCCGAGCCGTGGCAGGCGGTGGAGAATTGATCGGCTCACGATGACGGATGGCTAAACCAGTCTTCCCAAGTCCCCCGGCAGCGGAGAATCGAAGCGCATCTCTTCCCTCGTGACAGGATGGACGAAGCGCAGCGACGTCGCGTGCAGCGCGATGCGCTTGATCGGGTTCGTCTGCGCGCCGTATTTTTTGTCGCCGACGATGGGGCAGCCCGCTTCGGCAAGCTGCACACGAATCTGGTGCCGTCGTCCCGTCTCCAGGGTCAGCTCGACCAGCGTCGTCGCGTTGCCCTTTTTCGTCACGCGATAACGGGTGACGGCGTGGCGCGTTTCGGGCGAAGAGGAAAACTTCGCGACATAAACCTTGAGCGGGTTCGACTCGTCGAGATGCGAATCGAATTTTCCCGCGTCACGGGATGGCGCGCCCTCGACCACGGCGAAATATTTTTTCTCCACGGCGTCCCAGCCGTCCTGAAGCGCCACCTTGGCCGGTTCGTTCTTGGCGAAGATCATCAGCCCCGAGGTTTCGCGGTCGAGCCGGTGCACGATCCAGACCCGTTCGCGGCCACGCGGGTTGCCCAGCCGCACGTGATTGGTGAGGAACGCGTAGGCGGTCTTCTCTTCCTCCGACGGACTCGCGATGCTCAAAAGCCCCGCCGGTTTCTCGATGACGATGACGTCGGCGTCCTCGTGCCGGATGCGGATGCCCCCCGCCAATTTCGTTTCCGGCGCGGCCATTCCCTTCGGACGAATCAGCACCGTGTCGCCCGGCTTGAGCGAATGATCGAACTGCGTGATGACTTTGCCGTTCACCGCGACCGAGCCGAATTTCAGCCACGCGCGCACCTGCTTCTTCTTCGTTTCGGGCCACGCCTCGAACAGGTACGCGAGAAGTTCCGAGGGTTTTGCGACCGTTCTAACTGGAGCCATTTCTAGCTCCGCCGTTCGCGGACGCAGTCCGCGCTTTTCGCGATGGAGTTCGCGGGCAGGACGCCGCGCCAGGAAACGCCGGGGTAGATCAGCGAATGGCGTCCCAGGATGGCGCCGGGATTGATCACGGCGTTGCAGCCGACTTCCACCCCGTCGCCGATCAGCGCGCCGAACTTGCGCAGGCCGGTGGCCAGGACCTCATCGCCCACGCGCAGCGTGATGAACTCCCCGTTGAGCTTGAGGTTGGAAACAATGACGCCCGCCGCGAGATGCACTTTCGCGCCGAGGATCGAATCGCCGACATAATTGAAATGGGGCGCCTGGCAGCCGTTGAAGAGAAAGCTGTTCTTGATCTCGCACGAGTTGCCGATGACCGATCCGGCGCCGATGATGACATTTTCCCGGATGTACGCGCCGAGGCGAATGTGGCAATTGGGTCCGATCCAGGCGGGGCCCTTGATGTAAGCGCCCGGCTCGACCACGGTGTCCCGGCCGATAAAGACCCGTTCGCCGATCACCGGTTCCCCGATGAGCCGGCCAAAATTCGCGGGGACAAGCTGTTCCTGGAGATAAGCGGCCAGCTTGGGCAGGATTTCCCAGGCCTGGGTCACGCCGTGGAAGATGGCGGCATGATCCGTCTGCTTGAAATCGAGATAATCGGCGGGAGCAAAAACGGGTGCGCTCATGGTGTTTAAAATGCCTGTCATCCCGAGCTTGTCGAGCACGCGTGCTGCAGGATCAGTTCCGTTGGTAGCCGGCGCAGGCGAAGAGGAAAAAGCGCCGGTGCTGCGCACGGCAGTAAGAACCGTCGCGCGGAATTGCTGCCGTCCGCAGGACCGACGGCTACCTTGGTCGCGAGAAAAACTGCCGCCAGGCAAGCAGGGCGGTCATGAGGAGCATGATCCCGGAAAGAAGCTGGCCCTGGGTGATCGTGCTCCACCAGAAGCCGATGTCTTCATCCGGCTGGCGGAATTGTTCGCCCGCGATGCGCAGCACGGCGTATCCGGCCATGAACGCGAGCGCGACCGCGCCTTCCCGTTTCGTGGCCAAGCGGACCGCGACAAGAACAAGCTGGAGGAGCAAGCCTTCGAGCAGCGCTTCGATGAGTTGCGAGGGATAGCGCGGGACGTTCACGCCGTGGACCCAGGGCGCATCGGGAAAAACCACGCCCCACCAGGCATCCGTGGGCCGGCCCCAGAGTTCGCCGTTGAGGAAGTTCGCGCAGCGTCCGAGGCCGAGGCAGATCGGCACGCAGAAGGCGGTCGCGTCGGCGAGATTGTAGAACGGGATTTTTTTCGCGCGCGCGTAGAAGATCATCACCAGGATCACGCCGAGAATCCCGCCGTGGCTGGCCATGCCGCCCTTCCAGACGGTGAAGAAGTAGGTCGGATCGGTGAAGGTTTGGCGCGGCTCGTAAAGCAGGCAATAGCCGAGCCGCCCGCCGAGAATCACCCCGGCCATCGCGACCCAGGTGACGTAGTCGGAGATGGCGTCGCCGCGCAGGAGGCTCCAGCCCCGCTTCGCCTGCCAGCGCAGCCCGACGAAAAGGACGTAGAACCCGGTGAGGTAGGCCAGGCTGTAAAAGCGGAGGCCCCACTTCGTCCCGATCTGGAACAGGAACGGATGCGGATGCTCGATGAAGGTGGCGAAGAGGTGCAAGTTGGCGGCCTTGGAGGGTCGGACTCCGTCCCGACCCATTTCCCCTGGCTGCAAATCAGGGTCAGGACAGAGTCTGACCCTCCAGAAAATTATTGCGCGGCCATGAAGTCGGCGCGGTTGAGACGGGTCCACTTGCCGTCGGCGCCCTTTTCGTAAATAAAATTCGCCATGCGGTTGGCGGTGATGAAGATGCCCTTGGGCACTTCGTTGGAGCTGATGATGGCGTCGCCATAACCGTAGCGCTCCACGTCTTTCTGGGCAATTTTCCAGACCTCGTCAACTTCCTGGCTCAGGGCTTTGCGTTCGTCGACCGAGAGGGTCGTCTGGTAACGCACCATCAACGCCATCACGCCCTTCGAGTACTCGATCTTCGAAACACTGAGAACCTTCGCCGTTCGACCGGAAGGCAGCTTCAGCATTTGATTCGCCGTCAGCGGGGCGGCCTGGGAGGTGAAAACCGTGAAAAAAAGGAAGGCGAATCCCAAAAGCAGGGTCGGCAAGGAACGTCGATTCATAAAGTAAGTAGCGGGACTCAAGCGAAGTAGGGCGGGTTTGGCAAGCATAGTCGTGTGGGAATGCAAGGCAAGCATCAGCAAATCCGATACCAATCTTTGTTTTTTTCGGGTTTCACCTGTGCCTCCTATGGTAATCTCCGTTTCCGTGTCGGATCTTACAAAAATTTTCGGGCAGCTCGCCTCCATCCTGCCGGCGGACCGCATCCTGACCGGCGCGGAAGATCTCATTCCCTATGCCTTCGACGCAACCGCGGCGCTTTCGCAACGGCCCCTCGCGGTCGTCCTGGCCGCCACCACGGAGGAGGTCTCGCGCATCCTCCGTTGGGCCAACGAGTCCCGCACGCCCATCGTTGCGCGGGGCAGCGGCACCGGGCTGGCGGGCGGCAGCGTGCCGACGGCGGGCTCCGTGGTGCTCTGCCTGAGCCGTTTCGACAAAGTCCTCGAATTGGACCGCCGCAACCTGACGCTGCTGGTCGAGCCGGGCGTGACGACCCAGACGATCTTTGACCTGGCGGACGGCGCGGGACTTCTCTACCCGCCCGATCCCGGCTCGATGAAAATCTCGACCATCGGCGGCAACGTCTCGTGCAACTCGGGCGGGCTGCGCGGCCTGAAGTATGGCGTGACCAAGGATTACGTCATGGGCTTCGAGATCGTTTTGCCCAGCGGCGACGTGGTCTGGATCGGCAACAAGTGCGTCAAGGACGTGGCCGGTTATTCGCTGCGGGAGGTCTTCATCGGCTCCGAAGGCACGCTGGGCGTCTTCACTAAAATCCTGCTGCGGCTGCTGCCCAGGCCCGCCGCGAAGAAAACGCTGCTGGCGGTTTATGCGCGGATGGAGGACGCGGCGGAAACCGTCTCCGCGATCATCGCGCACCCGATCATTCCATGCACGCTCGAGTTTCTCGACCGCACGACAATCCATTGCGTCGAGGATTACGCGAAGGTCGGCCTGCCGCGCGAGGCCGGGGCCGTTTTGCTCATGGAAACCGACGGCCATCCGGCGGTCGTGGCCGAGGAGGCGGAGATCATGGCGCGGCTGGCCCGCGGGCATGGCGCGTTGGAGGTGCGCGTGGCCGAGACGGCGGAGGAATCGCTGCTCCTCGCCACGGCGCGCCGCTCCGCCTTCGCCGCGCTCGCCCGCGTCGCGCCGACGACGATTCTCGAAGACGTGACCGTGCCCCGGAGCGAGCTGGCCAGCATGGTCGCCTTCATCCAGGCGCTCGCGAAGCGGCATGACCTGCGGATCGGCGTTTTCGGTCACATGGGCGACGGCAACCTGCACCCGACGTTTCTGACCAACGAGAAGAACCTCGAAGAAATGCACCGCGTCGAACTCGCTTTCCAGGAAATCGTCACGGAAACCGTGCGGCGCGGCGGGACGATCACCGGCGAGCACGGCGTCGGCCTCGCGAAAAAGAAATACCTGCCCGAATCGGTCGGCGGCCTCAACGTCGAGATCATGCGCAATCTCAAGCGCCTCTTCGACCCGAACCTCATCCTCAATCCCGGCAAGATGTTCGATTGCTGACTCCTGCGGAGGGCGGATTTCTAAAAGAGAGACTTTTGCAGAGGTCTCAATAAGCTCGTTAGATGCCATGGTGATGGTCAAGGCGCCATCGAGAAGACACCTTGACCATCACCATGGCATCTAGTGAGGCGGAAGTGGGACCCCAGAATTCGTGGGTGCCGTCGCAGTTGGCGCCAGACCTGCCAGTTGCAGGGCCTTAGCGTAGTCATCCGGATGGTTCTTCTGGATATTGTTCAGCCGGTTTCCTATGAATTTGGCAGGGAGATACGTATCAGGAAACTTAAGCGCTTGCTCGAATGATAGAATTGAAGCGACGTACTGTCCCGCCGTTTCCTGGTTGAGACCTGCCAACATGAATTCGAATCCTGTCGTGTCACGCGGACTGAGTCCGGTCGAGAAGAGCGAGTTACGTTGAAGATAGGCGTGCGCGAGGTATGCCTGCTGAAGTTCATGCCAGTCTTCCCTCTGCTCGGCATCAGCAAAGACGCACTCTAGGAATTGCAGGGGCGATTCGCCCTCAGCCGGCGGCGTCCCCTTGAACGCATCGAATTCGTGCTCCAAAAGGAAAAGCCATAGTTTCGTATATAGCTTTGGATTGTTGAATTCAGGTTGGAACACAGGAGAACCGAAATTGAAAGCCAAAGGCAGTCCAGCCTTCGTATTATTGTATTCCGTCACAAAACCTCTCAGGGTTTGGATAATACCCCCATTGTCGTTCGGATCTTGGGCGCTGATCCGCTGGAGCGCCGGTGCCATATCGTCCAGCGATTGAATCCCTTCCACAATCTTCCTCGCCGTTTCCCCAGAAGACAGCGGCGCACCACCAGGGCTTGTGGTTACACTAGGGGCGAGCTGGTTGGCGCGGTCGAGAATGGCCGACCGGGGAATCAGCGACTCTCCATAATTATTTTGTGCCAGGCCGTGCAATTCATTTTGTGCTTGCTGTATTTTGCCATTCTCACTGTCCGAGAGATAATCCTGCCAGATGGCGACGAACTGGTACGCGGAAAGAGCCCGCTGGGTCGCTCGTTGCATCTCCTGGTACATGCCGGGGTTTTCCCGCCCCCCCTGCTGTACCCTTTGCAGATCGGCAAGAACTTGATCGAGATCGGAAGGTTTGGTGGCTTTCAGCACGGCGTCGGAGACGCGCTTGATGACGTCATCCACCGATGAAGTATAGGTGTCCACTTTCGCTTGTCGCTCGCGCCGGATTTCGTCCAGCAAATCGTGTCCGGCCTTTTGCACCGCGTCGGACGAAAACTGACTCAAAAGTTGTTGCAGTTCCGCCTGGGCATTGGTACTCCCACTTGCGTCGTTGAGGTTCGAAAGCAGGACTTCCACGGCCCCGGGATAACGAAGGAGGGCGTCTCCGGGAGCGACCGGCACCCCGGATGCGGCGCTCTTGCTTTCTTTGTCGGCAATTTCCGTTTTCATTGCTTCCCGCAGCGCCGCGACCTTGTCGTCCAGCGGAGACGCGCTCAGCCATGCTGTCGGCGGCCCAATCGCGATGACCAGCAGGAGGATAATGATCGGTTTTCTCATACAGTTAGAATTTGGCGTCCGCCATGGAGTTGCATTTATTTGCCGGAAGGTGCGGGCGGCGTGGTCGAATTCGTTACCGGCACCGCCGGTGACAAGACTTGATTTGTGGCCGCGCTTCCGCTCGCCCCTGCAGGATTACTTTGTCCCGGTATCGAAAGGATCGTGCTGGCAGGCATCCGACTAGGATACGGATAGGGATAACCAGGCATTCCGGGACGGTAAGGCATGTTGGGATTGAAATACGGCATGGGAGGCGAGATCGTCTGCTGATAACCCTTTTCATAGTCGCTGGGGTGGTCCTTCTTAATTGCAGCGAGCTTTTCGCCAATCATTTTCGCCGGGATATCGAGGCTCGGCGATTTCAGCGCAGCCTCGTAGGATACGACCGCAAGGCTGTATTGCCCCGCGGCTTCCTGGTTCAACGCGGAGATCAGGGAGTTCAGGCCGCTGGTCGGATCGGGAACATAGAGACCGAACTGCGTGCTTTTCGTCACGCTATCCTTTGTTTCCAAAGCTTTTTTCAGCAAGTCCCAATCTTCGCGGCTCGCGGCGTCCGCGATGACGCGATTGACAAAGTAGAGCGGCTTCTCGTCCAGTAGGGGTGCGCCCTTGAAGGACGGGAACAGCGCCTGCAGTGCCAGCAGCCAAACCTTGCGGGTGATATCCTCGTGCTTTGGCAGGGCTTGTATGCCGTTGCGGAGGTCGAGATTGGCGGGCAGGCCTGCCTTGATGTCGTGGTAGCACTGAACGTAGTTCTGCAAAGTCTGGATTGTTCCGGTTTCGGTCGAGCCTGGGGGAATGTTCAACGCGTCGATCTGCTTCAGGGCATCTTCCATCTGGTCGAGCGTTTCAACGTGGTTCAAAATATCATTCACGGTCGGCCCCGATGTGCTTGGCGCATTCATTTCCGTTTTTGCCGGAACGCTCATCGGAGCGTTCATCAGCTCGAGAATGTGTGATCGCGGGACGATGGTGATGCCATAGCCATTTTGCGCAAGGCTTCGCAGTTCGTTGCGCGCTTGGTCGACATTTCCGTTGGCAAGGCTGGAAAGATAATCCTGCCAGCCGGTCGCGAACTGGTAGGCCATCGTCGCCTTCTGGAAAAGCCGCTGCTGATCCTCATCCCCGACAGGATAGCCCGAGCTCTGGTACTTTTGCAATTCGACCAGAATTTCATCAAGGTCCGAAGGCTTGGTCGACTTGGTGATGACATCCGCCAAGCGATTCAGCACTCCTGTGACTTTGCTCGCATAGGCGTCGGCCTTCACCTTGCGCTCGGCTTCGATCTCTTCCAACAGCTTGAGACCGGCCTTTTGCACCGCCTCGGAAGAGTGGGTCGAGAGTATCTGGTGGATTATCGCCGCATAATTGCCGGGGAGCTGGCTCGTCTGGCCGGAGGCGATTTGCTTAAGAATTTCCTCCTCCGCCGCTTCGCTCATCACCGCCGGATAGCCAGAAGAAGTAGAGGGTGTCGTTAGTGGATTTGCCGAGCTGGCATCCGCCTTCATCGCGGCCCTGAGCGCGTTTACCTTGTCCTCCAGCGGAGACGCCATTCCCGAAAGGGAAAGTAGCCAGAGCGAAACAAATGTCCCCAGCCAAAAACTCATTTTCATAAAAACAGTTGGACGATTTTACTCTTTCGCAGCAGAGATTACCGCAAAGGCCACTGCTTTCCCGTGTGGATTTAGGCAAAGACGAAAACGGAAAACCTGTAACGCACGAATTCCATTCAATTCTCGCGATTCTGCGGACAGCTACAAGCAAATAGCCGTAGGATCGCACTTTGTTACTCCATTGGAGTACCATTCGGGGACAGGCGTGGTTTCGTTCCCCCTAAATCTCCTCGATGGTCTGGATCGCTTAAAAAATAGGCTGCGGAAGCCATTTAAGCAAAACCGCGAAGTCCATTACCTGATGTCCCAGCCGAGGGGCATGCGGGCGTACATGCCCATGGGGTCGTTGAATTCCTGGAGGGACTTGAGATCGCTTTTCATCTTCAGGAATTCCCGGGTGAGGGGATCGGCTTTGGCCTTGCTCACCGGCTCTTCCTGGTGGCTGAAGAGAAGCGCCAGGGACTGGGCGAAGGTCACTTCCTCCGGATATTCCTTGACCCGG
>Ga0182030_10020846_pt1 | contig 12331 bp, 10 predicted proteins | sample 812S3MmetaG_FD_121299 | JGI IMG/M metagenome (GOLD analysis project Ga0182030, IMG submission 121299) | Permafrost microbial communities from Stordalen Mire, Sweden - 812S3M metaG (Illumina Assembly) | ecosystem: Environmental > Terrestrial > Soil > Wetlands > Permafrost | place: Sweden...
GTAGGGGCGGAGGGACTCGAACCCTCACTGGAGGCGGTTTAAGCGCCTTGCCTCTGCCAATTGGGCTACGCCCCCACGTGCAAATGTCGCATCGTAACCGTAACGCAATGTGATGTGATTCATAACTCCTTTTTTCTTAACTTCACTAACTAGGCTGGTTTTATGATTCGCGTGCGTCGTTGGGGCACGACTCAATCAACTCCCCTCTTAGTTGTAGTTGCGCTGGTGCTTTCAAGCCTGGTGGTAGCAACGCCGGCTGTCGGCGGTTCGATTGCGGGTACCAAGGCCCAAATCGCGCGATTATCGTCCACGTTGTCCAAGGACGAGCAGATCAGCGAGACCACCGCGAACGAGTACGACGCCGCCAAGGTGAAGCTCGCCAACATCAATGCCGACATCGTGAATCTCAACGGCGAAGAAGCAAAGAAGCGAGTGGACATTGCGGTGACGTCGGCCGCACTCGTCAAGGCGGCGGTCAAGGCGTACGTCTTCGGCGCCGCCGATTCGCAAATCATTGCGCTCTTTGACCAGAGCGTCACGACCAGCGACGCGCGCAAGGTGTACGAAGACGAAGTGCTCGGCAACCTGACCAAGATAAAAGACCAGTACGAGGCAGCCAAGCACTCGCTCGATCACACGTTGGCCGACGTCAAGACCCAACAGAGTGCGTCTCGCCAGCAGACCCAACGGATCGCGGCGCTGCTTAATGAGAACGTGGCCAACGAAGACGCGACGCAGGCAACCCTGACCAAAGTCACGCGAGAACTCAAGGGGCAGATCATCGCCTACGAAATCAAGGCCGGTGCGCAGGCCGCCAAGGATCGCAATATCGCCGGCGAAGAAGAAGCGGTCGCGGCGGCCACGGCCGTGGGTGGCACCCCCGCCGCCAACGACGTGCTCGCGGCCATCGCGGCGGCCGCGCCACCGATCATCGTGGAAATCGCGGGCACCGCCCAGGGAGACCTCGCCGTGGCGTGGGCCGAAAAAGAACTAGGCGTGCCCTACGTGTGGGGCGGCGAGACGCCAGGTGTCGGCTTTGACTGCTCGGGGCTCGTGCAGTGGGCCTGGGGCAAGGCGGGTATCGCCATCCCGCGCACCACGGAGACCCAGTATCCGGCGATGAAGCGCGTGCTGCTCACCCAGCTCCAACCGGGTGACCTGCTCTTCTATTACAACCTCGACGGTGATCACGAAGTCGACCACGTGGTCATGTACGTCGGCAGCGGAGAATACGGCACCAGCACCGTCATCGCGGCCGCACACACCGGCACCCTCGTCAGTTACGAGCCGCTCTTCACCTTCGGCCTGGTGGGAGCCGTGCGACCCTAGGCCTAAAATGGACCAATCCGAACTTCCATTGTCATCCCCGCCTACAACGAAGCGCCACGTCTCGCCACCGGCTACGAACGACTCCGTCCAGTCCTCGATGACCTAGGTCCCCACGACACAGAAGTCATCGTGATCGATGACGGGTCCCACGACGACACCATGCGCGAGGCCCAGCGCATCTATGGACACTTGCCGTCAACCCAATTCATTCAACAACCCGAGAACCACGGCAAGGGTGCGGCGGTGCGACTTGGTATCGCCGTCGCCAAAGGTGACTACATCATTACAGCGGACGCCGACATGTCAATCAGTCCACGCCACATGCCCGACATGGTGGCGGCCTTAGCTCACTCGGCGTTGGTGCCCGGCTCGAGAACCGACCACGGTCACATTGACTACGACTCGACGGTGCGCACGCTCGCGGGCAAAGTCTTCAGTCGCCTCGCGCGCCACTACAGCGGCACCACGCTTCGCGACACGCAGTGCGGTTGCAAGGGTTTCCAGCGCGGGCCGGCACGACTACTAGGGCTGCTCGGCATGATCGACGGCTTCGCCTTCGACACCGAAATGTTTTTCCTCGCGGGCAAATTGGCAATGACCGTCACCCCCATCAAAGTGACGTGGGACGACGTCACGGGTTCGTCGGTGCGCCTAGGTCACGACACCCTGACCATGGTGCGCGACCTACGGGCCCTGCCGCGCACTCGCTACGTGAATCCCGTCGTGCAACTCGCTCGCGGCGTAGACGTGGACGAGATTGACCGGGCGGCGCGTCAGACTCGCGTCAAGGGCTTGGTGATCGCGCGCGGCCAGGAGAACGACTTGCTCGTACTGCCTCGTGATGGATCGCTCGCGGGACTGGGCATCGCCGAGGTGTTGCACGGCACGCTGCGCACCGCCGAGCTCGACGAATTACGCGGCCGCACCTACGACGCTGTCTAGTCGTTACGAGGCAGTATCCAATTGGCGACGAGTTCGGGGGCGCGGTCGCCCCACTCCTCGGCCGTGATGGCGTAGCGTGCGTGGTCTTCCCAAGCGCCGTCGATTTCGAGGTAACGCTCAGCCACGCCCTCGCTACGTAGACCGAGCTTCTCCACCACTCGACGCGAGGCGCCGTTGCGCGGAATGATATTGATCTCCACGCGGTGCAGACGCAGCGACTCAAAGGAGTACTGCAGTATGGTCACCACCGCCTCGGGCATGAGACCCTGTCCGGCGACGGCTTCGTCGATCCAGTAGCCAATGAAGGCCGACTGCAACGGCCCGCGCTGAATGGACGACAACGTGATTTCGCCGACGAAGCGTCCCCCGAAAAAAATTCCGAAGCCGAAGGCCGTCCCCAATTGACGCTCGCGTTCACGCACCGCGCAACGACTTACGAAGCTTCGCTGGTCCTCCGCCAATGACGTGGCGTGCGCCGAGCGAGGCTCCCACTTAACGAGCCAATCGTGGCAGCGGACTCGAACTTCACGCCAGCCTTCGTAGTCCTGCTCATTCATGGTGCGCAGAATCACGCGCCGGCCATGCAGCGTGATGGGTGAATAGATAGAACTTCTCGTGCTCACCATGAACTACTCCTCACCCCAATCGTGACACGTCGCGCGGGCACGCGCACGTTAGCTACGTTGCAGTGACGCGACAATGCCGTCGAGGATGTCGCTCTCGCTGCTCAGTACTTCGCCGACCCCGAAACGCTCCATCACGGCGTCGAGCACGTAGAGCCCCGCCACCAGCACATCTTCGCGACCCACCACCATACCGGGGTGCTGGAGACGCTCCGGCGGGGACTCGAGGGCCAGAAGATCGCGCCACTGACACACGGTCGCCCTCGTGAGGAGTCGGTGATGGACCGCGTCGCGGTCGTAGACACTGAGACCCGCATCCAGTTGGGCCAACGTCGAGACCGTGCCGGCCAGACCCACGAGGCGGACATCACCCTTCACCGAGCCAAAGGCGGGCACCTCACCAAACGCCCGATCGAGTTCTTCACCAATCATGATTCGGGCCGCCGACGCACGCTCAGGCGTCACGACGTCGCGGCCGAGTGACCGTTCAGTAACGCGCACACAGCCCAATTGCATGGAGAAGCTGTACATCGTCGCGTTCATCATCATCGCCAGTTCCGTGGATCCTCCGCCGACGTCGACAATGACCGTCGTACGCGAGTCGGGTGCGAGTCCGCTCGTGGCGCCCTCGTAGGAGAAGGCGGCCTCTTGCTCACCGGTGAGCACCTCGCACTCGACGCCGGTGATCTCGCGCGCCGTATTGAGAAAGACATCACCGTTTTGTGCGTCGCGCACGGCCGACGTCGCCACCAGCAGGCCGCGCGAGACACCGGCCTCGGCCATAAGAACTCGATACTCGGCCAGGACTTCAAAACTGCGCGCCATCGCGGCCGCATCGAGTCGACCCGACACGTCCACTCCCTGGCCGAGACGAGTGATGTGCATCTCTCTTTGCAGGACGTCGCCGACGTCATTTTCAACGAGCAGGCGCGTTGAGTTGCTGCCACAGTCGAGAGCGGCGACGACCTCAGTCACGGACGTCGTGCACTGTGACTACCGGCACTTCAATACTCGACGCGACGAGTTGACCCACGGGGTCGTCCGCGCCGACCAAGAAATTGGCGAGGTGCGCGTGCAGACATTTCACCCCCACGCGCGTGCCGCCCACACCGCCCACAGCGCTTACCTGATCGGAGCGCACGACCGCGGCGTCGCGGCGTCGCGCGTAAGCCTCGTGAGTGCGCGCCAGCTCGTCGGCGTCAACGAGGTCTTCGAAACGGTGCACGCCACCGTCACTCTCGAGACGACTCACGTCGTCGCGTAGTTGGGGATCAACCAGCCAGAAGAGCGTCGGCATGGGCGTGCCGTCGCGTAGGTGAGGTTCATTTTCAATGACGACGGGCCGTCCATCGACGCGACGCACCACCACGGCGCATCGGCCACCCAGAGGACGCCCGAGCAGTGCTTCTAGCGCAACGAGATCGTCGGGTGATGCGTCCCGAAAGGTCAACGCCAGAACTCTAGGGTGCGCTCAAAGCGCGAAAGAAAACCGTTGGTGGACTTGTGCGAGGTGTTGGTCGTCGCGGTCGTGCCGTTGGCCAATGACGAAACCGACGTGGGCGACACGAGAGGCTGCAGTCCGGGATCGCCGGTGCTCTGTGACACGCGGCCGGATCCGTCGCCCGGCAGTACCTGGATAAGACTCTGTCCGGGCGCCACGAGTTGGTACTGCTCGCGCGCGAGCAACGTCGCCGCCGCCGTGGAAGAGACCGACTTGGCTTGCAGTTGCAGAGCCTGGTCTTGTAGGCGGAGGGCCGCTATCTGCGCCGTCGTGGTGTCGATCTCACTCTGCTGGTGCCACAGGGCACTCGCCGGAAACCAGAACACCATCATGGCGATGGCCGTCAACAGGGCGAGGGGCAGTATCCAGTGATTGCGATCACGATTTATATAGTTATGCGTAACTGACACCGACCGCCCCCGACAAAGACGTTGCACCTAGAAAACGAGCCTGATCCCCGAGTTGTTCTTCAAGTCTCAGCAATTGATTGTACTTCGCCACGCGCTCGGAACGTGCCGGCGCGCCACTCTTAATCTGACCCGCGTTCGCCGCGACCGCGAGGTCCGCGATGGTGACGTCTTCAGTTTCGCCCGAACGGTGCGATATCACGGTCGTGTAGCGATTTGCCTGCGCCAATGCGATGGTGTCAAGGGTCTCGGTCAACGTACCGATCTGGTTCAACTTGATAAGGATGGAGTTGGCCACGCCACGATCGATTCCTTTTTGCAGGAGCTTTGAATTTGTCACAAAATTGTCATCACCGACAAGTTGTATCTTTTCGCCGAGTCGCTTCGTGACGGCCTCCCAACCATCCCAGTCCTCCTCCGCCATGCCGTCTTCGAGCGACACGATCGGATAGCGGCTCACCAGATCAGCCCAGTAGTCCACCATCTCCAAGCTGCTCAGTACTCGCCCCTCGCCGTCAAGGTGGTAGGCCCCGTCGCGAAAGAATTCACTCGAAGCCGGGTCCAGGGCAATGGCCACGTCGCGTCCCGGCGTGCGGCCCGTTGCTTCGATGGCCTCGACGAGTATCTTCACCGCCGCTTCGTTGTTCTCCAGGTCCGGCGCGAAGCCGCCCTCGTCGCCCACCGCGGTCGCGAGACCGCGCTTGTCAAGAACGCTCTTTAGCGAGTGGTACGTTTCCGATCCCCACTGCAACGCTTGGGAGAACGTGGCGGCGCCGATGGGCATCACCATGAATTCTTGAAAGTCGATGGAGTTTTTCGCGTGCACGCCGCCATTGACCACGTTAAACATCGGTACCGGCAGGACGTGCGCGTTGACGCCACCTACGTAGCGATAGAACGAGAGCTCACTCTCCATCGCCGCCGCCTTGGCCGCCGCCAGGGACACGGCGAGAATCGCGTTGGCACCGAGTCGACCCTTGTTTTCGGTTCCATCAAGGTCAATCATGACGAAGTCCACGCCGCGCTGATCGCCGGCGTCGTAGCCCTCGAGGGCGTCGTGGATCTCACCATTAATGTGACCCACCGCGTTCAGCACGCTCTTGCCGCCCCACGCGCTGTCGCCGTCACGAAGTTCGACCGCCTCGTGGGTGCCGGTGGAGGCGCCAGAAGGAGAGATGGCGCGTCCGTAGGCTCCTGATTCGAGGTGCACTTCGGCTTCGACGGTGGGATTGCCGCGCGAGTCCAACACCTGACGGCCGACGACGATTTCAATTGCGCTCATGACGTTTCTCCTAAAGATCCAACTCCAAGGTTACTGGGACGACGAATTACTTTGAGCCGCGCGCCTCGGCGTCGCGAATCTCATCGCGCAGCACCGTCGCGCGTTGACGAAGCACGCCCTCTAGATCAACACCCGCCCACTGCGCACACGAAAGAATCGCGGTAAGTACGTTGCCCCACGCGTCATCCACGTGCGAGGACGACTGCGAGTCATCGGCGCCCTCGTTGGTGAATGTGAGCGTGTTGAGCGCAGTCACTGCTTGGGTTCTCGCTTCTTCGCCGTTAAGGCGTTGCACGTCGACGTGCGTTGCCTTTCGCAGTAGTTTCGCGTAGAGCGTGAGCGCCGGCAACTGCCAGGCAATGCCGTCGGTAAGACTCTCACGCCCCTTCTCTTCTCGCTTCAAAACTTCCCATCGCGAGGCCACGTCGTTAGAGCCCGTCACCTGCGCGTCACCAAAGACGTGCGGGTGGCGACCGATCAACTTGGTGCGTACAGCGTCGGCAATAGAAGTGAAATTGAAGAGTTGTTCCTCGTCGCCCAGTTCAGCGTGAAAGATGATCTGGAATAACAGGTCACCGAGTTCTTCTTGCACGTGGGTTGACGCCATCTCTATCGGACCGTCGCTGGCCTCAACACTGACGAGGTTCTCTAATGCGTCGAGCGCTTCGTACGCCTCTTCTAGGAGGTGACGAGTGAGCGAGGCGTGATCTTGTTCTTGGTCCCACGGGCACTCTCGGCGCAGTGTGCGCATCAGGTCCAGGAGGTCGTCGGTCGCCTCACCCGACGTACGCAGTTCGTTTATCCATACCGACGTGAGGTGGTCGGCGTCGACGAAGGACGTGAGGTCCTTCGCGGCCAGGGTCGTGATCGTTTCGTCATCAAGTCCCAGGTGGTGCAGCACCGTCACGAGCGTCTGCGCGGGTAGGCGACTCGCCAGCGTGGCCAGTACTTCGGGCGCGTAGGTCTGCAGGACGAGCAACGGACCGGGGCCACGTAGGAGTTCATTGGAACCGAGCGCGTCGATGATGCGCAGTCCGTCCGCCATGGGGTCCTTGCCGAGTGCCGCACACGCCACGTCGATGACCGAGACCGCGGGTTCGATAATGGTGCGCACCTCGCGGCGCTGGCGCAACAGTTCAACCGTTCTTTCCGCCACGGCCGGTGAACCCGGCACCACGTACAGCACCTCGGCGTTGGGTGACGAGAGTGCTAACGCCACCAGGTCATCAACAATGGCGACGTAGAGCTCGTCGAAGGAAGTCGCGCGTTCGTAGAGCTCGTCGTAGCTCGCAATGCCACCAAATCCCGAGGCCGCGGGATGCACGCGCGTACGCAGGCGCACGATCGGCGCCTGGGTTATCTGTTCGAGTGCCCGACGGGTGACCAGTTCGACGCCGGCGGGACCCAGACCAACGACGCGGACGAGCGGTCGACTACTGATAGTTGGTGGCAGTCGTTGTCAGGAACTTGGCGCCCTTGACGTCGGTCTTTGGCGGCACAGCGTTCGCGGCGGTGGTGGGACCCGCGCTGTTGAGGATCCACTGTCCGAAGGCCGGGTCCACCGAGATGGCGGACTCGTAGAGAATCGTTGCCTCTTCGGTGCGCGCCAGGCTGGCGTTAGAACTTTGCAGGTCGGACAACACCGCGGCGGCGGCCTGCTCGTAGGTGTTCACGGTGCGCTTGGTCACCGCGACGAACAGCGCATCAGTGGCCCCGTTGTCATCAATTTGCAGCGGCTTCGTAGGGAACGTATTGAGCGCGGTCGTCGACACGTCGGCCCGCACGTCCGCGTAATCCTGCGACGAGGGCGCGTAACAACCAGCGGCGCCCCCCGTCTTGGCGGACGGGTCAATGGAGAAGTGCTTGGCCAACGAGGCAACCGATGCGCCGCTCGCCTGCGCCGCCTGGAAGCCGGTCACGCGTGAAGGTGACACGACGGCAATACTCACGCACAGGGTGTCGTAGTCCGCGCTGTGGCTGGCGAAGTACGCCTCCATCGACTTCGTCGTGAGCGGCACCGTCCGGCTAAGTTTGCTCACCAAGTAGAGCGAGGCGGCTTGGGCGACGATTTGCGCCTGCTGCATTTCGAGGGGCATCGCGGCCACGGCCTGGGCCGCGGTGCCGGTACAGGGTTTGGTATTGTCCGCGCTGACTTCGGCGGCAGCGGCGTCGGTCATTTCACTTTCCAAAGAGGCCTTGGCGGCGGCCAGCGCCTGCTTCGTCGGATCGAACTTGAGGTGGGCCGTGACGAACTTCGTGAGCGCCACGCCCTCCACGCGGAAATTCGCCCACGATGCCGCGCCCGCAGCCGACATGGTGTCGCCGCCGCCGCCGCTACCGAAACTCACGGGATTAAGGGCGTGCAAGTAACACTGCATTCCCGGCGAGGCGTTGATGGCTGCCAATTCGCTGCGAAAAGCGTTACCCGACACCGTCGTGCCATTCACGCTGAGCCCTGAGGAGGCGCTCGAAAGACCAAATGCTGCGGCTCCCAGAAGAGCGATGACGAGGAAGGCAACGAGACGACGCACCTCATCCATGCTACCGAGTCGCCACTACTGCCCCGCCGTCACCGCCACCAGTTGACGCAGCAGTCGGAGCAGCGCCCGTGGCGACGCGTCCTCGGGCGTCACCTCGATTCGCAGTTCCTTGGTGGCTTCGACGTAGGCCCGCGACCCGTGGAGGCGGCGAAGGCGCATCTGTTGACTCAGCGAAAGTTCGAGCGGTCCGAGCTTGACGACCGGCTTTGACCTCACGCCGACCTTGGCGGGCAGGACCACCACGGAACTCACACCAAGTTCCAAACAGGTCAGTCGCAGTTCGGCCAGGTCCAATAATCCAAGGGCCGCCGAAGGTAACGCGCCGTACCTATCCAGCCACTCACTCTGAAGGTCGGCGAGCTCCTCCAGGGTCTTCACACCCGCCAGACGGCGGTACGCCTCGAGGCGCGCGTCGTCGGCCTCCACGTAGTCCTTGGGCAGGTGCGCGTCGCCCGGCACGTCGAGGTTGACCGTCACCACGTCGGGCACGACGAACCCCTTGGCGTCGGCAACCGCTTCGGCGACTAGTTGCACGTACAGGTCGTAGCCCACCGCGGCCACGGGTCCGGACTGGTCGTGGCCCAGCAGGTTGCCGGCCCCGCGAATCTCGAGGTCGCGCATCGCAATTTTAAATCCGCTGCCGAGCGCGGTGTTATCGCCAATGGTGCGCAAGCGCTCGTAGGCGGTTTCGGAGAGCACCTTGTCCGCCGGATGAAAGAGGTAGGCGTACGCGCGCTGGGCACTGCGGCCCACGCGACCGCGAAGTTGGTGCATCTGGCCTAGGCCCAGGCGCTCGGCGCGGTCGACAATCAGGGTGTTGACCGACGGCAGGTCGATACCCGATTCGACAATCGTGGTGCATACCAACACGTCGAAGCGACGCTCCCAGAAATCAACCATCACTCGTTCGAGCGTGCCCTCGTCCATCTGGCCGTGGGCGACGGCAATGCGCGCGTCGGGCACTAACTGACCCAGACGCTTGGCCACCTGATCGATGTCCATGACGCGATTGTGCACGAAGAACACCTGGCCCTCACGCAGCAGTTCGCGGCGAATGGCTTCGACCACGGCCGGTTCGCTGTACTCGCCGACGTGGGTGAGAATCGGGCGACGGTCGGCCGGCGGCGTCGTTATCATCGAAAGGTCGCGAATGCCCGCGAAAGCCATCTCCAGGGTCCGCGGGATGGGACTCGCACTCAGCGTCAAGACGTCCACGCCAATGGAACGCGACTTGATGGCTTCTTTGTGGGTCACACCGAAACGTTGTTCCTCGTCCACCACCAGGATGCCCAAGTCCTTAAACGAGACGTTCTCCGACAACAAGCGATGCGTGCCGATCACCACGTCGACCGTGCCGTCCTTGAGCCCGGCCAACGTCTCTTTCACTTCGGCGTCGTCAACGAAACGACTGAGCAGCGCCACCTTGACGGGGAAACCGGCAAATCGGTCGGTCATGGTGGCGAAATGTTGACTGGCGAGCAGCGTGGTGGGCACCAGCACAGCGGCCTGCTTGTTGTCCTGGACTGCCTTAAAGATCGCCCGCACGGCGACTTCTGTCTTGCCGAAACCCACGTCGGCGCAGATCAGGCGGTCCATAGGGCGCGGTAGTTCCATGTCGGCCTTGACGTCGTCTACGGCCTGGGCCTGGTCCGGGGTGAGTGTGAAGGGGAACAGTTCTTCCATCTCACGCTGCCACGTGGTGTCGGGGCTAAAGGCGTGGCCCACGGCCACCGTGCGCTGGCGATACAGATCCACCAGTTCCTGGGCCACCAGGAACGCGGCCGCGCGAGCCTTGGCCCTTGTCTTTTGCCATTCGGCGCCGCCCATGCGCGACAGCGCCGGCGCGTCGCCGCCCGAATACGGCGTGAGCGCGTCGATCTGTTCGGTGGGCCAGTAACTACGCCCGTCCTTGAATTGAAGAATCAGGTAGTCGCGGGTGGTGCCATTGATCGCCCTGGTCGTGGTACCCGAAAACTTCGCCACCCCGTGCTGGCGGTGCACGACGTAGTTGCCGACCGCGAGGTCGTCGAAGAAGCCGTCGACGTTGCGCGTGCGCGTGCGGGCCACGCGGTGCACGGTGCGTCGCCCGGTGAGGTCGCTCTCGCTCCAGACCACAATCTCCGGATCGTCCACGCTGAAGCCCGACGGCAACGAACTCTGCAGGACCGTAATGCGCACGTCGAGCACCTTGGTGGGGTCAGTCGTAACATCGAGGCCCTCGCCGCGTAGTTGCTCGGCCATGCGTTCAACAGCCGCGGCGTTTGACGTGAGGACCACACCACGACGAGCGGGCGACCAGTGGCGCACGTGCGCGGCGATGCGCGACGCGTCGCCCTGCACCACCGGCGGCGAGCCGAGTCCCGTCGTGCTCGAAAGCGCGCCGACCGTCGCGTCGAGTGACACGTCAATGCGACTAGCGAGCGCCTGAGTCCAGGTGCGGTGCAGGAGGGGAATCTCTTCGGTCGCCTGCCACGTGGCCGCGACGGCGTTGGTGAGTTCGCGCTCCTCGTCGAGCAGGTCACTCAGTCGCTGGGCCACCCGTTCGGGTTCCACCACGACGCAGGTCGCGCCCTTCACTTCGTCGAGCAACGTCGTGGGGTGATCGACGAACAGGGCCATCCATCCCTCCATGCCGTCGAAGAGTTGCCCGGTCGCGATGCGGTCGAAGTTGGCTCGACCCCAGGGTGCGGTTCTGATCAGTGCTTCGGCGCGACGACGCGTGTCCTCGTTGGGTATCCATTCACGCGCGACGGCGATGGTCACCGACTCCAGGTCGAGCAACGAACGTTGGTTGGCAATGTCGAAGGACGTAAGCCGTTCGATGTCGTCGCCGAAGAAATCGAGGCGCACCGGATCGTTGCCCTGCGCCGGCCAGACGTCGACGATGCCGCCGCGCACGGCAAACTCGGCACGATGTTCGACCAGGCTCTCACGGCGATAGCCCACGGCACCCAGTTGGGCGATGAAGTCGTCGCGGTCCAACTGCGACCCTCGTCGCACCACGAGCGGCGCCTGGAGTGGCTCAGGGGGTAACAACTGGGCAATGGAACGGGCCGAGGTCACGACCACTCGCGGGCGACTCGTCTGGCTGAGACGCCAGCGCAGTAACGCGCGCGAGGCCATCACCGCGCTGTCGGGACTGACTCGCTCAAGGGGGTGGGTGTCCCAGCCCGGCCAGAGCACGACGTTGTCATCGTCATCCATCAGCGCGGACAACGCGTCGCGCAACTGTTCGGCCTCGGTCGACGTCGCGGTCACGGCAATGACCAAGGGGGCCTCAAGGGCGCACGCCCCTACCGCCAGGGGTGTCGCGAAACTACTGGGAGTGAAGGATCCCGTGGCGTTCGCTTCGCGAATCGCCGGCCCGACGAGTTCTAGTACGCGCCGAAGTCCTCGTGACTCAACCACGAACGCCGTTCACCCGTCGTTGGGCTTCATCGAAGTCGTCGTCCAGCAACATCTCGATGGCGTCAGCCGCGTTGGCCACGTCCTGGGCCAGGGCCAACTTGCGCGCGCCGGTCGCACGTTGCAACACGTAGTCCGCGCCCTGCTCTTTGCGCAGGGGCTTGCCAATGCCGATGCGCAGGCGCGCAAACTCATTGGTGCCCAACGTCTGGGCGATCGAGCGTAGGCCGTTGTGCCCGGCAAGTCCGCCGCCCTGCTTGAGTTGCAGACGGCCGGGTTCCAGATCGAGTTCGTCGTGGGCA
>Ga0182030_10020847_pt1 | contig 12331 bp, 8 predicted proteins | sample 812S3MmetaG_FD_121299 | JGI IMG/M metagenome (GOLD analysis project Ga0182030, IMG submission 121299) | Permafrost microbial communities from Stordalen Mire, Sweden - 812S3M metaG (Illumina Assembly) | ecosystem: Environmental > Terrestrial > Soil > Wetlands > Permafrost | place: Sweden...
CGGAAGATGGCAGCCAGAAGCGCCGTCCTCTCGATGGGTTTGGTCAGATGTTCCGTGCACCCGGCTTCCTGGCTCGTATGAGCGTGCTCCGCCCTGGTGTGGGCCGTCAGCGCGAGGATCGGGATCGGAGGCGATTGGGTTTCCGCTTCCCACCGACGAATGGCGCGCGTGGCTTCGAATCCGTCCATCACCGGCATTTGCAAATCCATCAGCACCAAATCGGGCCTGTGGGCCATGACTTTCTCGACGGCGACCTGGCCGTTCTCGGCCACTTCCAGCTCGAAGCCGCAGTCTTTGAGGTAAACCTCGAGCAACATGACATTATCTTCCAGGTCGTCCACAATCAGGACGCGAGGGGCCGGCTCCTGTCCGGCAAGCCTCGTCCCCAAACTCGCCAGCGGTTCAGTCAGCGGCGAAGCCTCGAACGCGGGGCGAGTCTCGAAGGGGACAGTCAAGGAGAAGGTGCTGCCCTTACCCATTTCGCTTGCGCAGCCGATCCGTCCCTTCATCAACTCCGCCAACCCCTTGCTGATCGCCAATCCGAGTCCCGTGCCGCCATACTTGCGCGTGATGGAAGAATCGGCCTGGGTGAAACGCTCAAAGATGATATCTATTTTGTCCGCCGGGATTCCGATCCCCGTATCCACGACGTTGAAGCGCAGCGAACCCGCGGCTCCTTCGGGGTCGGGCTCCACGCGCAGCGTGACGGAGCCCTGCTTGGTGAATTTGAGCGCGTTTCCCACCAGGTTGTCGAGAATCTGCCGCAGCCGATGGGGATCGCCCACCAACCGCGAGGGGACACCCGGCCGTATTTCCAGAGTGAGTTGTAACCCGCGATCCCGCGCCTGCGCGCGCAACAACTCTATGATGGATTCGAGAAGAGCGTGTAGATCGAAGGCGATCGATTCCAATTCGAGGTGTCCGGACTCGATCTTGGAAAGGTCCAGGATATCGTTGATCAGAACGAGAAGGTGCGCGCCGGCCTTCTGAACGATACGAACATAGTCGAGGTGTTCCTTGGGGAGCTCGCTCTCCACCAGCACGCCGGCCATCCCAAGAATGGCGTTCATAGGGGTTCGCATTTCATGACTCACGGTGGTCAGGAATTCGCTCTTGACTCGATTGGCGGATTCCGCGGACGCCTTGGCGCGCTGCAGTTCTTGTTCGGTGGCTTTGAGAGCCGTAATATCCCGGGAGATTCCGGCGATTCCGGAAACCTGCCCGTTCCGTTGGAACATCGGGGCTTTGGTCGTCGACATCCACCGCAAGCCTCGCTCCGGGAATTTGAGCTGCTCGATCCGATCGGCGTCGGCGAGACCGGACCTTACGATTTCTTCCTCCTGCCGGCGCCAGCGGAGGGCGTCCTCGGACGGGAAAAAGTCCGCATCGCTCTTGCCCACGCATTCCGCGGCGTCTTTCGATCCCAGCGCGCGGGCGTGCGCCTGGTTGACTCGGGTGAAGCGTGATTCGCGATCCTTAAAATAAATCAGATCCGGAATGTTTTCCATCAGGGCGCGCAGCAATCCGCGCTCTTGGTCCACCTCGTGAACCAGTTTGAATTGAATCACCGCCGTGGAGACGAGCGACTTGAGGGTGAGCGGTTCCCAAGGCTTGGGGAGATACGCAAAAATCTGCCCGCTATTGACGGCCTCGGCGAGCGCGCCGAAGTCCGTATATCCGGACATCATGATACGGGTGGCTCTGGAAACTTCTCTCACGCGCCGCAGAAACTCGTGCCCGCTGACCCCGGGCATGCGCTCATCGCACAAGATGACCGCGATGTCATGCTCCCGCGCCAGCCGCAGAGCAGCCTCGGCGTCGGCGGTTGCGAACACTTGGTACTGGTCCTCGAAAAGATGTTCCAGCGAGGACAGGATGAAGGGCTCATCGTCCACGATCAGCAGTTGTTCCTTCATTGTCCCCTCGGCAATTCCAAATTCAGCGGGATCTTGACGATAAACTCGGTGCCGACGCCTTCCGTGCTGTGAACCTCGATCGAGCCGCCGTGGTCCCGTACGATGCCGTAAGAGATCGCCAGCCCCAGGCCAGTACCTTGTCCCACCGGTTTGGTGGTGAAGAACGGATCGAAGATTTTTCCGCGATTCGCTTCCGGGATGCCCATCCCGGTGTCGCGAACCGAGATCACGAAATCCCGGGGAGTCGAGCTGGTGGCGATCGTAATCGTGCCCTTGCCCACGATGGCGTCGATGGCGTTGGCAATCAGGTTCATCAACACCTGATGGATCCGCCCCGAATAACAATACAGAGTGCGCAAGGGGGCATACTCCTTCTCGACGCGGATCCGGCCGTTCATCTTGTGCTTCAACAAGAGCAGAACCGCGTCGATCGCCTCCGCAATGTCCAGGGTTTTCAACTGTCCTTCATCGAGCCGCGAAAAAGTCCGCAATTCCAGCACCAGTTCATTCACCCGGTCGAGGCCTTCCTTCATCTCCCCAAGGCGGGCCCGCAGCTTCGCGAGCTTCGCGAAAGAAGGCTCCGGTAGGCGCTGCTGGATCTCCGAGCCAAGGGCTTCCAGCCCGCCCTCGACGAGGAACAGGTTATTCAACACGAACGCCACTGGATTGTTAAGCTCGTGAGCGATTCCGGCCACCAGTTGCCCCAGCGAAACCATCTTTTCGTTGTGGATCAATTGAGACTGGGTCTCCTGTAGCTGGCGATTGGCCCGCTCCAACTCCGCAGCCATGGCGGCGCGGGCTTCCGCAGCCTCCTTCAGCGTCCGTTCCCGGATGGCATTCGCCTCGGCCAGCCGTTTCTCGGTGCGCAACTCGCGCTCCGCCAAAGCCCGCCTCACGGCCGAACCCAACTGCTTCATGCGGTCCTTGAGGAGGTAATCCGCCGCGCCGCGCTTCATGGATTCGACCGCGATCTCTTCGCTCACCATTCCAGTGAGGACGATGAGGGGGATATCGAGGCCGCTTTCTTGCAGGAGTTGCAAGGCGTCCAACGCGCTAAACGCAGGCAATACATAATCCGAAAGGATGATGTCCGGCCGGGTTTGGAGTTCGGCCCGGTAGTCCTCTTCGTTGTCCACCAGCCGGCATCGCGCCTGGATACCGGAACGCTCCAGTCCCTGGACCACCGCGTTGAAGTCCGCCGTCTCGTCTTCGACGACCAGCACGGAAAGAAGGCCGTCCACACAGACGCTTTCTTGTGAACGCGGGACGCTCTCTGCTGCAGCCATAGTGGACTCCCTTTGACTCATCGGGAGCAACCGGATTTGCCTTAGCCGGATTGTCGAACGCCGGATTGTCGAGCAATCGCATTGTGCCGGCTGACTCTTATACCGCTGGTCTGGCCAGTGCAATTGTAAGACCGGTGCAATTGCAAAAAACGCCGCGAGCCGGTGGAGCGCTACTGGCGACCGTCAACCAGCCGCCCCCGCTGAAGGCGTTCGCGCGCCTGTAGAGTGCAACTCGGCTCTAAAACCTAACGTCGCAAGCCGACAACGGATTCCATGCGCAGCAGCCTCGAGGATTGTCGCAAAAGTCCTGCTCCGACGTCTCCGTTAGTACTAATTGCGACTGTTTCGGTGACAGAAAGCGCTCGCCATCGGGTATACTGATCGGGATCGGGAGCGAATCGGTATGGAATCCCGATGAATGAATTCTGAACCGCGCGGCGGAATGCCGCGGGAGATCCTAATGAGTCGAGTACATACTGCTATGCGTCGCCTAGAACAAAGAAACGTGCAGGAGACGGGCCCTGAGGCAGGGCTGAGCAATCTGGTGGGCGCTTTGCTCGAAGAACTGGCGGATGAGGTGCCGGAGCAAGCTTGCCTGGAAACGGTGAGGGCGGATTTGTTAGCCGCGAGCGGTTCCTATGAGGCGGGCGACAAAAAAGAATTGGCCATACGCTTTTACCTTGCGATCCGCTCCCTGCTGCGCGAGCACGCATTGGTGCAAGAGCGTCTGAGGCAGGCCGAGTCCTCGAAGATGAATCTCGCCCCTGAATTCGGGCAGGTCGCCAGCGCGGCTTTCCCCGCGCAATAGCGGATTTTCCGCCAAAACGCGCTTAAGATTTTCGCCTGGAGTGCGTGGGGGCCGCAGCGATAGGCACACGCCGGCGGACCGGGCTACGCGCAGGGCGTGAATTTTCCTCGGCCGCAGCTCGTTCGCTCCGATGAACTGTGCGTGAACAAGGCCCCTTCTCGCTTGAACCGGCGTAGCGCGAAAATCGCCAAGCCGAGTCCGGCCAATAGGCCGCTCCCGGGTTCGGGGACTGGGGCGCTGGCGCTCACGGCCAGCGTTCCTTCATAGGCTAGCGGCGCCTCGGAGAACACAATCTCACTCGTCATAATCAAGTACGCTTGCAGGCTCGCGTACGCCATTTCGTTCCCGCTTCCGTCGAAGATTTCGACATAGCCGCCGCCACCGCTACAGATTGAATAACTGAAGCTTCCGCCGGCGGACGAAATCCCGTCGATGACGACGATCCCAGAGGCTCCCAAGAAGCCGCCGGAGCCCCCAGAGCCGCTCAGACAGTCGCTGAACGGACCATAGGTGATCATGTTGTCCAGGGCCACACTATCCATTCCATCCGTTTCGGGGTAGTCTCCGCTCGCGGAGAACTGAAGAGTGGGAGGCTCCGCATAACTCTGACCGAAGGTTCCGTACCCAGAGAGTGGGATGGTACCCACGACGATCGGATCGGCGAACAAAACGGCGCATCCAACCAGCGGCGTCAGGACGAATAGCCTGCTCACTGAGGCATATTTGGAGATCAAAGATGGCACTTGAGCCTCCCGGTTGCCATTTCGGCTGACCGGGGGCTAAGGATAACTCAGATTTTCCCGAGTGAAGAGGTAAGGGATCGCTGAATTTCCGGCGCGATCCGCGACCATGCTACCGCTGTCAGCCCGCGTGGCTGGTGGATCGTCCGAAGTAAAACGCTTTCGGCGCGGCATCGTCCCAGCCGACGTTGCAGTGCGGGACCGACCAGCGGTCGACCTTGCGCGCTTCGAGCACCGGCTTGCCGAGCGCCGGACACGACAGGCAGTAACTGCCTTCGTGCGTGCCGATCCAAATCAGGTTGCGGTCCCATTCGACGAATACGTTCTCCGTCGAACCGCGCCACCAGCTTTCGTAGTTTTCGATCTCGCCTTCGTGCGGCGGAACGAAGTAGGCGATTTCCTTGGGCGCGATGGGGTTCGAGATATCGAACACGCGCACGCCGGCGTTAAACCAGGTGATCACCATAATGTCGGGACGGGCTTTCCCGGGGGCGATCCAGCACTGGGTGTTGTGCGATCCGAAGCGGCCGCGCGAGAAGCAGAAGTCCGTGTAAGGCGCCTCGGGCGGCGCGGCGGGACGCGGGAACAGCCCGATGATTTTCGGATTCTTCGGGTCCTTCACGTCGACCATGTAAGGGGTGTGATAGGCCTCGCGGCAATCGGCTTCGAGGGCCTCGGGAACGGCGACGATCATGTTCGCCAAGCGCGGATGCGCCGGGTCGGAGGTCACGGGATAACAGGTGTGGAAGGGGATGGTGCCCATCTGATCGAATTCCCATTGCACGTTGCCGACGGGCTTGGGCTTGGTGATATCGCTGAGATCCATCACGTACATGCCGAAGGCGCCGAAGCCGCCGTAGCCGTACTTGCCGCCATCCTCGACGCGCTGGGGAACGCTGAGCGCGCCGTGATTGCCGGTCCACGAGGTCTTGTCGCCGGCGAAGCGGTATTTCTTATACTCGGCTTCCTCGCCGTAGCGTTGACCGGGCACCCACCAGCGCGACATCTCCTTGACCTTCGAAGGATCCGACATATCGACGATCATGATCGCGTTGCTGTAAGGCCGCTGATGATTCTCCAAACGCAATTGATCGTCCCAGCCGCAATCGAGATACGCATACTTGCCGCCATCGTAGAAGTTGTGATGCGTGCCGTTGCCCTTTTCGCCCGTATTGAATTCCTGCAGCAGGACCGGCTTCAGGGGATCGGTGATGTCGTAATTGCGGATGCCGCGCAGTCCTTTGTAGCCCGTGGATTTCTCGCGCAGCGGCGGATCGTAGGCGCCATTGGGATATTGCGGCGTGGCCGAAGTGAGAGGGGCCGCGGCGGTGCACATCATGATCCACTTTTTCAGGTCCTTGTTATAGACCACCGCGCCGCCCCCGCGCACAACACCCTTATTGACGACGACGGGATTCCTGGGATCGCTCACATCGACGAATCCGCCGTTGGCGGGCAGGAAGCGCTGCTTGCCGCGCGCCCACATCGCCATGAGCGGCTCGCCGCCGGCAATGGTGGATCCCGAAAGATGCGCGAGCACTTCCATGTTGTGCGCATACGATTTGCGGTCGAGGGTGGTCATCGCGCCCATGGCTAGCGGGAAAGGAGGAGTGCCGCCACCGGGGATCAGGCCGGTGACTTGGCCTCGCGCGGTCATGGCACCGCCCAGCGCGCCTGCCGCGGCTCCGGCGACTGCGCCACATGCGGTCTTGAGAAACTGTCTGCGCTGCGCGCCGGAGAGTTTCGTATCGGGTCGTTTCATAAATGCACCTCACTCCTGATCGGATTGAATCGCCGGTCCTTGTCTATGCCGCGTCGTCTATGCCGTGTCGTCTATGCTACGTCCGTCGGCTGAGAGTTTGCTGAACGACGGCCTGCTTTCAGAAACCATACAGCTTTAGAAACCATACAGCCGGGCCGGATTGTCCACCAGGATCTTCTTGCGCACCGTGGCATCCGGCGCCCATATGGGGAGCAAATTCAACAGCCGCCCGTCGTCGATCTGGAACACCGGATTCCATTCCGTGGCCTTGCGTCCGGGAGGCGGCGACGAATTCGGATGCGGCCAATCGCTGCCCCACACGATGCGGTCGGCATTGGCGGCGATCAGCGCCTTCGCGTAGGGCACCAGATCGGCGTAATCGGGGCCGTTCATGGACGCTCGATAAGCGCCCGAGATTTTCACCCACGCCTTGGGATTTCACCAGATCCAGAAGTTCCGGCCATCCGGCCTGCTGCATGCCCTTAGCGGTTTCCGCGCCTCCGAAATGATCGAAGACCACGGGCACGTGCGATGCCGCGACCAGATCCTTGATGCCGGGAATGATGGATGCAGCCACGTACATTTGAATGTGCCAGCCGCGCGCCTTCACGCGATCGATGGCGGCTTGAAGGCGCTTGCGGCCGATGCTCGCATCGGTCTGATTCACGGTCGCGAGGTTGATGCGAATGCCTTTGATTCCGGCGCGCCCCATGGCGTCGAGGTCGTTGTCGGTGGTTTTTTCGTCGATGACAGCCACGCCGCGCGCTCCCTTGCCGTAAGCCTTCATGCCGTAAAGCGTGGCGGCGTTATCCGTGCCATAGATGCTCGGCGTGACGATCACCACGCGCTGCATGTGCAGGGCTTGATGCAGGGCGTGCATTTCGTCGGGCAGCGCGGTCTCCGGCGTATAGACGCGGCCCGACCACATGGGGAACTGCTGGGGATCTCCAAAGATGTGGGTGTGCGTATCACAGGCGCCGGCGGGAACCGCGAAGTTCACGGGCGTCGATGGCTGCGACGCTTTGGCGAGGGCGGATTGGCGCAGTCCGATTGCTCCCGCGGCCACAGAGACCGATGCCGTTAGCATTTCGCGCCGGGTGAATTTAATTGTCATTGATTTATCTATGCAGCTTTATTTATAGGATCTATTTTTCCGGAACAAATTTTTGGACGCGCTTGCCGGAATCGACTTCGCCCGTGTAGAGGTTGCCGCGCGAATCCGTCACGGCGATGTGTACGTAGTGGAACTGGCCTCCGGCGTGGCCGGCGCGGCCGATCCTCCCGGCCGTCGCGCCGGTTTCGCGGTTCACGATCCAGACGACGTTATCCATGATGTCGGCGACGTAAATGTACTGCTGTTTGGCGTCGGGCGAAAAGGAGACCGATCCCGCGGAACCACGCTCCAGCGCGTTGTTCGCCACGAAGATTTCCTTGACGAACTTGCCTTGCTTGGTAAATACCTGGATGCGGTCGCCGCCGCGGTCGCAAACGTAGACGAAGCCGTCGTTGGAGATTTGCACGCAATGCACCGGCGAGCGGAACTGCTTGGCGGGTGGGCCGGCGGGGTCGTGCGGAGGCGTGGGCTCGTTGTCGATCTCACTCAAAGGGATTCCGTAGGCGCCCCAGCCGCGCTTGAACGCGCCGGTGTCGAGGTCGTAAACCATTACGCGCTTGTTCAGGTAGCCGTCGGCGATATAAATTTCGCGAGCGTCCTCGTCGAGCTTCGCGGCCGCGACACCGCGCAACAGTAGGCTGGTTTGCTGGTTGTCCTGCTTCCGTCCGGCGTCGGATCCAGCGGGACCGCGATGGCCGAATTCGCCGAGATACTTGCCGTCGGGAGTGAAGCGGAGGAGCGTGTCGCCCGCGCCCGCGCCGCCGAGCCAGACGTTCCTCTGGCGATCGACGAAAATGGTGTGCTCGGTGCTCGGCCAGCCCGGAGCGGCGCCGGTTCCACCCCACGACTTCAGCAGGTCGCCCTCGGCGTTGAATTCCAGCACGGCGGGAGGCTGCACGCAGCATTCGGCGGCGGGAGGATTCAGAGCCGCGAAGTTTTCGGTCTTGTCGAGATCGCGCGGGCGCTGCAGAACCCAGATGTGATCTTCGGCGTCGACGAACATCCCGGTGATCGATTCCATGGTCCAATGGCTGGGTAATTCCTTGGGCCAGGTGGGGTCGTATTTAAAGGTCGGGGCTTTATTCGCGGGAACGCCCTGGGCGAGAGCCGCCGGCCCGGCGACGGCAAACCATACTGCGCAAACAAGGTGAGCGCGGCTGTGGCGAACGTGCATAGGCCCTCCTGTCGACGCGACGCAACGGCATCGAAGACCCAGCTAGTATAGGTCGCGCCGGAAAGTGAAGTCAAAGGAAGGAGCGACAAGGAAGGAACGAGAGGTGTTGCCCGAGAACCGATACAAGAGATCGGCGCACCACGACTATACTGATACATACTGCCCGATTTGGACGCGAGTTCCGTGAATCCCGAGAACACTTTTGATGCCGCCGCGAACGTCGCCGAGGCGCTGCTCTCTTCCGACGTCGTGATCGCCGGAGGCGGAAACGCCGCTTTATGCGCCGCTTTGACCGCGCGCGAGGCCGGAGCTTCCGTCACGATATTGGAATCCGCTCCGCGCGAATATCGCGGCGGCAACAGCCGCCACACGCGCAATATGCGCTGCATGCATGAGGCTCCCACGGACGTCCTGACCGACGCCTATAAAGAAGACGAATACTTCGCCGATGTCCTGCGCGTCACCGGCGGCCAGACGAATGAACAATTAGCCCGGCTGGTGATTCGCGAATCGCCGAACGCCCAGGCGTGGGCGCGGGGTCACGGCGTCCGCTTCCAGCCGTCGCTCGGAGGAACGCTTCACCTGGGACGCACAAACGCATTTTTCCTGGGCGGCGGCAAGGCATTGATGAACGCCTATTACGAGGCCGCGCTGAAGCAGGGCGTCCGTGTTGTGTATAACGCCGAAGTGATCGGACTCGATCTCGAAGGTGGACGATTTACAGGCGGGACGCTGCTGCTCGACGGTAAACCGGCGAAGTTCGGCGGAAAATGCTTCATCGCGGCTTCCGGAGGCTTCGAGGCGAACCTCGAGTGGCTGAAAGAGGCGTGGGGCGAAGCCGCCGAGAATTTCATCATTCGCGGGACGCCGTACAACAAGGGCAAAGTTCTGAAGTTGCTCCTCGACGGCGGAGCCGAGGCCATCGGCGATCCCACGCAATGTCACGCGGTCGCGATCGACGGCCGCGCTCCGAAGTTCGACGGAGGCATCGTTACGCGCCTCGATTGCGTACCGCTCGGCATCGTCGTGAATCGCGCGGGCGAGCGCTTCTACGACGAAGGCGAAGATTTGTGGCCGAAACGCTATGCGATCTGGGGAAGGTTGGTGGCGCAGCAACCCGGGCAGATTGCGTATTCGATCATCGATGCGAAAGTGATCGGCCGTTTCATGCCGTCCGTGTTCCCGCCGATCCGCGCAGCGAGCATCGGCGAGTTGGCGGCGGCGCTCGATCTGCCCATCGACAAGGTCCAGGCCACTGTGGAGGCTTTCAATCGCGCCGTGCAGCCGGGCAGCTTCGATCACAATCTGCTGGACGATTGCCGGACCTCGGACGATCTCACGCCGCGCAAATCGCATTGGGCGCAGACGCTCGACAAGCCGCCGTTTTTTGGATATCCGCTGCGGCCTGGGATTACGTTTACGTACCTCAGCGTCCAGGTGAATGAACGCGCGGAAGTCCAGATGAAGGAACGCCCGGTGAATTCCAATATCTTTGCCGCCGGTGAAATCATGGCGGGCAATATTTTAGGCAAAGGCTATCCGGCAGGTTTCGGCATGACGATTGGAAGCGTGTTTGGGCGCATCGCCGGAAGGGAGGCCGCGCGTGCCGCCCGAGCCTAAAGCCGTGCCGAAGATCCTTCCGTCGCCCGCCGCGAATCTTGCCGAGGGCGAACGCCTGATGACCATCTGCAACGCCTGCCGTTATTGCGAAGGCTATTGCGCGGTCTTTCCCGCGATGGAACGGCGCCTGACGTTTTCGCCGGGCGATCTGCGGTATCTGGCGAATCTGTGCCACAACTGCGCCGAATGCTACTACGCGTGCCAGTACGCGCCGCCGCATGAGTTCGCCGTCAACGTTCCTCAAGTGTTCGCGCAAATTCGAGCCGATTCCTACCGGCACTACGCGTGGCCAGCACCCGTGGCGAAACTCTTTGGCCGCGGCAAATGGATTTTTTGGATTCTCGGAATGATCGGGCTCGGCGTATCGGTCCGCCATCTCGCGGGGCCGGTGTTCTACGACGTGATCCCGCATGAGCGCATGGTCGCGATATTCCTGCTTGTGTCGCTGTTCATCCTCGTGGCAAATATCGCTGGATTTTTGCGATTCTGGAACGATGCCGGTGAGACTATCGCTCGATTCCTCCGGCCTGCGGCCCTGGCGAAAGCTGCCCGCGACGTGTTGGCGCTGGCGAATCTTTCAAGCGGCGGCGTCGGCTGCACGTATCCGGACGAGCACCACTCCCAGGCGCGCCGCATTTTCCATCACTTCACATTCTACGGATTTCTGCTGTGTTTCGCCTCGACCACGGTCGCGGCCATCGACCATATCCTCGGCTTCGTCGCGCCGCATCCTTACGGGAGCGCTCCCGTGATCCTGGGAACGCTCGGCGGCATCGGATTGCTGATCGGGCCGGTGGGACTTTATTTGTTAAAACGCAAACGCGACCCGGCCATCGGCGACGCGGCGCAGGACGGCGGCGATCGGAGCTTCCTCGGGCTGTTGGTGCTGACCAGCTTCACGGGGCTCGCGTTGCTTGTTCTGCGCGAAACACGGGCCATGGGCCCGCTGCTGGTGATCCACTTGGCCGTGGTGTTGCTGCTGTTTCTCACGCTGCCTTATGGAAAATTCGTGCACGGAATTTATCGCTCCGCGGCACTCGTCAAGTCGGCGCTCGAGAGCGGCTCCAGCAAAGCCGGCCGATAAAGTTCGTCTCATTTCGGCCAGGGTTTTCCTCGCGGTCGCGCCATCGGTTGATTTCCGCGAGAAATGCCGGGGCTATTCGCCACGAACATTACAAAACCATTGACACCCCCACACGGTAAGTGATAGCATCCCTCAGTTGTTCTTCAGGTATTGCGGTTTTTGAAAAGGCCGAAAAAAGTGGTCTTGAGACTGTCGGGCTTCAAGGGCGAATAGAGATCGGCCCGGGTGCTTACGGAACGGTCCGCCTCTAAGCCTTGCTGAGGGAAGGAATTGATTCGCATGAACACCGAGATGTGTTGTGCTCCGAGCGCAGCGACATTTAGAATCCACCGCGTGGCCGGTCTGCTGTTAGGGCTGACGTTGGCATCCGTGGGCGTATTCGCCCAGACGAACACCGGCCGCATATTGGGCAGCGTGTTCGACAAATCGCAAGCCGTCATCGGCAACGCGACGGTTACGATCACCGATGTGGAGCGCGGCACCACGCGCACGCTCACGACGAATGCCGCGGGAGATTACGCCGCGCCCAACCTGCAGCCAGGAACCTATTCGCTGCGCGCCTCGGCGCCGGGGTTCAAGAACGAGGAAAGAAAAGGCATCGAGCTCGAAGTCGCGCGCGAAATCCGCCTCGACTTCACGCTCGAACCGGGCGACACGCAAACTACCGTTACCGTTTCCGAAGAAGCTCCGCTGATCGATAGCACCAGCGCGGTGCTGGGCGGAACGCTCAGCAATGAAACGATCAACGAAATGCCTTTGAACGGCAGAAATTTCCTGGGTCTGCTCCAGTTGCGTCCCGGCGTGCAAGCCTTCCCCGGCGGCGGCAA
>Ga0182030_10020848_pt1 | contig 12330 bp, 18 predicted proteins | sample 812S3MmetaG_FD_121299 | JGI IMG/M metagenome (GOLD analysis project Ga0182030, IMG submission 121299) | Permafrost microbial communities from Stordalen Mire, Sweden - 812S3M metaG (Illumina Assembly) | ecosystem: Environmental > Terrestrial > Soil > Wetlands > Permafrost | place: Sweden...
ACTCGCCATGACCACATACTTTACCGTTCCCCTGCCCGGGCTCGCCCCTAACCCGTTCGTGGGGTCGGTAGTGGGCGCGACAGGCTCGACGTTTGTGCCCGGCGTAGGCCAAGGGTCAAAGCTAACGCTACTGGACTCACCGCCTCGCTTAACGGCTCCGTCGTTTAGCCCGGTGTTTGACGGCAACGCTTACACGGTGGTTGTTACGTGGAGTTTGTTCGGGCAACGCTACTACGTCAATTGTTACGACTCAGCCAGCAGTCTGGTGTTTTCGGTGCCACTGCTGGAGACGCTGGAAGCCCAGCCAATTGAGTCGTTGTCGTGGAGCCCTGCGTCATTGCAGGTAACCGCAACGACGTTTGGCCCTGCGTGGGTTCCTGTCGGGTCAGTAGCCAACTTGACTGTGTCAGGCGTGTCTCCGAGCACCTATAACGGGACGTTTACAGCGTCGATATCTTCGCTCGACTCATTCCAATACCCTATGCAGTCTGACCCCGGAACCGTCACGTCGGCGGGCGAAGTGTCGTTCCTGATCAATATGTGCGCGGGTTATTTCAACTCCACGATGATCTTCCGCAACGGGCAGTTCGAGGTCAACCCGTAATGCGCTGGTACAAAATCATAACCCCCGTTCAGACATGGGATGCGTCAGGCGACCCCAACGCGCTGAATGTTGAACTCGACATCATCCAGGCCCCCGGACATCTGCCTAAGAGTGGGTCCTTTGCGCGCATATGGGGTATTCCGCTTCAGTTGTTACTCCAGGCCAAGCAGTTCAATAACCTCGACATCAATGTCTACGGCGGAATGCAGCACGGCTTGCCGCTAGCTAACCCGGCGCAGCAAGGACTACTGTGCAAAGGCACCATTTACCCAGCACTCGGCAACTGGGTGAACACCGACATGACACTTGACTTTTACATCCCGTTCGCGGGCGGGTTGGTGTCGGTTCCGGGCGCGGCGAACGTCATTCACAACTGGCCCAAAGGCCAACCCCTGGCCAACGCCATCAAGCAAGCCCTCCAAACGGCATTTCCGAAGATGACGCCAGACATCGACATTTCGTCCAAGTTGATACTCAACTACACCGACACCGGGTTCTACCAGTCGTTCGGGCAGTACGCCACCTACGCCTTTAACATTTCCAAATCGATAATGAACTCTGCTGCTTACCACGGCGTCCAGATGTGGGTAAAGGGCAGCAAGATCATGGTGCGCGACGCGCCGACGCAAGGCAGCGCAGGAAAGATAGACTTCCAGGATCTGATTGGCCAGCCCATCTGGACCAGCCCAAACACCATACAGTTCAAGACTGTCATGCGCGGAGACTTCGACATCAACGACACCGTAACGATGCCCCCAGCCATGGCGACGTTAACAGCAGGCTCGCTCCCCGGACTCCAAGGCTCAGCGTCCAACGTCATTCAAGGCAGTTTCGCAATCACTTCCATTCGGCACACCGGCAATTTCCGACAACCCGACTGGCCGTCATGGTGTTCGACGTTTGAAGCGAGGGTTGCCTGATGGCTGCTGATAACGCATTAGTCACGCCGTTGGCGTTCAGCCTTCCGGCTGCGGTGGACCAACGCGCCCAAAACAAGACCCAGATTGCCCCAAAAGACATCGCCGCGACTGTAACTAAGATCGCGGGCGAGATGGTCGAAGTCTCTGTGGAGGCTCAAGGCAACTTTACCATTCCAAAAATCACAGTACCGCAAGGCTATTCCGAGTGGATTCGCCCCCCGACTCAAGTGGGGGACAAAGGCCACGTCATTTCGTCGGATTACTACATTGGCGGGCAGTCAAACCTGGGAGGGGGCACAGCCAACTATTACGGGCGAGCCAATCTAACGCCCGCAGTATGGCACCCCGTCAGTCAGGACAAGTTCAAGAACAACACCAATCGCGACATGAACGCCGTGTTCTTGAATGGACCTAACGGCGTCGTAATGCAGGACACCAAAGGTCAGTGCGTTCTTACCTTGACGCCCACCGGCATCGTCATCAAGATTGGTGGCATGACTTGCACCATCAGCGCAGCGGGCATAGACGTGGAAGGCGGGGATATCGTCAATAATGGGCTGACTGTAGGCTCAACCCACATTCACGGCGGCGTCGCTATCGGTGGCGCGCACACAGGGCCACCAGACCCATGAGAACCTACGGCCGTACTTACGACGAGATGGGCGTTTCGACTTGGGTGGAAGTCCAAACGGACGCCAGCGGGCTGAACGACTATGTGTACGTCACCGCTCTGATTCAAGAGTTGAAATTGAATCTCGGGGAGTCACCGTTCTGGGGCAACCGGGGCATTCCTGCGAAGCCCTCTCTCGTCCAGCAGGTCGCGCCGGACTATCACACCATGCTGATGCAGCAGCGGTACGCGCCATATTTCATGAACCTGATCATCACCAAGGTTCCTGGGCTCGACGCCAGTAACCGACCAACGCCGACATACCGCATTAACATCACCACCCACCAGGGTGTTCAAATCGAGGAACAGGTGCCTGTCTGATGGCCACTTTCCCAATTGTAATGACTTCGTCCGGCTACCTGCCGCAGACGCCCAGCGCATTGCAGCAGGCGCTGATCGCGAACGTCGCGGCCACGAACCCCGGCTACACCGCGAACCTCCCCGGTTCATTGGTGGAGGACATCTCGTCCACTGATGTCTACGCGCTGCTACAGTGCGATAGTTCTGTGGCCGAGATTATCAACTCACTCACGCCCTACGGGGCCAATGAGTTCCTGCTCAATCAGTTGGGCGTAGTTTACGGCGTCCAGCTGGGACAGCAGACGAACACCTCCTGCTACGTGCAGTTCACCGGCCCAGCGGGGTTTGTCGTCGCGCAAGGGTTCACAGTCGGCGATGGCACCTACCAGTATGTCGTCCCTGACGGCGGGGTGATCGGGGCGAGCGGAGTCAGCCCGCTGATATACGCGGTCGCGACCATACCAGGGTCATGGGCAATAACCCCTGGCACCGTCAATCAGCTCGTTACGTCTGTGCCGTCTGTCTATTCCGTCGCAGTCACCAACCCGCTCGCGGGCGTACCTGCAACTGGAGCCGAATTGCCTGTCAGCTATCGCTCCCGCGTGCTGCAAGCGGGCCTCGCGGCGTCGCAGGGCATGACGCGCTACCTGCGCACGCTGCTACAGAATATCCCCGGCGTTCAATCGCGACTCGTATCCGTGCTCCAGCTTCCAGGCCAGGGTTGGGAAGTCATTTGTGGTGGCGGCGACCCGTACCAAATCGGATACGCCATTTACAGCGCGCTGTTCGACATCAACGCACTTCAGGGTTCAGTGCTGTTGATCGACGCCATAACTCAAGCCGATCCATGCGTAGTCACCACGACGCTTAACACCGAGTTCGCGGCAGGGCAAGTGGTCGGGTTCACCGGGATTGTCGGCATGACCAACTTAAACAACGTCACCGCGCCGACGTTGTACGCGACGCCGCTGTCTCAAACGACATTTAGCCTGTCTGCGTCCGGCGCTATCGCGTCAATGACGTTTCTAGCAGGCACCGTGACCGCCACCACGGCAGTCAACTTGCTGGGGATGATCAACGGCCATACCTACACAGCCGCCATTTCGGGCGTCACGCCGATCAATTACAACGGAACCTATACGATTACCATCACCGGAGCGAACACCTTCACCTACACGATAGGCGGCGCACCCAGCGCGGTCACAGTTCAAGGCTCCTACCTCGCCCCTGTGGACTCCACGGGCTGGGTGGCGTATTCGAGCGGCGGCGTCGTAACCCCCAACCTCAAGAACGTCACTGTGTCGCTGCTCGACTACCCAGATACCTATTCGGTGACGTTCGTCAATCCCCCGCAGCAACTCGTGGCGATCTCAGTCACCTGGAACACCAGTGCGACCAACTATGTCAGCCAGTCCGCCGTCGCGCAGCAAGGCAACATCGCGTTGATTGACTATGTGAACAACATCGTAGCGGGACAGCCAATGAACTTGTTCGAATTGCAGACGACGTTTCAGGCGGCTGTTGCCAATATCGTACCTCCGCAGTTGCTCACGCGAATGCTGTTCGCGGTATCGATCAACGGCGTGGGCGTGTCGCCGGAAGGCGGCACCGGGATCATCGCAGGCGACCCTGAGTCATATTTCCAGACTTACGGGCCACTCGTCACTATCAATCAGGGCTGACCGTGGCTACGCACATCTACAAAGCCGCTACGGCTAAGGTCAAGACTGGGGGCGTCTCGGTCGCGGCAGTGTGGGCAGCCCCTGGCGGAGGGCGGCTCACTAACCCCGCGTCCGCGCAAGACCAGGGGTTAGGCGCGACGGAACCGCTGTTTTACAGCTTCGTGGACCCAGCGGCGCTGACGGCGGGTCAAGGCACGTTTGAACTACTACCCGGGCAGCAAGCGTCATTCCCGCTGGGCCTGGAGACGCCGGTCTGGGTGAATGCCACGACTACAGGCCACAAGTTCAGCGCGGTGTTCTTCGCAGCCTCGGTCCAGTATCCCCCGACTGTTATCTCATCCACCTTCCCGCCTCCCAGCCCCACGACTCAGACCCGTGTCATCAAGTCATACCTATACAAAGAGTATGATGACGACGACGACTTGCAGGCGTTCACCGCTTCATACAACGCGCTGGCCCAGCAGTACATCGACACAATCAACGCGCTGAACCTTCCTATCTACACCAAGCAGAGTGGCGCGTTGCTAGACTGGGTGGCGCAAGGGTTGTACGGGATCGCGCGACCCTATTTGTCGTCTGGGTTGATAAGGCGCGTTGGGGCCTACAACACCTTCGCCTTCAACACTATCTCGTATAACACCTCCAAGGCGGTTTCTAACGTTCAGGTAGCAATCACGTCTGACGACGTGTTCAAGCGGATCATCACGTGGCACTTCTATAAGGGCGACGGCAAGGTGTTCAATGTTCGTTGGCTGAAACGCCGGATCATGCGATTTATCAATGGTGTCAACGGCACTGCGCCGGACGTAGACGACACCTCGCAGGTTAGCGTGTCGTTCGGGGTGGGTAACCAGATCGACATTACGCTGATCACCCAGATCGTAACCCGGGTCAAAAAGTCCAGTTACAACAGTTTCTCTTTCAACACGGTGTCGTTTAACGGCGGAACCTACAGCGTTAGAGCTGTACCGCCGCTGGACTCAACGTATCTGGTTGAAGGAATCAAGACGGGGGTGTTGGAACTCCCATTTCAGTTCACCTATACCGTCACTGTGGGGTAACGCATGTCCACTCTCCTGTTCGCTAATAACACCGACACTACGCTGGCTGGAGCAATCACCAACACAGCCGTAACGCTGAATGTGCAGAGCGGCGCGGGCGCGTTGTTCCCAAACCCGGGCGCAAGCCAGTATTTCGTAGCGTCGCTGGTGGACGCTGCGACGCAAACAGTCCGCGAAATCATCTGGGTGACGGCGCGCTCGGGTGATACGTTCACTGTGGTTCGCGGACAGGAGGGGACGTCTGCGCAGAACTGGTTGGCGGGCGACTTCATTGCCAATGATTTGACGGCGGGCCAGATGAACGCCTTCCAGCAAGGTGGGTCTAGCTCTTCGATCACAGCCACTTCGCTGATCTACTACGGCGTGGACACCGGCACCGCCGATTCGATGGTCATCAACACTTCCCCGACCATCACCGGGTACACTGACGGTATGGTGTTCGAGACAACGCCCGCCGCAACTAACCTGACGGCTACGCCCCAGGCCAACATCTGCGCGCTAGGAACTCGACAATTTGCCAACGCGCAGGCGGGTTACATTGTCGCGGGCCAGAAGCTGCTGTTCTCCTACGACGGCAACTTGAACAAGTTCGTGCTGACGACGCTGCCAAATACGGCGACGCAAACAATGCGCGGCATCGTGCGACAGGCTACGGTGACGGAGGCGACCAATTTTATAACGACAGGGTCGGTCCCTGCGTTCGTGACGCCAGAAGGACTAGGCGCGGCGATTCCGTCACCGTCCGCTGTGCCGGTAGCAACGACGACTGTGCGCGGCATATCCCGCGAAGCTACCACCACCGAGGATACCAATGGCGTAACTACAGGGTCGGTGCCCGCCTTCGTAACTCCGGAGGGCATGGCGCTATACGTCGGCGCCCACACCACTGCGCCTCTCAAGGTTCCCGTAGGGGCTACAGGGTACGGGTCATTCAATTCTCCCCCGGGTGCGGGTCCGTGGTCGGGGGGCATCGGCTCGACCTACACTGTCACGAGCGCGTCTATCGCAGTCAACATCGCGGGGTGCTCGACTTCCGGACCAGGGTTCTCAGTCGGGGTGCCGACCGGCACTGTTGCGGGCGACTTGGTTGGGTCGGTGTGGGTGTATTCAGCGGACACGGCGCCGGGTATTCTGGAGGCGGGCACCACATACTACAAAGTGTTCGTCACTCGCGTGTCTTGATCTCCGTAGGAGGAATAAATGACTAGCGTCCCAACTATCGGCATCAGCACCTACGTAGCTCAGGGCGGCGTCCCGGTCCTGGTTGTGCCGGCAAACATTAATGGCGGCGTCATCACCAACCCGTTGACGTCCGTCGATCAGGGCATCACGACGGCTGAGCCGTTGTACGTTGACCCAACCGGGGTGTCGCCGGGCGTAGCGGGCAACGGCAGCACGTTCGCGCTTCAGCCAGGGCAGACGTGGTCCGTTATTCCCGGCCAGACGACTCCAACTTACGTCAACGCGGTGACGTCCAGTCACCGTTTCAGCGCAGTGTGGTGGTGAGAGATGTCTGATTATCAACCCGGCCCGAGCCCGGCGCCCGCCCCCTCGACTCCTGGCGGAACCTTCGGGCAACTCCAGTACAATAATAGTGGCGTGATGGGCGGGGCCACCGTCAGCGGCGACGGCACATTGAACACTGCGACGGGCGCGCTGACGGTTACAAAGACGAGCGGAACCGCGTTCAGCGCGCTCGCCACTGCATCTTCCGTCAATCTAGCCACCCAGGTGTCGGGCAATCTCGCTGTCAGCCACTTGAATAGCGGAACCGGCGCGTCGTCCTCGTCCTACTGGCGAGGCGATGGTACCTGGGCCGTTCCTGGGGGTGGGGGTAACGTCGTAAACAGCGGCACGCCTACTAGCGGTCAAGTCGCAGTGTGGACGAACGCCACCACCATTCAGGGCGTAACGGTGACGGGCACTGGCGCTCCTGTGCTGGCGACGTCCCCCGCGCTGACTACCCCCACAGTCACCACGGCCGCGGCCGGGACCAATACCACTCAGGCGGCGTCAACGGCGTTCGTGCTGGCCAATCACGCGCCGGGGTTCCGCAACCGGATAATCAACGCGACTTGCCTAATCGACCAGCGCAACAGCGGCGCGGCACAGACTATCGTGGCGGGGGCGGATGTCGCCTACACCGTTGACAGGTTCTACGCGTTCTGCACCGGCGTCAACGTCATGGGTCAGCAGGTGTTCACTCCAGCGATTGACGACGGCTATCAGTTCAGCGGGACGTCTCTGGTGTCAGCTATCGGATTCGGGCAGCGCATCGAGTCGTTCAATTGTTTCGATCTGGCCGGGTCAACCGTCACGCTGAGCGCGTTCATTTCTAACTCGCTGCTGACTACGGTGACGTGGTCCGCGTATTATGCCACCACGACCGACTCCTGGGGCACGCTGGCGAGCCCGACGCGCACCCTGATAGCCACCGGGACGTTCACCGTCAGTTCAACCGTCAGCAGGTATAACGCCCAGATCAGCGTGCCATCCGCCGCCACCACAGGCATTGCTATTGAGTTCACCGTGGGGTCGCAAACCAGCGGGACATGGCTTGTGGCGGGCATTCAGCTTGAAACCGGGAGCGCGCCAACGCCTCTGGAGCGTCGCCCTATCGGCATAGAGTTAGGCTTGTGCCTGCGCTACTATTACCAGCTCACCTACTCCATACAGGCTAACACCTACGCAGCGGGCAGCGCCCAGGGATTGCTGACGTACTACAGCTTCCCAGTGCCAATGCGCATCTCCCCAGCGGTTAGCGGGGTTGTGGGGTTCCTAACCAACGCCACCGGCAGTGTGAGTACATTTCCGGACAGGTTCGCCATTAACCTGAGTTCGACCGCTGCCGGGCAATGCGTCGGAACTTTCCCTTCGGGGTCCAGCTTCAACGCTGAACTGTGATGCTCGCGCTGATTGTTCTGGGTGTGTGGCTAGTAGTAGCTTCAATCTTGATATGTAACCTCTGGAGGGACTAACATGTGGCCTGGCTTTGACGGACGCGCGTACACACGCGAGCAGTGGGTTGCGCACGTCGCCCAAACGCCAATTTTCCCCGCTGCGCGGCGCATCGTCGAGCACTCGACCGGGGTGCCGACGTTAGCGCAGTGGCTGGCGTTCAATGAGGACAACTACATCAAGAACACCCAGTCCTACTATGAAAACTCGCTGGGGTGGCAGCACGGTCCGCACGTCTTCGCGTCGTTCCGCGACATTATCGGTTTCTCGTCGCTCAGCGTGCGCGGCACTCACGCGAGTTGCTTCAACGCCGACAGTATCGGGCTGGAGTGTGGCATCAACCGCAACACCGAAGACTGGCGCAGCGGTCCCGGCGCAGCGGCCCTCGCCAATCAACATTTCGCCATCGCAGTGTTGATGGTCAAAATGAAGATCATGCCTATCGCCTCAACCTACCTGCCCCATTCGGCGTGCGTGGCGGACGGCCACTTCCAGTGCCCCATCGAGCACTTCGAAACGTACCGCGCCGAAGAAACTGCGGCCATCATCGCGTTCATGAACACGCTCGGGGGCAGCCTACCAATCAACGGTACACTGGCTGCGCAAGCTACGCCGATCTACCCTGCACAGACTCCCCCGGTCGTCGGTTCTACCGCCTGGGTCCAGGCGACGCTCAACAAGGCCGGAATGACCCCGCTGCTAACTGTGGACGGCGACATGGGGCCGGTGACGCGCATGGCCGTTCAATGGTTCCAGAACAGGCAGAGAGTGCCTGTTGACGGAATTGTCGGGCCGCAAACACTCTATGCTCTCAAATCGGTCGCGTAACCTCGAGGTCAACCATGCTGCCCCTCCCGCTGTGGCCTACTTTCAACCCTGATCACCCGCAACAGTTCTTCGTCAACGCGGCTAACCTTTACAACGCGTGGCTCGCGGTCGGCGTGCCTGTGCCGTTCGCCGTCGCGATGGTAACGCAAGCGGAATTTGAAAGCGCATTCCGTCCCGACGTTATCGGCGACAACGGGACGGCGCATAATCTCTATCAGTGGCACTGGGTTCCGCGCGGCGAGACAATTCTGTCAGAAACGGGAATCGACGTGCGCACTGAGCGTGCGGCGTCGCGGATCGTTGCGGCGGCGTGGTGGGAGCTAAGCCACACTGAGACGCGGGCGAGAGACGCGATTCTAGCGACCACGAACGCTGCTGACGCGTCGCGGGCCGCTTGTACCCTATTCGAGGGCGCGGGGGCTCCTGCGGCTGCGGAGAGGCGTGCAGCGGGTGCCGAGCGCTGGTCAGCGTTTATCGGGGCGCATCCCGACTTCATCGCGGCGCACAAACAACCGTAGGAGGCGATAATGCCATACTGGTTTCAAGCCGTTCTGTTCGTTGCTCTGGCGTTCGGCGCAGCAATCGCGGGGGTGTTGGGAGCACTGTCGTCCGAAGGCATCGAAGCGCCGATCGAGAGTCTCACCGGGCGCATTTGGTTGTACGGCGGTGGGGGCGTTGCGGCGGGCTTCCTTATCGCAGCCCTCGTCGCAATCAAGCGGGCTATCTGGTAATCGCGACAAATTCCCGCGCAACTGGTCGCGTCCGGTAGTTGCGCGGGGTTCCTCGCCGGGCGCGATCACCGAGGAGAATAAACATGCTTGCTGGTTTCAAAACTTTCATCGTTGGTGCGGGTCTCGCAATTCTGCCACAGGTCATCAACTTCGTGACCGGCTTTGACTTCGTTCACACGTTCGGCCTGTCGCCCAATGCGGCGAGCATCGTCGGCGTGGTCATCATTGCATTGCGCGCTGTGACTTCGACGCCCCCGTTTACGTCGGCGAAATGAATCGTCAACTCGTCGCGTTTGCGGCGATGATCGGCCCACTGTTCGCAGCGGTTCTGATCCTCGCCGCATTTGCAATCGCCATCTCACCCTTTACCCACTGAGGTCCACCATGAACAAGCTCATCAGCGTCGCGGTGCTCGCCGTCGCGCTCGTCGGCTGCAATGCGCAGCAGGCGGCCAATCTGCAAATCACCGTCCAGACCGATATCAACACAACAATTGCTGTGATGTGCCCGGTCGTCGCCCAGGTCGAGGCGGCACAGACAGCTGGTTCGCTCGATGCGCCTAACGCCAATGTCAAGGCAGCGCTACGTGCGCTCGACGCCGTCTGCCCGCCAAACCCGCCGCCGACGACGCTGGTCACGGCAACATCTTCGCTGATCCAGGCTTATGTTGCAATCCAACCGCTGCTGGCTCAGATCAAGAAGTGAGGCGGAAATGTCCTTCTGGTCGGATCTACTCCGCAATTCCCCAGCAATCCTCAAGGCGTGGTTAGACGCCCGGTCGGCGAAAAGCGGCGGGTCTGTGCCCGAAGTCACGTCAACCGTCGTCGCCAAGATCGGCGGCGGCGACCTGACTTACGGTCATGTCCAGGCCGTTGTCGATGTGGTTGAAGGTCTCAGCACAGACAAGCTCAAGGCCGTCCTTAGCGCGAAGACAGGGACCGAGGCAATAAATGCCACAGCGATCGTCGGTGAGGACCTGGTGGCGGTCCTAGGCGCGCTCGGTATCATCCCCGGCGCGGCTCTCGGCAAGCTGGCGATTGAGGGGTTCGTCTACCTGATCGAGCACAACGGACAGGGGCCAGGAGGCTTCCAGTACTCCCCGGTCGTGTATTCGGGCCGCAGTCAGCGACCGCCGACGCCGACGCCAATCTCTGAATGAGGGGCGCATGTCCTATCTAACCTGGGCGGCGTGGGTGGCCGGCATCGTCCTGAGTTTTGCCGCTTTGGAAACGCTGGCTATCGTCAAAGGTCGCCCCACACTGTCGCAAACGGTGTGGGACGCCAACAAGGCGTTTCCTCTGCTTGGTCCCATTTTCGGGTTGATTGTCGGGGGTCTAGCCGTTCACTTCTTTTGGATCGCGCAGGGGTGCAGCGTTCTCGCAAAGTAACGCTCGCAACAGGGCGGACGGGCGCGGCCAAACAACGAAAATTCACAAAGGCTGGGCAACGATGATGGCGAGGCAAACGGTGGGTCAACCCCCTGCAAATCAACTCCATATCGACCTGGGGGCGCTGGCGCAGCGAGTAACTGGGATCGAAAACGCGTTCTCCAGTTTCGCGGATTCGGTATCCTCTCAAATCAGGGATCTAGGAACAAAGATCGATGCGCAAGGAACATCCTTCGCCGCGTCAAGATCAACCAACTGGACGTCATTTATATCGGCGACTGCCGCTGTCGTGGCCGTGCTTATAACTATCGGAGGGGCCATCATCTGGCCGCTAATCTCCGACCTGAACAAAGTCAGCGCGACCGTTTCAAAGATACAGGATAATTATGCGAAGACGGCGGACGTGATTACGGCCATGGACAGGAACCGGGATAGAATCGCCCGGCTCGAAGCAAACATCACGGCGCTCGACACAGCCAAAATTGACGTCCGTGAACACGAAGAATTCAAGACCAGAATTGACGCTGGGTTGAGGGACGAGACATCCGCCCGCAAAGAAACTGGATTGGCGATAGAACGGGCGCTGAGAGAGTTGGACTCCCAACTGGTAAAACGCCCGGAAATTGAAGCATCAAACAAAGCGCTAGGCCAGCGGATAGATGTTATGGCGACGCACTATGACGCGTTGCAGAAGCAGGTGAACGACGCTCTTGCGGGAGCAGTCAACGGGTTGGCGGCGAAGGGGCATTAGTCACGGTAGAAGCCGTCCTCCTCCTCGGTCGATAGCGAGGTTGCGGCGACGTTTCCGGGAATGCTGGGCTTTTCACTTATGGCGCAAATCAGTGCGGGCAGATCACATGCCGATGCGATGCAAAATCCAACTGGTGTATCGGGATACCATTGAATCGCCCAGCACTCATTGTTGGATATTGCGAGCTGTCGTTGTTCGTCATTAACCCAGCAATCGCTTGTATATCCGAAATCCTTATTCCGGATTGCTTCGGCAACGGTTAAATAGTTCGTCTTGTGCTCATTATGGTAAAACATGAGCGACGCCTTGTGGGGCGGGAGTTTTGCTAAGAAGTCGTCAATGGTCACGTCGCGCTCCTCAGCCCTGCCTCCTTGATTGGACGCAGGGCTTTTGTTTGTTTAGTCCACGTCGGCGTCGCCTCTTTCAGTTCGCATAAC
>Ga0182030_10020849_pt1 | contig 12330 bp, 7 predicted proteins | sample 812S3MmetaG_FD_121299 | JGI IMG/M metagenome (GOLD analysis project Ga0182030, IMG submission 121299) | Permafrost microbial communities from Stordalen Mire, Sweden - 812S3M metaG (Illumina Assembly) | ecosystem: Environmental > Terrestrial > Soil > Wetlands > Permafrost | place: Sweden...
ATGAAATTTTAGTTTCAGCAATAACGCGATGTGTAATAGGTAGATTTATTTTTTCTAAATAAAAATGGAATAATTCTGGTTGATTATTAATATAATTAGCATTGATTAATTCTGGATAAATATGTAGATCATTACTGTCGCAAATTGTATTTTGATGATATTTAAATGCATATTTATCTATATTATCAGATATAAATGTTATTCTTGTTTCGTAAGAAATAGGATCATCGTTATCTTTACCATTAGATATAATAAATGTACTTTTGTATTGATTTATATGATCTCTATTTATAAGTCTTAAATTATTACTTCCGTCTATAACAAGGGTTTGATAACCAGAATTAATTGTAATATGATCACCATTAACTATATCTGTATTTCCGTATTTTAAAATATAAAATTTACCTGCATTTTCTTTTTTGGTAGTGAATGTGAGATTTTCTGTTAAGTAATGAATTCGATGATAATTATCTATAAATTTAATGAGTATATTTCCTAGTTTTGTATCAATGTTAGTCATATTTTAATGGTTAAAATAACTTTTTTAACCAATAATTATACGATAATTAATTGAATTTTCGCTTAACAGATAAATTACTGAATCATTTCTTTTTATTTTTAAAACGGAACCAATTGACCATCCATAATATTTTACTATTGGATCATTAATTTTAATTAATGGAAACATAGAAATATTAATTTTTGCATTTCTCAAAAGAATGTCAGTCTCATTCTTTGACAATAAAATATGTTCTGGAACATCAATATGATGTGTCGGATTATATGTTAATTCTTCTTCGAGAAAGATTTGATGTTTAATTTTACTTTCGATCAAAAATTTGTCTAAAGTTTTCAATGCTTTAGAACCAATACTCACAGGAATTATTAATATTGATTCATATAAAATGTATGTATTGAGATAGGAAATATAATCTTTAATATCAGGAGTATTTATTTTTTCTTTTCTTACACCTTTTTTATCTCTTTTATATATTTTATCGATATAATGAACATGTAATACTTTTTTTGGATCTATTTTTGATGGATAATTAAAATTAAATATTTCTCTTAAATTCTTTTTTTCTTTAAAATTAGCAATAAATTCTTCATATCTATCATTAGAAACATCATATCCCCTATCTGATACCATTTGTATCTGTGTTCTTTTTACACTGATGAGTGTATCATTATTCATTTATATTTAAAAATATAAATGATTATAATTTTTGGGAATTACTTCCTATGATTACACGATAAGTAATGGATTTTTCTGATAATATACCAATTTCCTGATCGTTTCTGTAAATTTTTACTATACCACCAGTAGCCCAATTATAATATTTTATGACTGGATCATTAACATTTATTAATGTTAAATTAGATATCGTTGTCCTCAATGATAACAATTTGTTTCTCTGCTCTTCAGGAGATAAAAGTTCATGTTTTGGTACATCAATATGTTTTGTCGGATTAAATTCTAATTCTTTATCATTAAAAATTTGCCATCTAACAGAAGTAATTTTTGATAGAATTCCTTCTCCTGTAGAACTTAAATTTAAATCTACAATTAATACAGCTTCTGTTACACCGTAATCTTGAATTAATTTAACAAATTCTCTAACAACATTAGCAGGTATTTGTTTTTGTTGTTGTTCTGTTTTACTTCCATAAAAAACAAGTAATCTCTTTACTATATCATCTCCTTTTTTCATATCATAAAATCTATTCAGTAAAGTTCTATTCAATACTTTTTTCTTTTCTCCTAACTCACGATAATACGTTTCAAATTTTGAGAAATCCATCTTCAAAATCTCTTCTTCATCTGAACTTAAATTATAACCTCTATCTTTTACCATTTCTAATTGTGTTTTCTTAATATCAAATAATTTTCGCATTTTTACTGTACTTTAAAATGGAATTGTTTGGCATTATTGCAATAACTATAATTATTATATTTTTAATCATTATTTTTATAATTATTATTGTTTTTGCTTTAACTAGAAATAATACATCATCATGCACTAATCAAAATCAATGCAATCAAGGTTATGTTTGTGTTTCTGATCTTAATTCTAATAACGGTATTTGTAAGGCTGGTCTTGGAACACCATGTAATTCTAATAATGATTGTGCCGATTTAACTTGTAAATCAAATATATGTTCTTTTCCAAAAACTACAATCATAGAATCTACTTCATCAAATCCTACAATTATTCCCAATTCAGATCCTATAACTAATATAAATACAATTCCAAATGTCTCAAATTTGGTTCCCACTATTCTCAATTTAATTCCTAATATCACAAATTTAGATCAAACAACACCTGTAAATATATTAAGTTCAGATCCAGTTGTAATAAACAGTGATCTAAAACAAATTGTAATAAACAGCGATCTAAAACAGGTAGTTGTTTCACCAAATAAAAAATATATTATATCAGAAAACAAAAAAATAAACAATGAAGATGTTACATCTTTAGATGATGAAGTTAATAGTTATGGAAAAAGGGATGATAGAGGATTCGATATATTATCCGGAGATAGCACAACTGAAACTATTATTTCAACACCATACGTAGAAAAAAATGGTAATTATTATTGTAAAGATAGTAGTCACACTTCACATGTAATAGATGTTTGTTCATATTCAGATGCTACAATCTTTTTATTAAATAATGGTAATATTATATGTGAAAGAGAAAATAATAAGAAAAAAATGACCAATAATATTATTTTGATAAGAATAACATCTTTTAATGGATATTTATATGCATTGGGAAAAGATAAATTGTTATATATATTACCCAATGATCTATTTTTCTCTGATATATGGATATGGAATCCTATTGATTGGACTCCAAGTGAGATCATACACATATCATCAACTTATAATTCTGAATTTTTATGGATTCAAACACTTGATACCGGTTATTTATACGATGATATAGACCATCTTATATTAGAATGTAATAATTATAAATTAAAGAGAGTTTATGGGAGAAATAACGAAACTTATATTGAGATAGACAACGATAAACATACGGCAACAATATATCCTGGGAAAAAAATTGTGGAAAATATATATGATGCTACCTTATCTTATTACGATGATCTTATGCCTATCAAAATGAATGAACGTAATACATATCGTGGTGTGACCATTGTTAATTGGAATCCATATTTTATTCCTGCTTAATTGAAAGAAAATCTTTAATACTAATATTTTTATTCGGAGGATTATTATTATTTTGTTTGAGAATGTTTTCCCAGCGCTCAGTATCTACACGTGCATATAAAGTAGAATCTTGAGACATTATTATACTGTCAAAAGAAAGCTTAAGATCAGTAGTATTTCTTGCTTGTTTATATAATTTAGATAAATAAAGAATACCAGATAAGTGGGAAATAATTTCCATTTCACATTGTAATATAATTGTATCAATTATATTTTTCACAAGAGGAGTAAGTTTTTCTATATAAATGGGAAGTTTCATATATTGATATTCTGTTATCTTTGCAGACATCCATATACAAGAAGCAACTACATGTATTCTTTTTATTTCTTCTTCGTTTTTATAATAACTAGACACTCTATTAAATAAATCGATGGCTAAAAATAAAATTTCAACAGGATTATTTCCAAATATATCACTAGTCCATTGAATTAATAATTTAATTAATGATCTTTGATCACTCGCATAATCATAATTAATACGTTGATCTATAGTGGTACCATTAATTATTGTTCGATAATTATCAAACAACTTATGATTACATATTTCTTCTATAGAAATACGTTTAGTAGGATCTACTTGTAATATTTTACTAAGAAGATCTTGACATATAGATCGATATTCATTATTCACATTTATTAATAATTCTTTATAGATATCTTGATTAGAAAATCTTTTTACAATTACATTGTATAGTTCTTTATTTGTTATAGTGTTCATATCTACTTGATATATTATTTTCCCACTGAGAAAATATAACATTAATATTCCTAAAGACCAAATATCTACTTTTGTATTATATATTGTTTCTCCTTTTAGTATTTCTGGTGCACGATAATCTAATGTAACACGATCATTCGATAAACATCTTCCTATTATTGCATCATCAACTATTAAACTCAAACCAAAATCTATGAGAAATGGATTATTTCCTTGTAAAACAACATTTGACATCTTAATATCGAGATGTAATATATTATTTTTGTGTAAGAATTCTAATGACTTAGCTATTTTAAATAAAATGGGTATTTTATTTAGAGTAGTCATCATTGGATCTGTTAAACAATCATATAAAGTTCTATCAGCTAAAGGTAATATCAATGCTAATCCATCTATTTGATGATCAGTAGATGTTAAAATTTTTAGTGATTGGATAATGTTTGGATGATGTATTCTAGATAATATATCTATTTCTACCAAACTATCTATACCATATGATTTATATATCTCTCCAGATCGAATATATTTAAATGCAAATATATCACCATTTTCGTTTCCGACAGAGTAAACTAAACCATATGATCCTTTACCTTTTATTTCTTTTGGAATGTATCCACATTTTAATACAACATCACTAATGTCCATTATTTATATATATAATTATATTCCTTTTAATAAATTAATAATTAAATCAATCAAATATGTGACCATCTTAAAATACTAATTTTTCTCAAAATGATTTTATATTTTATATTTTTATAAAAATAATGATTATATATATATTTATTTAAATCATATTAAATATTAATATGAGTTGGGTTCCTCTTTCAGGTTACGACAATGGTATGGAAGTTTCAGATAAACCTAGAAGATTAACCGATGAAGAAATTCTATATATCGTAGGATATCTGCCACTTCCACCTTCAGCTGATGAAGAAGCAGCTATTGTATCTCGTGAAGGTGTTGTCGAATGGATGACAGAAACACTCAAAGATATAGTTTTATGTCCAAGTGCTATACCTGAATTAATCGAACGTATTTTAGAACAACACTACAAAAGTTTAGCAATTCCAGGTACAGCTATTGGTACAGCTGCAGCCGAATCAGTCGGTGCAACTACTACACAAATGACATTAAATACTTTTCATACTTCTGGTAGTGCTAAGTCAGCAAGTTTTGGAATTGATGCTATGAGAGATATTATTTTTGCTAGGAAGAATCCGAAAAATGAAAGTTGTACAATTAGATATGTAAATAAACGCGCTTCTTATGAAGAAATATTAAATTCAAGACAATATATTGTTGGAAGTATGATATCAGATTTTGTTAAAGATTATGATATAGATAGCCCTAATAATTTCAAGGAAAAATTTTGGTGGAGCGAAACAATACCAATGTTATTTAATAAAGACGTTTCAGAAGCTACATTAGTTCTCCGTCTCTATTTAAATATTGATGAAATGTTTAGACAGAAAGTTACTATTTCTGAATTGGCCAGCACATTGGAAAGAGAAGCTCCACCAAAGGTTATACCTATATATGGTCCCATCAGCGACGGAATAATAGATATTTATCCAGATTTAAAATTTGTGAGAGAAACCGTTAAAAATAAGAGTCAAGAATCATTGATTGTAGATGATATGATTGAATTAACTTTTTTTGAAACGATGATATATCCAGAGTTATCATCAATAAGAGTCAAAGGTATTTCTGGAATTAAACAACTATATCCCATTGTAGCTCCCGTATGGAGTATGGTTTCTTATGAAAGAAAAATGACATTGGGAGATCTAAAAAATGAAGAAATGGTTTCTCTATTAAAATCTCACATTGGTAACGCATGGATGTTATATTATAATAGAAGTGTGATGAAATCTACTGGATTGATACCAGAAAATTTATCCGCATTATGCACAGATGCAGGATTGAAAATAATAGTAGGATTGACCAGAATAACTCAAGGTGAACAAGTAGATGATAGATTAGTAGTTGATATGCCAGATGACAGATTTGTAACTGGTAACAGTGATGTTGTAATTCAAGTTGATGGTTCTTTCTACAGAAGCATTGCTGAGGTTGTAACAATTGAAAATGTAATGTACAGAGTGGTCCAAAATAATTTGGTAAAACCAACACAAGACGGATGGATAGAAGAAATTGATGAAGAAGATAAGACTAAGATAACAGAATTCGTAAGCACTAATCAAATGATGAATGTAGATGGTATATTTTATAGAAAATTAGATCCAAATAATATACTTAAATTGGAAGAAAATTTTTACGAAAAAATTACAAATAGTAAAATCAAAGTGGAAGAACTTGAACCAAGTAAATATGTGTCTGGAAAAATAGCAGCAGCAAAACGTAAATATAAAGATATGTTAAAAACAGAAATGGACGAAAAAATAGAAGAAGCGAAATCTTTTCCAGAAGAAAAGAGAAAAAGATTTCTTAGAACAAAGTCTAAATTATTAAAACCTGATATTTTAAATTCATGTGAATATATATATTCAGAAACAGATGGTTCAAATCTAAGAGGTGTTCTATCTTTACCACAAATAGACAAAACAAGAACTACATGTAATAATATGCATGTAATTGCTGAAACATTAGGTATCGAAGCAACAAGAACATTCTTGATAAGGGCGTTATATAACACTATTACTAATACAGGGTCATATATCCATCCAGCTAATATACTATTTATAGCTGAATTTATGACAGGTAGAGGTATACCTTATGGTGCAACTTTTACTGGTATTTCTAGAGGAGCAGGTGGTCATTTATCACTGGCCACATTAGAAAGGGCAGGTAAAGTTTTTATTCAAAATGCAGTTCATGGAAGAAAAGAAGATATTAGAAATGTTTCGGCTTCAGTTGCCGTTGGATCACGTATGACAATTGGAGATGGTATGTTTGATATTGCTCAAAACATAGAAGATAAAACAATAATTAATGATGATTTATTTAAGGCAAAAAGCGAACCTGTGCAAAATATATCACCAAATGATATAATGGATGAACTTAATGAATTAAAATCACTAAAAACAGTAGGTGATATTTTTGATCATGTTGGCAATGATGAAGAAACAAATCTCTACACTGCATTTACTGGTGAAGGAATAGTAGATATTTCTTTAGCTCGTAAGACAAAATCTACCCATATTAATCAACCAGTTACAGAAAAAATATCATCACCACCTGAATTAATCCCCATTCTTGATACTGTTAAAATAGCTAGAAATAGTATGAAAGATTCCGTTCCAGAACAGAAATATGAACCACCAATAACCATGAATATAAAATCTGCTGGTTTGGTTTCTGTAGAGAATATTATACCTGGTATAATTTCTGAAGGTCTTCCAGAACAATTATCTGATTTGTTACATAAATATACAACAGAAGCACAAGAATTATTGGAGTTGCCTACTGTTCATTTTAAACGTATAGTTGGACCAAGTAGTTTGATAGAATTAAGAAAAGAACAAGTTAAGGATCTTATTCCAGCTACCAAACAATAATAATATTATTACATATTTATGAATATTTATTCATAAATATATATAAACTTTTCTAAAAATATGAGTTCCACGGATATTTTCGAAATAAACGAATCAGAAGACAATTCCGTTATTATTTATGTAACCATTGCTATCATTATTTGTTTAATATTATTGTGGCTATTTATTGTTTTTTTAACAGGCGAAGATCCGATAAATATTTTAAACGAAATGACTAAATTAACAGCACAAATATCACCGGTTAATGATTAATTTATAATTATATTTTTTTAAAATATGATATACTAATCATGAAATAAAATAAATTATTTAAAATTATTAAATGACCACAGTATTAAAACTTAACACCATATCACCTGCTGCCACTGATTATACCCAATATTCTCCAAGAACTCATGTATACATGAAACCTGATATGTATATAGGTGCGGATAGTAAAGTTATTCGTAATGAATGGGTATACGATTTTGCGAATAATAAAATGATGGATATTCAAATAGATTTTATACCTGGAGCGGAACGTCTTTTTTTAGAAATATTAACGAATGCATCTGATAATATTGGTAGATCAAGACGTGCAGGTGTTGATCCTGGTAAATTAGAAATACTCATGAATAACAGTACAATCAGTATTACTAATTACGGATTGCCTATGCCAATTGAAATACATCCTGAAAATAAAATATATGTTCCTCAATTGGTATTTGGTTCTTTATTAACAAGTTCTAATTATGATAAAGAACGTCATGAAGCAGGTACTAATGGTATTGGTGCTAAGGCTACTAACATTTATAGTAAACAATTTATGGTAATAATATGTGATGCTGTTCGACATCTCAAATATACTCAAATATGGGGTCAAAACATGAAACAAATGCAAGAGCCAGTTATCGAAAAATATGATAATAAAATATCTTCAGTACAAATAACTTATGTTATGGATTTTGAAAGATTTGGATATTCATCACCAAACAGTGATGAAGGGGGATATACGGCTGAAGCATTTGCATTATTTGCACGTCATGCTATTGATATTTCTTTTACTGCTAAAACAATTGTTACATTCAATGGTACAGAATTTAATATGACAAATATAAGAGATTACGCCCGTTTATATTTTGGTGATGCAGTTAACAATGCATTGATTCATTATCAATGGCCAGATGGTACAGAAGTTGTTAATAAAAAGAAAGGACACCAAGTCGCTAAAAATTCGAGTATAGTACCTGTAGTTGAATTGATAGCCCTAGATACACCTGATGAAGGTAATCATGTATCTTTTGTTAATTGTATGATGACAAGAGATGGTGGTGTTCACGTTAATGCTGCATTTAAAGCTATTGGTGATGGTATTGTTCATGAAATCAATGATTCTATTATTAAACAACTAACTAAACAGAATAAAGGTAAAGAACTATCTGCCAAAGATAAAAGATCTAATACTATAACTATAGCAGAAGTTAAACCACATATTTCTATTTTACTATCAGTTAGAGTAATTGATCCAAAATTTACATCTCAAACTAAAACTTGTTTAAGTACTCCGACACCTAAAATAGTAGTTGAAGAATCAACATTACAAGTAATAAGTAAATGGAAATTAGTAGATCGTTTATATGCTGCATTAGAAGCCAAACAATTTGCAAATGATGCTAAAGGCAATGGAAAACTACGAAAATTTATTCGTACAGAGAAAGGTGTTGATGCTAATTTTGCAGGGAAAGCTGAACGCAGCAAATGTGTATTATACATAGCTGAAGGTAATTCTGCTATGGGATATGTTTCTAAACTTGTAGCAAAAATACCGGGGGCTAGAGATTTTATTGGCACCTTTCCAATGAAAGGTAAAAGTTTAAATGTTATGAATGCCAATCGTTTCAAACTTCAGAAAAACACTGAAATAAATGAACTTAAAGAATTATTAGGATTAGTGGAATTTATGGATTATACTAATCAAGATAATTTTGATAAATTACGATATGGAGCATTAATGATAATGGCAGATTCAGATGATGATGGTAAACATATTATTGGATTGATTCTCAATTATTTTCATTGTAAATGTCCAAGTTTATTAGCAATTGGTTATGTGATGTATTATCGTACACCAATTTTGAGAGTCTGGAAAAATAAAAATAATAGATTAGCTTTTTATACTGCTAAAGAATACGATAATTGGAAACAATCCACATCAGATTATGATAAATGGTCTACCAAATACTATAAAGGATTAGCTACATCAGAAGATAAAGATGTTGCTGAAGATAAAGAAAATCCACGTATAGTCAAATGTTTTTATGATGTTGATGCACCAGCAGCAATTAGATTAGCTTTTGATAAAAATTTAAGTGATAGAAGAAAAGAATGGATAGGTAAATGGAAACCAGTATTAGGTGTTGAAGATATTCAGCCACAACCTATATCTTTATTTATCAATCACGAATTTATATTATTTAGTATTGCTAATATTACTAGATCTATTCCTAGATTAACAGATGGATTTAAAGAATCACATAGAAAGATTATCTTTGGAGCATACGAAAATTGGAAGAATATCGGAAAGACAAAAGAGTATAAAGAACTTAAAGTTGGTCGTTTTGGGTTTTTTGTTGCAGGAAAGACTAATTATCATCATAGTGAAACTATTTTGAGCGGTGTTATCACAGGTATGGCTCAAGATTTCGTCGGCGCTAATAATATTCCTTGGTTTAATAAAAATGGTCAATTTGGGTGTCTCGATCCAAACACATTGATTCTCCTTTGGGAAGGAGAAGTTAAATTGGCAGAAGATATAACAATAGAAGATATACTTGTTGGAGATGATGGTAAAACGAGACATATTTCTAAAATAGTCAATGGATACGATGATATGTACATTATTAAAAGGAAAGGGTTTGTTGATTACATTGTTAACAGTCAACATATATTAACACTTTATGATTCTGAACTTAAACATCCAGTAGATATTAATGTTCAAGATTATCTTAAATCAAACAGAAAGGAATATTTATGTAATTATACGAATCCAGTAAATTTAGGAAATAAAAGAAGTCTCCAATTATTAAAAGATTATATTTCGGCTGCGGGATATAAAATATCTGATAATGGATTGTTAATTTTAGATAATAATTACTATGATCATATAGTATCATTATCTCTCGAAAATGGTATATCACCTATTAGAGATGAAAACGATTATTTGATTTTAACTGGAAATTTATTTGATGATTTGATTTTTGAATCCAAATATGTTGGAATACAAGTAGAATATCATGGTAAAGGTCCTTATGTTGGATGGTATATTGATGGAAATGAGAGATTTCTTCTTGCTGATTATACGGTAACTCACAACACGAGGTATGAACTTGGGAAGGATGCTGGTCAAGTAAGATATACAAATACGACTCCTTCACCATTATTTCATTATATTTTGAGAAATGAAGATTTACCAATTTTGAAACATATCGTTGATGAAGGTGAAGAGATAGAACCCGAAACTTATTATCCGGTAATTCCAATGATATTGGTTAATGGTGCTGAAGGTATTGCAACTGGTTATAGTACTACTGTTCCTTGTCATAATCCGTTGGATTTAATTGAATGGAATCGTTTAAAATTACAAGGAGTTGAAGATAAAGAATTACCACTTGTATTACCTTGGTACAGAGGATTTAATGGTAAAATTTTGGTTATTGATAGGAGAAAAAAGAGAAAGAATGAAAAAGTCGATATGACAATAATTTCTCCAAATAATCCAATAGAAACAAAAATTAATGTCGATGATGTACAAATAACAAAAGAAGATATTCTTCCAGCCGAAGAAGATGAAGATGCAGATGAACCTAGAGATGATGGTGTAAGACCATTATTATCAATGATATCAATCGGTACATATCATGCTGATTTGAATGGAAATATATATATATCAGAACTTCCTATAGGAAGAAGTCCAAGTAAATATAAGAAATGGTTAGATGTTCTTCGTGAAGAAAAGAAAATTAAGGACTATCGTAATAATTCCATTGATGATGTTATTTATTTTGAGATTTATGGTTTTACTGAGGCCCCAAATGAGAAAAATTTAAGATTAAGAAAGACATTAGGTATGAGTAATATGGTTCTTTTAGATGAAAATAATCGTCCAGTAAGATATGATTCTTCTTATGAAATATTAGAAGCATTCTATTACAGAAGATTGCCAATATATCAGAGACGAAAAAATTATATTTTAGATAATTTATTGAATGAAATAACTATACTTCGTTATAAAATTAAATTTGTTAATGCAGTAGTAAATACTAAAGAAATAGAAGTAAGGAACACGACCAAGAAAGCTATTTATGAAATTATGGATAAATTGGAAATACCTCACGATATTTATGATAAATCTAAAATTCATAATTTAAGTAAGGATGATATTGAAAAATTGCAAAAGAAGATATCTAATAAGGAAAACGAATATAAATTAGTTGAAGCTAAATCAGCAGAACAAATGTGGATACAAGATCTAAATGATCTCGAAACAGCATATCGTAAACATTTTGGTCTTGAAAAGAAGATCACATTGACTATCAACAAATCATAAAATATATTATATTAATTTTAAAATTAATATATGTTTACAAATAATAAAAGTTATTATTGATATTAATAATAACTCTCATCATATCATACATTATTAATATCAATAATAGATAAATAACAATAATAATAATAGATTAATAACAATAAATAACTAACGATTGTTACTAATTAATTAATAACAATAATAGATAAATAACAACAATAGATTAATAACAATTGTTACTAATTAATAATAATAGATTAATAATAGATAAATAACGATTGTTAATAAT
>Ga0182030_10020850_pt1 | contig 12330 bp, 12 predicted proteins | sample 812S3MmetaG_FD_121299 | JGI IMG/M metagenome (GOLD analysis project Ga0182030, IMG submission 121299) | Permafrost microbial communities from Stordalen Mire, Sweden - 812S3M metaG (Illumina Assembly) | ecosystem: Environmental > Terrestrial > Soil > Wetlands > Permafrost | place: Sweden...
AAGGTCAGGACGGCGGCAATCACACCCACAGCGATGACGAAGCGGTCCTTCTGCCGAACCCCGCGCGCGAGTACGACCGGCGGCAGGATCCAGATCAGCACCCACGTTGTCCAGTAGAACGACTGCGCATATTCATAACTCGGCCCAGCGCTGCCTACCAAGTCCCGCAACCCTCTGGGCAGGTTCGACGGCGAGAGCATGAGGTTGATAGCCAGGTAGATGCCGAGCCAGAGAAGCGCTTCGGCGGGCGAATATGCGTCCTCGAGGTAATCGAAGCGGTGACGGGTCCGCAGCGCGGCTATACAGATCAGCCCCACCACATAAAACACAGCAACGATCGCGCGCTGCACCGCGTCGGACGAGGTCCAGCAGCCCGCCAGGAAGACGGCAAAAATCATTGCGGCGAGAAATGCATACCACAGCCCGAAGCGGCGCCAGATCCAGAGCGACAAGACGGCGCCGGCGGCGGGAACGAGGGAGTGGGCTGCCTCCGTCGCCGGCAGCAAAGGATGGCCGCTGAATAGGGCGAACTGCATTCCCAGGCAAAGAAATCCAACCGAGCAGACGGCCAGCGCTTCCTCGATGCCATGGCGATACAAACGGCCCCGGGATACGGCAAGCTCGGCGGCCGCATAGCTGAGAGCGGCGCCGATCAGCAGGAAAATGCCGTCGGTTTGCTCCGAGAAAGGCCGAAGAAAGACCTCGAGGAACAGCCCTGCTGCGGCACATACGCTGATCAGGGTGAAGAGCAACAGGACCAGGCGCAGGAAAATGTTGGTGGTGCACAGCTCGGAGACCGTTTCCTGTTCCAGCCGCTGGTGCTGCTCCTTGGTCAGGATGCCCTCGCCGGCCCAGTCCGCGATCAGTTTGCGAGCGCGCAGCGTTTCTTCGCTGGATGCAGAGTACAGTCTCACGCCTGCCTCTCGAAACGGCGCGCGATCACGACCAGCCCTACCACCATGGCAACCCCGGTAAAGACGAAGTAAGTCAGGATAAAAGTAAAGTCACGGATATTGCGGATGAGCATCGAGCTGACACCCACGTATCCGTAGACGGCGGAATAGGCAACGAAGGCAAACTGCCGGCGCTTCAGGCCCCAGGCGAGAGACACACCACAAGCGATAAGCAGGGCAAGAAACCATAGGCCGTACCCTTCGCGCTGGAACACGCCCGAAAGCAATGCCCAAAAGCCAACGTTGGCCGCAATATTGAGGTAGGTGCCGAAAAAATGCGGTTTCACACCGCGATACTGCAAGAGCGCTCCGCCGCCGCCGATTATCAGGCAATAGATCAGCGCATATTGCCGATAAGCCGCGTCCTGATGCGATGGCCAGTGCGAGATGGTGAGGCCGAACCATCCGGCGAGCGAAGACAAAGCCAGCGACAAGACGAAGCGATTGTCGAATCGATAAGCGAGGAAGAAAAAGAAGACAGCAGTCGCCAGGAGATAAAGATCCCATTGCCCGGAGAGCAGGTGGAGGCGGTTCTCCAGGTAAGCGAGTTCTAGGCACCAGACGAGGCTGCCCAGGTACAGCACGTAGTCGAAAACCGCATTGGGGGCAGGGGTTTGCGCGAATGCCCAAGCGGGCGCACGGGAAAAGCAGTACCAAGAACACGCGGCGAAAATAGTGGTAAGAATGACGAGGACGAGGACGTCACCGAGTTGTTGCGAATAGGTGGTGACAGTCCAGCCAAGCCCGGCAACGAATGCCAGCACACCAGCATAGAAGAGAATGTTCAGCTCAAGAAAAATCGAAAAAGGCTCTCTGCGGGCGAGGCTCGCCAAGTGAACGTGCTGCTCCGCCGATATTGCGCCTTGCTCCCTCCAGTGCTCTAAGCGGACGAAGATGGTCATGAAGTCCTGGTTCTGCCGGGACAATCGGGACCGCTGGTTGGGCCCATCAGTCAACTCATCGTACATTCCGATAGGCTCGCCGTGCAGAAAAATGCGCCAGTGGATGTGCCGAAAATTGAGTTCGTCCACATGTCCGGTTTTGCGAGATCTTGCCGGATTAGGAACGAGAAACGCGCTGGTGCCACAAATGCGGACCCTGCCCCGACTCCGGGTTGCCTGCTAACAGGAGGCAACGCAAAAGGTCCAATCTGTCAGTTGAGCAAAATCCGCTTATCACAAGTGACCTGAGGCGCTCTCCTGTAGTCGCGCAGGAGAGAATCCTCCGATCTCGCCCTCAAGGGCAACGGCGCATGCGCCGCTCCTCATCAGCTATAGACAAGCGGAGTATTATTTTAGGCAGAGGTGGGGAGTGTTCAGGATCATAACCGTGGAGCGCGAATATGGCGCAGGCGGCAGCCTGGTTGCCGCGGAGTTGGCGCGCCGCAAAGGCTGGCAGTTGCTGGACCAGCAGCTCACCTGTGAGATCGCGAAGCTCGCCTCGGTGGATGAACACGCAGTAGCACGTCGCGAGGAGAAGTGCGATCCGCTACTGCACCGGCTGGCGAAGGTTTTCTGGCGCGGAAGCCACGAACGCTCGCTGCCGATCTCCGACGATAAGATATTTGACGCCGACGAACTGGTAGCACATGCGCAAGAGGTGATTGAAAAGAAAGCCCGCGAAGGTAACTGCGTGATCGTGGGGCGCGGGGCCCCGTACATCTTGAGGGCTCGTCCCGACACCTTTCACGTTTTCGTCTATGGCTCGCGCGATAAGAAAATCGACAGGCTGATCAAGCTGAAAATGAGCGCGAAAGATGCTACCGAGATGGTAGACACCATTGACCGGGAGCGCGCCGCCTTTGTCCGCAAGTACTTCAATGCGGAATGGCCCTGCCGTGGGCTCTACCACTTGATGCTGAACTCCGACCACGGGATTGAGCATGTGACCAATACCGTCCTGGTGACCATCGACTCCCTGGAGCGGCAAGGAAAAACTGAGCCTCCCGGGAAGAATGTCCACCTTGAACCGGTGCGCCAGTCGGCGGGCTAAACCGCCTTTCGGCCACCGAAAACTGTATTGGCTGCCGGAAGCTCACGGTCCCAGCGGATTTGCGCTCGCAGCGGGATTTCCTTCCAGATAACCCTCATCACAACAGGTATGTGACGGCTGTGCTTGCGCACGTAGACGCCGAGCATAGACTGAGGCTACGCGAGGTTGCCTGACCGCAAGGAGGTAGCCCGAATGCAGAAACGCTCCTCGAGAAGACCGCGAGCCACGCGGAATCCCAAAAAGAGGTTTGTGACATTTGTCTCCGGCGATTGGGGAGAGCTGCGGGTACCGTCATTACGTAATTTTCGTTCAGAACCAGCGGGTCAAGGACCCGCCACAAACCTCTTTAGGAGGTCACAATGCCGCTGAACAAAGTCAAGGCATTCCTCGATGCGCATGGCACCAAATATGTCGTAATCTCCCACTCCAAGGCATACACAGCTCAGGGCATTGCAGCCATCGCACACATTTCAGGACGGGAACTAGCCAAGACGGTGATCGTAAAACTGGATGGAGACTTGGCCATGGCCGTTTTGCCGGCGTCTTACCAGGTCGACCTGGAGGCGCTGCGCACGGCGACCGGAGTGCAGGTGGCGGAGCTGGCGACTGAACGCGAGTTCAAACAGCACTTCCCGGACTGCGAGACGGGAGCAATGCCTCCGTTTGGCAACTTGTATGGCATTCCGGTTTATGTGGACGAGACGCTGCTGGAGGACCGTGAGATCGCCTTCAACGCCGGCTCGCATTATGAGTTGATCAAGATGGCCTACAAGGATTTCGAGCGCTTGGTGAAGCCGGAAGTGATGGAGTTCTCGTCGGCGCACGTGACGCACGTACTTGTGTGAGCCAGGCTTGACTGGCCGGAGCAGCGCAAATTCAAGCATCGTCCGCAGGTCCATGCCGATGTTGCGCTGCTCCGGCGGTCAGATTCTGTAGGTAGCTTCTTGGGGTGTGCTTTATTCTTAGCGAACTTGCAGACGGCGGCCCGTGGTCGGGACGCTGATGGATCTCGATCTGCCGTCGGATCTGGTATCGGACAGGATCGCCGCAGTGGGCGAGGGCCGCGTCTGCACTTTGCGCTTCGTACATGCCTGGCGTTGTGCAACGAGGCGACCGGGCTTTGTGCCGCTTCAAATCCTGCTTAGCCCAACCTAATCGTTCGATGCCTGCTCCGCAGCATGCTTCGGATTCTTCTGGAAAACTCCAGAAATGCCCTGGAAGTCTCACCTGTCGCAACCGATGCCGCTGGAGTACAATTTTCAAGCGAAGACAGAGGAGAAATCACATGAGGCGATTCATACCCGTTGCAACGTTAATCTTAGGGCTGGCGGTTATCGGGCTGGCGCAAACTTCCATGACTCCAGGGATGCAAAATTCTCCGGCGCGCAAGTCCCCGCTGGCGGGTTATGCCGGCGCGTGGATTGGAACTTTCGAGGGGCATGCTTGGCTGACCGTCCGGCTGACGCAGCAAGGTACACAGCTTTCCGGCTCGGTGCAGCGCCAGAGCGACCTCAAGTTCAACGATCAAGGCGACATCAAGAGCGTGGGCGATGAGCAGTTGACGGCTGCAGTCGAGAATTCGCTGCTCAATGGCGACGGCCTTTTGCTGACGGTAAAGGATCCCGGTACGCAGCAAACCGAGCGATATCTCATGCGGCTGACCAGTGCTGACACCGCCGAACTGAAGATGGTGGCGATGTCCATGCCGCCGGGAATGCCGAAGCCGAAGCCGTGGAAGCTGAGCCGGGTGGGCCCTAATGCGGTGACGCCGGCTCGTTAGCCTCTGAGCCTGCGATCACCGTGAATCTTCTTGCCCTGCGGTTTCCCGCTGCTGCGAACATAACTGCGTTTGTTAAGACGCAGTGAAAGCGTCCGCCGCGCTTCCGCGCCAGAGAGAGCGGCTGGTACACTGCTAGCGATTGCCGATGACATCTCCAATTTTGCGCCTCCTTGGTGCGCTGGCTGCATTGGGCAGCGCCATACTGTGCTGGTTCCTGGGAGACGCGCTGGCCAGGCCGCTGCGGCAAGGCAAATTGCTTTCGCTGGACGGCTCCCACTACGCATTGCTGGCGTTTCTTCTCGTGCCGGCATTGATTCTGGCGGTGGTTGCGCTGTTCTGGGTACCACCGCGGCTGGCGGGCGGCGGTCCGCTGCCGGAAGGATGGCGCTGGCGCAGGGCGCTGGTGCTGGTGTTTGTTGCGGCATTCGCGGTTGGGCTGGCACGGTGATCTCCCGGGGCGTCATTCCCCAGAAAATGTTAGACGAGCACTGCGTCGCGGTTCTCGATGGTGGCGCGAACCAGTTCCACCAACTCGGCGGTCACATCATCTGGCAGCTCATCGTGCGTAAGGCTCTCGCATAAGGCGGTGAGATCGACCAACCGCGCAATGAGCCGCCATTCCGGTGGCAGGATTCCGCCGGCTTGCAAATATCCACACGAGAAGTGCGGTTCGGCGCAGGGCCGCGCAACGCGCTCATAACGGAGAAAATGGCCGAGGTCGACCAGCGGCGAGCCGGAGATTGCAAACTCCCAATCGAGAACTGCGGCGACTGACCATCGGCCGCCGTCGCATCGCACCATCAAGTTGCGCTTTCCGAAATCGCCGTGGACGAGGCAAGCCTGCGAGTCGAGTTCCGCAAGCTGCGGCGCTCGCGACCACAGTAACGCACTGACGCGCTCGCGCACCTCGGCGGCCATGCGGCGTTGCAGGTTCGGCGATGCCAGGCACAAATCAACAAAGTGCGGAGTGGGGTCGGGGCCGTCGAATAGCGGTGTGGTAACGGTCGGTCCGGGAGCAAGCCATCCTGACTTGGCGAACGTGCTACGGCCAATCGACGCCAGTGTCTCGCCAACGGAAAACGCCGCCGGAGCAATTGCGTCGCGATCTCCGCTCCGCTTCAAATCATGAAAGCTGATGCCTTCCACGTACTGCATCAAGAGAAAAGGCGGAAGACCGTCAAGACCGGCGGGCTCTGCGAAGATCACTTGTGGAACCGGGATGGTAGCGCCGACGACGCGCAGCAGGTCAATTTCCCTCTGACACAATGACGCGTCGTGCTCATAGATGCGAACGACAATCCAGCCAGCTCGCGCATCGAGACGCACCTTGAAGTTTGCGTTCCGGAAGCCCGTGGTCAGCGGCTGCACCTCGACGACCATGCAATTGCCCAGCGCGTGGTGGAGAAGGCGGTCCAGATCGGGCGCGGGCAGAGAGCGGCGCGGCTCGGAACAAATCCATCGAGCTTCGTGAGGGGCGCCGGGAACCATGGCTTTCGATTATCGCTGGCCAGCTCTAGTGGGCGGCTGCGGTATGACCGGCGCGGGCGGCAACTTCCAGGCGGACTTCGGCGCGGCGAAGGGCATATTGCACAGCATCGTAATCCAGATCGGGAGCGGCCTGCCGAAGCGCTTCTTCGGCGCGCGCCTTGGCTTCCTGTGCGCGCTTTACGTCGATATCTTCCGCGCGCTCGGCTGAGTCCGCCAAGATCGTTACCTTATCGGGCAACACTTCGGCGAAGCCCCACGCGACCGCGAAGTAGTGCGTGGCCCCGGCGTGGCTGTAGCTGATTTCGCCAATCATCAGCTCGGTGATGAGCGGCGCGTGGCCAGGCAGGATGCCGAGATAACCGCTCTTCCCTGGTATCTGTACCTGGTCGGCGTCATCGCGTACCAGCAGTTTGTCCGGCGTCACGATTTGTAAGTGCAGCGTGTCAGCCATGGCAGATTACGCTTGTGCTTTCATCTTCTCGGCGGCTTCCAGCACTTCGTTGATGTCGCCTTTCATGTAGAACGCCTGCTCGGGAATGTTGTCGTGCTTGCCGTCGACGATCTCCTGGAAGCTGCGCACCGTGTCCGCGATCTTAACGTAGCGTCCCTGCAAGCCGGTGAACTGCTCGGCCACATAGAACGGCTGCGAGAGAAACTTCTGGATCTTGCGGGCCCGGGAGACCGTGAGCTTCTGGTCTTCACTGAGTTCGTCGATACCCAGAATTGCGATGATGTCCTGGAGGTCTTTGTAGCTCTGGAGCACGCGCTTGACGGCTTGCGCGCAATTGTAGTGAGCATCGCCGACGACGCGTGGATCGAGAATGCGTGAGGTTGACCCCAGGGGATCGACGGCGGGATAGATGCCGAGCTCAGAGATCTGTCGCGAAAGTACCGTGGTCGCATCCAGGTGAGCGAAGGTAGTGGCCGGCGCGGGATCGGTCAAGTCGTCGGCAGGAACGTAAATCGCCTGCACCGACGTGACCGAGCCCTTCTTCGTCGAGGTGATGCGCTCCTGCAACTCGCCCATTTCGGTGGCCAGGTTGGGCTGATATCCCACGGCCGAAGGCATACGGCCGAGCAGCGTCGACACTTCCGAACCCGCCTGCGTGAAGCGGAATATGTTGTCGATGAACAGCAGCGTGTCCGATCCTTCTTCATCGCGAAAGTACTCTGCCACGGTGAGCGCGGTCAGTGCTACGCGCAAACGCGCTCCCGGCGGCTCGGTCATCTGGCCATAGATCAGCGCGGCCTTGGACTTCCCAGGCTCCTTGATGTTGACCACGCCCGACTCCTGCATTTCCAGCCAGAGGTCGTTGCCTTCGCGGGTGCGCTCGCCAACGCCGGCGAACACCGAGAAGCCGCCATGCTTCAGCGCGACGTTGTTGATAAGCTCCATGATGACGACGGTCTTGCCCACGCCCGCGCCGCCGAACAAGCCGATCTTGCCGCCCTTCAGGAACGGCTGGATCAGGTCGATGACCTTCACGCCGGTCTCGAACATTTCCATGGACGTCGACTGCTCGTCGAAGCGCGGCGCCTGGCGGTGGATGGGATTACGTTTGTCACACGGCACAGGGCCAAGCTTGTCCACCGGGTTGCCGATGACGTTGAGCACGCGGCCAAGCGTCCCACGGCCGACCGGCACGGTTATGGGGCCGCCGAGATCCAGCGCCTTCATACCGCGCACCATACCTTCGGTGGGCTCCATGGCAACGCAGCGCACGCGGCCCTCGCCGAGCTGCTGCTCAACTTCCAGGATGACGTCGAGCGGCTGGGGCACCGTGAAGCCTTCGCTGGTAACGCGCAGCGCGCTGTAGATGGGCGGCAACGCCGCCTCGGAAAACTGCACGTCCACTGCGGGACCTGCGATCTGAATAACGTGTCCGATGTTTTCTGACATAAGCCCTCAGTGCTCAGTGGCTAGTGGTCAGTGGCCAGTGAAGCCTGACTCACTGCTACCACTCATTGTTACCGCTCAATCACGTTGTTGCCGCTCAATCACGTTGACCCTAAACTCAGCACTAACCGCCTTCGGCTAGCCACTGATCACTGGCCACTGGCCACTGCTGCCCTAAAGGGCAGCCGCGCCGCTGACGATCTCGATAATTTCTTTCGTGATCGCCGCCTGGCGGGCGCGATTCATGGTCAGCGTCAGCGAATCGATGACCTCGTTGGCGTTGTTGCTGGCCGAATCCATGGCGGTCATGCGGGCTGCATTCTCCGCCGCCACCGACTCCAGCATGGCCTGAAAAAGCTGGAGCACTACATAGCGCGGCAACATGCCCCGGAAAATCTCTTCCGCCGGCTGCTCGTAAATGTAATCGACATCGGGCGCGGGAAATTCCTTCGCCCGGCGCTCGTCTTCCGTTTCAGGCGGCTCCTTCAAACTAATGCCGGCGCCCCTGGCGGCTTCTCCCATGCGCTCGCGCTCTTCCAGACTGAACTCTTCCGCCAGCGCCACTTCGCGGCGGCCGATTTCCTGCACCGGCAGAATGCGTTGCGCGATGAGCCGCTGCGAGATCACCGACTTAAATTCGTTGAAGATCACGTACACCGAGTCAATCTCGGCGTTGTCGTAGGCGTGGATGACTCTTTCGACAATCTCCTCAACGGCTTCGTACTGTAGTTTGCCGAGAAGGTTCAGGTGCTCGCCAACAATCTGGACCCTGCCGGCACGCGTCTCAGCACCCGGTGTCGCCACCGGATAGCGGCGGCGCATGTAATCGCGCCCTTTACGGCCAACCGCGGCGATGCTGATGTTCTTGTCCTTGAAGAAATCCAGGAACTTCGTCGCCGCCTTCAGCACGTTCGAGTTGAAAGCGCCTGCCAGCCCGCGGTCGCCGGTAACCAGCACGAGCAGTATGTTCTGCTCCGGCCGTTGCGCCAGCAGAGGATGTTTGGGCTCGCCGGTTTTCTCATCCACGAGATCGCCGCGACTGATCAGCGAGCGCAGGACGCTGGTAATCATCAGTGAGTACGGTCGCGCAGCCAACGCACGTTCTTGGGCGCGGCGCAGCTTGGCCGCCGCCACCATTTTCATGGCCTTGGTGATCTGCCGCGTGTTCTTTACGCTGCGGATGCGCCGCCGGATATCGCGTATGTTCGCCATTCGCTCTTACGCGCTCGCCTTTGCTTCCAGTTGATGTTCGCTGGCGAAGCGGTCCTTGAATTCGTTGATGACTTTAGTCAGCGAGGCGCGCAGTTCATCATCGAGGACCTTCTTCTCCTCAATTGCCTTCAGCACGCCGGGGTTCGTGGTATCGACGTAGGAATAAAGCCCTTTCTCGAAGTCACGTAGTTGCTCGATCGGCATGTCATCGAGCAGGCCCTGGGTTCCAGCGTAGATGATCAGAATCTGCTTGGAGAATGGCAGAGGCTGATACTGGCCCTGCTTCAGGATTTCCGTAAGGCGGCCGCCACGGGCAAGCTGGGCCTGCGTGGCTTTGTCCAGATCGCTGCCGAACTGCGAGAACGCCGCCAGTTCGCGATACTGGGCCAGGTCGAGGCGCAACGTACCGGCAACCTGCCGCATAGCTTTGATCTGTGCGCTGCCGCCGACGCGGCTCACCGACAGTCCCACGTTCACAGCAGGACGCACGCCGGAGTTAAACAGATCGGTCTCGAGATAAATCTGGCCATCGGTGATGGAGATGACGTTGGTGGGAATATACGCCGAGACGTCGCCCGCCTGGGTTTCGATGATGGGCAGCGCGGTCAGCGAACCTCCGCCGAGATCGTTGCTCAGCTTCGCGGCGCGCTCCAGCAGACGCGAGTGAAGATAGAACACGTCACCGGGATACGCTTCGCGTCCCGGGGGACGGCGCAGCAGCAGCGAGATCTCGCGATAGGCGACAGCGTGCTTGGAAAGATCGTCATAAATGCACAGCGCGTGGCGCTTGGTATCGCGGAAATACTCGCCCATGGCGCACGCGGCATACGGCGCAATGTACTGCATGGGAGCGGGATCGGAAGCCGACGCCGAGACAACGATGGTGTAATCCATGGCACCGTAGTCATCCAGCGTCTTCACCACCTGGGCCACCGACGAACGCTTTTGCCCAATCGCGCAATAAATGCAGATCAGGTCGCGGCCCTTGCTGTTGATGATGGTGTCGAGCGCAACCGCGGTCTTACCGGTCTGGCGGTCGCCGATGATCAGCTCGCGCTGGCCGCGGCCGATGGGGATCATCGAGTCGATGGCCTTCAAACCCGTGGCCATGGGCTCTCTTACCGGCTGGCGGTCGATGACGCCGGGCGCCAGTCGCTCAATGTTGATGAACTGATCGGTATTGATCGGCCCTTTGTCGTCGATGGGCTGGCCGAGCGAGTCGACTACGCGGCCGACCATCGCCTCTCCAACGGGCACACTCATGATGCGCCCCGTGCGCTTGACTTCGTCGCCCTCTTCGATCTCCGTGTAGTCGCCCATCAGCACCACGCCGACCTGGTCTTCTTCCAGGTTCATGGCGATGCCGGCCACATTGTGCGGAAAGGAGAGCAATTCGCCCGACATGACCTTGTCGAGGCCATACACGCGGGCGATGCCGTCGCCGATGGACATGACCGTGCCGACTTCGTCGACGGCTATTTTGGATTCGTAGTTGTCGATCTGCTCGCGGATGAGCTTGGTGATCTCGTCTGCTTTGATCTGCGCCATAAGATTCCGTTCGAAGCAGCGCACCTTGGTGCGCCGTTAATCTTTATTTGTCCAGCCCTAGGCCTATGCCAGGCTGAGTTCCTGCCGCATCTTCTCCAGTTGCCCGCGCACTGAACCGTCATAGATCGTGCTGCCCGCGCGCACCATGACACCGCCTAGCAACGCAGGGTTGGAAACGTAGCGTGTGCGCACCTTCTTGCCGGTCATGCTTTCCACGCGGGATTCCAATTCGCGCTTCTCTTCCGGCGACAACGGACGGGCACTGGAGATTTCCACTTCAGTGAATCCCAATTGCGCGTCGAGCTCGGTCTCGAATTGCCGCAACATGTCGTCCAGCATTCCGATTCGCCGGTGATCGATCAGCACCGCGATAAAGTTCCGGATTGGCTTCACCAGTTCAATCTGCTTGGCAATGGCGTCGAGCACAGCACGCTTCTGTTCCGGCGAAATCGCGGGCGACTCCCACACGCGGCGCAGCTCGTCGCTCTCGTGAACGGCTTCAACGATCGACCTAAGTTGCTGACGTGCGACTTCCGCATCGACTTTCTGCGCGAGGATGACCTCGACTAAAGCCCGGGCGTAACGACTGGCGATGGCAGCCATGTTTACTTGCCATCCTTTCCGAGCTGGCCGACGAAGTCGCGCACCAGCGCCTGGTCAGTGGGCTCGTCCACGCGAATCTCGCGGGCCGCCAAATCCACGGCCAGCGACGCCGCGAACCCCTTCAACTCGCGTCTCGCGTTGCGCGCGATGGCGGCAATTTCGGCCTCGGCTGCCTGCACCACTTTTTGCTTGTCCTCTTCAGCGGCCTGGCGAATCCGCTCTTCTTCCGCTGCGGCTTCGCGCTCGGCGGAGGAGCGGATCTCAGCCACCTCGGCGTCCAACTTACTTAGGCGCGACTCAATGTCGCTCAGGCGGCGGCCGGCTTCGGCGCTGGCAGCCTGCGCCTCTTTAATTCCCTTTTGTATGGCAGCCGTGCGTTCGCGGAATGCCTGCGGCAATCTCGACTTCAACAGCACATAGACAACCGCTGCGACGCCGCCGAAATTCAGCAGAATCGACAGCCAGAAAGACAGGTCCGGGCCCAAGCCCAGCTTGCTTCCAAACTTTTCCGCGCTGTGCGCGGACTGCTCCGTGGTCTTGGCCAGAATTTCGCCGACACCGGCATTGGCATTTCCGGCGCCTGGTTCGGCCGCAGCACTATGTGGGTCAGCTTTCTGGGCCGCGGAATGGTCGGCTGAATCTTGCGCAAAGACCCTTACGGAGATATTGGCGACGAGGAGGCAAGCCAAGATCGCGATCGCAGCCACGCGGCCGTGGAATCGCCGCCTCATGCTGGACCGCCTACTGCGGGAGTTGCGCCGGAAGGTTTGAGAATGGTGCGAATGATGTCCGATGCCAGGCGCTGAGTTTCGGTTTGCAGGGCCGCACGAGCCGCCGCCATGTCCTGATCGATGGCC
>Ga0182030_10020851_pt1 | contig 12329 bp, 8 predicted proteins | sample 812S3MmetaG_FD_121299 | JGI IMG/M metagenome (GOLD analysis project Ga0182030, IMG submission 121299) | Permafrost microbial communities from Stordalen Mire, Sweden - 812S3M metaG (Illumina Assembly) | ecosystem: Environmental > Terrestrial > Soil > Wetlands > Permafrost | place: Sweden...
ATGCGAGGCTGCGGGTGCTTCGGGCGCCCGGCATTCCCTGCTCCCCTCTTGGGGTAGCCTGCGCCCTCTGATCTTCAGAAGGCGGGACGTAAGAGCAAAACTCGGGCGCATCGCGCGGCGAGAATGCGAAGCTGTGTTTGCAGGATTCGCTGTTTAAAATTGAATCCGTTGTCTCGGAAGCGCGCAGGAAACTTCGCCTTTGTCATTCCGGGGCGCGCGTAGCACGAACCCGGAATCCATACTCCTGCAGGGGTTATGGATTCCGGGCCTGCGCCAAACGGCGCATTCCGGAATGATGCCTGGTGAATTGAATTTGAAATCGCTCCCGACACCAAAAGAAAAAGCCCCGCCCGGCGGGGGAACCGGGCGAGGCCTTGATGTCCGGAGCGCCGCTGCGGCCGCCGGACAATTCGTTCAGGGCATCAACTTACTCGACCACCTGAACGATACGGCGCGACCGCGGGTCGACCAGCACGGTCTGGCCGTTCACCACGGTGTAGCGGTAGGGCGTGACGCCATACGTCTGCGGCACGTCGTAATAGGTGACGCCGACTTCCGGCAACACGCCGCCCACGATCACGCGATCGGGAATGGCGTAGTTCGGCACCCGTTCGCGTACGATATATTCACGGAACGCCGGACGCTGATCGACGGGAATGCCGTCAACGTCCTCGTTGACGATCACGCTGCCGCCACGAACGACGCCCGTGGTGATCTCGCTCTGCGCTTGCGCTGCGATCGGTGTGCCGAGGGCGCCGGCGATCGCGGCAATGGCAAGTATCCTGTTTCGCATGGTCAACTCCTTCGCGATGATGCACGCGCAGCTTTCGCCGGCACGCAATCCGATCCAATTCATCGCGCGGGGCATCGTTCCCAGCAAATGGCGATCACATCCGAGGCCATTTTTGGCTTTTTTCGCGTGCACGGGAACCCGATGAAGCCGGAGGCGTCTCCTATCGGGGAACCGCAGCTGAGGCTAAAATGTCGGCCTCGATTCGACTTCCCCAGCGCCAAAGCGGAGACATTTCCAAATGACCCTGACCGTCGCTCACATTTCCCCCATCATGTCGGTGATTGCAGGCCTGCTGATTTTGATCATGCCGCGGTTGCTGAATCTGGTGGTTGCGGTGTTTCTGATTCTCAACGGTCTGATCGGTCTCGGGTTGCTCAAATGGCTTCACATGTAGTGTCGAAACGCGCCTCGCGCCTTGCGCGGAACCGCCCAAACGTGGTGTATGGCGCGCATCTCCTTCCCCACCTTGCGGATATTTGCAGTCATGGCCAAAGCCGTCGCTAAATCCAAGAAAATCGCAGCGAAATCAAAGGTAACCGCGCCGGTTCGGGCCAAGGCCGCGCCGCCGGCCACCGCCCGCAAGGCCTTGAAGAAGAGCGCGGCCAAGCCGCCGCTGAAGCCGGTCGGCAAGGCGCCCGCGAGCAAGGCGTCCACGAGCAAGCCCGCGGCAGACGTGGCGAAATCCGGCAAATGGGTGTTCACGTTCGGCGACGGCAACGCCGAAGGCAAAGCGGGTCTTCGCGATCTGCTCGGCGGCAAGGGCGCCAACCTCGCCGAGATGGCGAATCTCGGCCTGCCGGTACCTCCCGGCTTCACCATTCCGACCTCGGTATGCACTTACTTCTACGCACACGACAAATCCTATCCGAAGGAATTGAAGGCGCAGGTCGAAAAGGCGCTCGATCATATCGGCAAGCTCACCGGCAAGGCTTTCGGTGACGCGCGCAATCCGCTGCTGGTTTCGGTGCGTTCCGGCGGCCGCGCCTCGATGCCGGGCATGATGGATACCGTGCTCAATCTCGGCCTCAACGACAAGACCGTCGAGGCGCTGGCCGAGATGTCCGGCGATCGCCGCTTCGCCTATGACAGCTATCGCCGCTTCATCACCATGTATTCGGACGTGGTGCTCGGCTTCGAGCATCATCATTTCGAGGACATTCTCGATACTTTCAAGGACGGCCAGGGCTATACGCTCGACACCGACCTCACCGGCGACGACTGGGTCGACCTGGTCGGCCGTTACAAGGATGCGGTGGCGCGCGAAACCGGCCAGGATTTCCCGCAGGACCCGCATGCGCAATTGTGGGGCGCGATCGGCGCGGTTTTCTCATCGTGGATGAACGCGCGCGCGGTGACCTACCGGCGGCTGCATGACATTCCGGAATCCTGGGGTACCGCGGTCAACGTCCAGGCGATGGTGTTCGGCAATATGGGCGAGACCTCGGCGACCGGAGTCGCGTTCACGCGCAACCCCTCGACCGGCGAGAGCAAGCTGTACGGCGAGTTTCTGATCAATGCGCAGGGCGAGGACGTGGTGGCGGGCATTCGCACGCCGCAGGACATCACCGAATATGCGCGCAAGGAATCCGGCTCCGACAAGGCCTCGATGGAAGTCGCGATGCCCGAGGCGTTCAAGGAACTGACGCGGATCTACACGCTGCTCGAGAAGCATTACCGCGACATGCAGGACATGGAGTTCACCGTCGAGCAGGGCAAGCTGTGGATGCTGCAGACCCGCGGCGGCAAGCGCACGGCGAAAGCCGCATTGCGCATCGCCGTCGAGCTCGCCAATGAAGGCCTGATCTCCAAAAAGGACGCGGTATCGCGGATCGATCCGGCGTCGCTCGATCAATTGCTGCATCCGACCATCGATCCCTCCGCGACGCGCGATGTCATCGCCACTGGATTGCCGGCATCGCCGGGCGCGGCCGCCGGCGAAATCGTGTTCTCGTCGGATGAGGCCGCCAAGCTGCAGGCCGACGGCCGCAACGTCATTCTGGTGCGGATCGAGACCAGCCCCGAAGACATTCACGGCATGCACGCCGCCGAGGGCATCCTGACCACGCGCGGCGGCATGACCTCGCATGCCGCGGTGGTGGCGCGCGGCATGGGCAAGCCCTGCGTCTCCGGCTGCGGCACCATTCGCGTCGATTACGGCCGCGGCACCATGAGCATCGGCTCGCGCACCTTCAAGACCGGCGACGTCATCACCATCGACGGCTCGCTGGGCCAGGTGCTGGCCGGGCGGATGCCGATGATCGAGCCGAAATTGTCCGGCGAATTCGGCACGCTGATGGGCTGGGCCGATTCGGTCCGCAAGCTCGGGGTTCGCGTCAACGCCGACACGCCGGAGGATGCGCGCGCCGCCATCAAATTCGGCGCCGAGGGCATCGGGCTTTGCCGCACCGAGCACATGTTCTTCGAGGAGACGAGAATTCGCACCGTGCGCGAGATGATTCTCGCCGAGGACGAACAGACCCGCCGCGCCGCGCTGTCGAAGCTGCTGCCGATGCAGCGCGCGGATTTCGTCGAACTGTTCGAGATCATGAAGGGCCTGCCGGTGACGATCCGGCTGCTCGATCCGCCGCTGCATGAATTCCTGCCGCACACCCAGGCCGAGATCGAGGAAGTCGCGCGCGCGATGAACACCGATCCGCGGCGGCTGGCCGATCGCGCCCGCGATCTCGCCGAATTCAATCCGATGCTCGGCTTCCGCGGCTGCCGGCTTGCGATCGCCTATCCGGAAATCGCCGAGATGCAGTCGCGCGCCATCTTTGAAGCCGCGGTCGAAGCCGGTAAACGCACCGGCAAGGCCGTCGGCCTCGAGGTGATGGTGCCGCTGATCGCGACCAAGGCGGAGTTCGACCTCGTCAAGGCGCGGATCGATGCGACGGCGCAGTCGGTGATGAAGGAAACCGGAACCAAGCTGAGCTATCAGGTCGGCACCATGATCGAACTGCCGCGCGCCTGCCTGATGGCCGGCGACATCGCCGAGACCGCGGAATTCTTTTCGTTCGGCACCAACGATCTGACGCAGACCACCTACGGCATCAGCCGCGATGACGCCGCCGGTTTTTTGGGCACCTATATCGCCAAGGGAATCCTGGAGATCGATCCGTTCATCTCGGTCGATCGCGACGGCGTCGGTGAACTGGTCAAGATCGGCGTCGCGCGCGGGCGCAAGACCCGTCCCGATCTCAAGGTCGGGATTTGCGGCGAGCATGGCGGCGATCCCGCTTCGGTCGCGTTCTGCCACGAGATCGGGCTGAACTACGTCTCGTGCTCGCCCTACCGCGTGCCGATCGCACGACTGGCGGCAGCCCAGGCCGCACTCGGCAAGGCGGTCACCAGCCAGGCGTGAGGCTGCATGTCGGCGTTGTCAGCGTCATCCTGAGGTGCGAGGGCGACGCAATTGCTCTCGCCGACTCCGTCACGAGGAACGCCCGAGCCTCGAAGGATGCATGTTCCACGAGCGCGATGATGCGAAGCCGTCGCCCTTCGAGGCTCGCCCCAGGAGGGGCTCACACCTCAGGGTGACGGCTCGATAGTTTGCCGGTTCCGCATATGACATCATCGGTTCAGTCGCTGACGGAGCTCAAAAATTTCCTTCATCATTTTCGTTGACGCGATATTTACCACTTTATTCGAGCGCCCGTTTACCAACGTTTTCGATGTGACGGCGCAAACGCCCGCGATTGCTTGCGTGTATCGCGCGCGCATCACCGGTTAACTCCCTCGCAACCTAAATTAGATACCAACAAAAAAGATCGAATTGCACGGAAGTACTGGGTTCGGTCGCCTTTGTGTGTGTAGCGTTGCGTGAGCGTATCGATGTCAGAATTGCGTAACCGGCCGAAGGGCGTGCGTTTCGCGTCCTTCGGCCTTGGTCTTTGCGTCTTCGCATTGATCCCGACAGAAGTCGGATATCAGGATATCGCGTCGTTGCTGGCCCGGCAGCCGGGCGTCGCCGAACGCTGGCAGAAACGGGTGTTCTCCGCGGCCAGCAACATCCAGCTCGCCACCTACAGTTTCGGCCGTCCGATCGGGACCTCCGCGCCGCAGACCGCGACCTATCTGCTCGCCAGCCTCGACAATCGAGGCATCGACATCACGGGCTCGCTGACGCGCAATCCGATTGCGCAACCGCCGCAGCGCTATCAGGCGGCCGATTTCCCCGAGGTCGATCGCACCCTGAAGGGCGATCGCCTCGTCAATGTCTCGCCCGAGCCGGCTGTGCCCGCGGAGGCTGCGCCGGCGAATGAGGATCCATCGACCTCCAACGCCTCGGTGATGGGCGCCAAAACCGTTGACGCCGCGCCATCGGCCGATCGGGCGCCGCTCGATCCGGAACTTCAGGAGGCGCTGCGCGCGCCGCCGCTTGCCCAATTCGATGTTTCGATGCCGCTCGAAGCCCGGCCGCTCGACGACTTGAAAGTCGCACCCGATGCCGCTGCCATCCCGCTCGAGCCCGTCCCGTCGCATGACGGCTTCTCCGTCAAGACCGCGAGCCTGTTTTTCGGAAGCTCATCGCTCGGCGCGTCGGCGGAGAACATGGAACGCTGGCAGCCCGGCGAGGAGCCGATGGTGGTGTTGCCGGAAGTGCTGCCCGATCCCGACATGAAGGTGGTGGCGTCGCTGCCGCCGGCCGCGGACGAGCCCGCCAAGGCTGCGGCGAGCGGCGAAAGCATCGCCGCCAAGGGCGAAGTCAATGCCGACAATCAGCGCGCCAAGACCCCGGCTGAACGCCTTGGCCTGTTCGATGAAAAGGCCCGCGCCAAATCGGAGAAATGCCTCGCCGAAGCGATCTATTTCGAAGCCCGCGGCGAAGCCGTGCGCGGCCAGATCGCGGTGGCCCAGGTGGTGATGAACCGCACCTTCTCCGGCTTCTACCCGACCACCGTATGCGGCGTGGTCTACCAGAACAAATATCATCACATGGCGTGCCAGTTCACCTTCGCCTGCGATAACATCGCCGACGTTGTCCGCGAACCCGACATGTGGGACCGCGCCAGGAAGATCGCCAAGGCGATGCTCGACGGCCAGCTTTGGCTGCCGGAAGTCGCCAAGTCCACCCATTACCATGCCTATTGGGTGCGCCCGTCCTGGGTCAACGAGATGAAGAAGATGTACAAATTCGGCGTGCATACCTTCTACCGGCCACGGGCCTGGGGCGACGGCAGCGAAGCGCCGAGTTGGGGAACGCCGGCAGAAACCGCGGCGATCTCGGCGAAGCTCGCGGAAGCCGCCAAGAGTTCGGCGGAACTCTCGGAGACGACGGTACGGCGCTAGCGCACGATCCTCGCAATGGCGGCCTTAAGCATCGATATCCAGCGCGACATCGAAATTCGGCGCCGAATGAGTCAGCGCTCCGGATGAGGCATAGTCGACGCCGGTCGCCGCGATCTTCGCGATCGATTCCTGCGTAACGTCGCCGGAAGCCTCCAGCACCACGCGCCCATGGGCCAGTTGCACAGCCTCGGTGAGTTCGGCGATATTCATGTTGTCGAGCAGCACCACGTCGGCCAGACCGGTATCGAGCACTTCGCGCAGTTGCGCGATGGTATCGACCTCGATCTCGACCTTGACCAGATGTCCGATGTGCGCCCGCGCGCGCTGCAGCACCGCGGTGACGCCGCCGGCGACCGCGATGTGGTTGTCCTTGATCAGGATCGCATCGTCGAGCCCGAAGCGATGGTTGAATCCGCCGCCGCAGCGCACGGCATATTTCTCCAGCGCGCGCAGGCCCGGCGTGGTCTTGCGGGTGCAGCAGATACGCATTTTGGTGCCGACGGTATGGCGGACATAATCGGCGGTGAGCGTGGCGATACCGGACAGCCGGCCGACAAAATTAAGCGCGGTGCGCTCTCCGGTGAGCACGGCGCGCGCCGGTCCCGAAATCGTCAGCACGTGCACACCTGCGGCGACCACCCCGCCATCGCGAAAATGAGCCTGGATGCTGATATCCGGCGACAGTTTCTGAAACACCGCTACCGCCAGCGGCAGTCCGGCGATCACGCCGGATTGTCGCGCCACCAGGATGGCATGGGCGTGGGTCGTTTCCGGGATGGTAGCCAATGAGGTGATGTCGCCGGCGCGCCCGAGATCCTCGTTCAGCGCGCGCTGCACGGCTTCGTCGATCGCGAGCGGCGACAGAAAGGCTTCCGGCTGCAGGAGCGAGGCCGCTGTTGTCATGATGCGTGTCTCCGATCAAGCGTTCACGGGCTGCGCCGACCGCGCCGGAATGCGCTCCGACAGTGACGCTGCGACGTTCCGAGTTGCCGCCAGCGTTGTCATGGTGCGATGCGCCAGCGCCGGGTTTTCGCCGGGATAATCGATGCGATACTGCGCGCCGCGGCTCTCACGCCGGGCCCATGCCGACGCCGCGACCACCAGCGCCGTGGTGGCCATGTTGCGCAGCGCGATATTGCCGGTATTGCGCTCGATCGCGGCGAACGCCCGCACGGCTTGCGCCAGCCGGTCGCCGTCGCGGATTACGCCGACATGCGAGGTCATCATCGCCCGAAGGTTTGCCTCGGTAAGCGGCGGCATGGCGCAATTTCGCGGGGTGACCAGCGCCATCGGCGAACGGACCGGCGCGGCGATGGTCTGGCCTGCGATATCCTCGGCGATGCGTGCGGCATAGACCACGGCTTCGAGCAGCGAGTTCGACGCCAGCCGGTTGGCGCCGTGCGCGCCGGTGCACGACACTTCGCCGCCCGCCCACAACCCCTTCAGCGAGGTGCGGCCGTGGACGTCCACCGCGATGCCGCCCATGTGATAATGCGCGGCAGGTGCTACCGGGATCGGCTGTCTCGCCGGGTCGATGCCGGCGGCGATGCAGCTTGCATAAACCGTCGGAAATTTTTCGGCGAAATGCGCGCCGAGCGCCGTGGTGGCGTCGAGGAACGCGTTGTGGCCCGCGGCAATTTCCGCGAATACGCCGCGCGCCACAATATCGCGCGGCGCGAGTTCGGCGAGCGGGTGTCGCGCCTGCATGAAGCGCTCGCCTCTGTCGTTGATCAAGGTCGCGCCTTCGCCGCGCAGCGCTTCGGTCGCCAGCGGCGCCGGATCGCGACCGACCATGATCGCGGTCGGATGAAACTGCACGAACTCCGGATCGGCGATGACAGCTCCGGCGCGCGCGGCGATGGCAAGCCCGAGGCCACTGGCCTCCGCCGGATTTGTCGTCACCGCGTAGAGATGCCCGATGCCGCCGGTCGCCAGCACCACCGCTCGCGCCGCGATGATGACGGGTTTTGCGGTGGCGTCGCCAACTTCACGCAACTGAAGTCCGGTCGCCGCGCCGTCCTCGGTCAACAGCGCTTCGGCGACGTAACCCTCGATCACCCGGATCGAGGGCGTACGGCGCACCGCTTCGATCAGCGCGGCGATGATCGCCTTGCCGGCCATGTCGCCGCGCACATGCACGATGCGTCGTGCGGAATGGGCGGCTTCCCGGCCGACCGCGAGCTTGCCCTCGAGGTCGCGATCGAACGGCACGCCGTAATGCAAGAGGTCGCGGATACGGGCACCGGCTTCGCGGGCCAGTCCCAGCGCCACCGCCTGATCGACCAGGCCGCCCCCGACCGCGATGGTATCGGCGGCATGCGCCTCCGCGCTGTCGCCTTCGGCCACGGCCGCCGCGATGCCGCCTTGCGCCCATGCCGTCGAGGCGCCTTCGCCGAGAGGGGCTGCGGAAATCACGGTCACGGGACGCGGCGCCAGTTTCAGTGCGCAGAATAGCCCGGCGAGGCCGCCGCCGACGATGACGACATCGTCGGTATTGCGGGCGAAATCATTTTTGAACGTGTTACCCATGGCTCGGTCTTCCGCTGTTCGTCGTCCCCGCGTTCGCGGGGACCACGGCGTTTGTTCTCTTAATTCTTCAGATTGATCATTCGCTCGACCGAACGCCGCGCCTTCCCGGCGATGACGGGATCGACAATGACTTCCTCACGCAGGTAGACCAGGCTGTCGAGAATCTTGGGCAGCGTGATCCGCTTCATGTGCGGGCACAGATTGCACGGCCGCACCATCTCGACGTCAGGCAGCTCGGCCTGGACGTTGTCGGCCATCGAGCATTCGGTGATCATCACCACGCGTTTCGGATGCTTGCTGCGGACCCAGTTGATCATGTGCGCGGTCGAGCCGGTGAAATCGGCCTCAGCCAGCACGTCGGGCGGGCACTCCGGATGGGCGATGATCTGCACCGACGGGTCGGCCTCGCGATAGGCGCGCAGTTCATCGCCGGTGAAGCGCTCATGCACTTCGCAGGCGCCCTTCCATGCGATGATCTTCACCTCGGTCTGCGAGGCGACATATTTCGCCAGATACTGGTCCGGCAGGAAGATCACCGTCGGCGCCTGGAGGCTCTCCACCACCTGCACCGCGTTGGACGATGTGCAGCAGATATCGACCTCGGCCTTGACGTCGGCCGAGGTGTTGACATAGGCCACGACCGGCACGCCGGGAAAACGTTCGCGCAACAGCCGCACATCCGCGCCGGTGATGCTCGATGCCAGCGAGCAGCCGGCGCGCGAATCCGGAATCAGAACCGTCTTGTTGGGATTCAGGATCTTCGAAGTTTCCGCCATGAAGTGCACGCCGCATTGCACGATGATGTCCGACTTCACTTTGGTGGCTTCGACCGCGAGCTGCAGCGAGTCGCCCCCGATGTCGGCGACGCAATGGAAAATCTCCGGCGTCTGATAATTGTGCGCCAGGATGACCGCGCCGCGCGCCTTCTTCAGTTCGTTGATCGCCCTGACATAAGGCGCCATGAACGGCCACTCGACCGGCGAAATCACATTCTTGACCCGCTCGTAGAGATGCGCGGTGACGCGTTCGACCTCGGGTGTCCATTCCAGCGATGGCATCGGCAGCGCACGGGCACGCTCGGCGGGACTGACGCGGCTGCGCGCCTGCATGGCGGAATGTCCGTGGACCGGATTTCCGAAATCGTCGGGGCCGTAGATTCCAGCGATCGGCATGGCTACCTCCCTTGCGAACCATATATACTCAAAATGAGTATATATGTGTTTTGAGAAATCCGGCCTCACAGGGCCGGCGCTTTTTCAGAGCTGCGTAACGATGACCCGAGCCAACGGGCAGCACTGCCGAGAGCTCGGCCCGCGACAAGGAAGTCACTTATCCTCATAACGAGCAAATCGAATATAGCATGCATCCCTTGGCTTCGCCAGACGGCTAAACCGCCAAATCGTCACGGCTGCCCGCCATCATTTGCATCGCTGCATTGCGGCGGGAGGTTTCGCCGACATCGCCGTTGGGATTTCCATGCCGATGCATTAACTTGGCCGGGCGTTGATTTACCGGCGATTTTTGCAACCTGACGCGCGCCGAAACCTTCCAGTCACCCGCATCACGATCGAGGAACAGCATGGCCGCGACCAAGGACAATCTGTCTCCCGCTGCTGCGACCTGGCGGACGCCGCTGGTGATCGTGGTGTGTGGCTGCCTGATCGGCATGCTGACATTCGGGCCACGCTCGACCTTCGGCTTTTTCATGCAGCCCATGAGCCGCGAATTTTCGTGGGGTCGTGACGTGTTCGGCCTCGCGCTGGCGATCCAGAATCTGCTGTGGGGGATGGGGCAACCGCTGGCCGGTGCGATCGCCGACCGGTTTGGCAGCTTGCGCGTGATCTCGGCCGGCGCGGTGATGTATGCCGTGGGCCTGATCACGATGCGCTATGCCGCCACGCCATTATCGCTCGATCTCAGCGCCGGCGTCTTGATCGGATTCGGACTGGCCGGCTGTTCGTTCAATCTGGTGCTGTCGGCATTCGGAAAATTGTTGCCGCTGGAATGGCGCGGCGTCGCGCTGGGCGCCGGCACCGCGGCGGGCTCGTTCGGGCAATTCGTGTTTGCCCCGTTCGGCGTCGCCATGCTCGATAATTTCGGCTGGCAGCCGGCCCTGATCGTGTTTGCCTGTCTGATGCTGCTGGTGGTGCCGTTGTCGCTGGCGCTGGCGACGCCCGCGTCGGATTCGAACGCGGTCTCCGTGACGCCGCAGCAGACCTTCAAACATGCGCTCACCGAGGCGTTCGGTCACCGGTCCTACGTGTTGCTGGTGCTCGGCTTCTTTACCTGCGGTTTCCAGCTCGCTTTCATCACCGTGCATCTGCCGGCCTATCTGGTCGATCGCGGCATGCCGGTTCAGACCGGCGGCTGGGTGATCGCCGTCATCGGCCTGTTCAACATCATCGGCTCGCTCAGCGTCGGATGGCTGCAGAGCAGGTTGCCGAAACGCTACATCCTCTCCGCGATCTACTTCACTCGTGCGATGTCGATCGTGGCGTTGATCTCGTTTCCGATCACCACGTTCTCCGCGATCGCATTCGGTGTGGTGACCGGCCTGACCTGGCTCTCGACGGTGCCGCCGACCTCAAGCCTGGTGGCGTTGATGTTCGGCACACGCTGGCTCGCGACGCTTTACGGCTTCGCATTCTTCAGCCATCAGGTAGGCGGCTTCCTCGGCGTGCTGCTCGGCGGTATCGTGTTCGAGAAATTCGGATCGTACACGCCGATCTGGTGGCTGTCGGTGCTGTTCGGCGTGCTGTCGGCGCTGATCAACCTGCCGATCGTCGAGGCGCCGGTGACGCGGCCGGTTGCACAACCGGCATAGACCGTTCAAGGTTCGGAAATTCAAGAAACCAGCCTCGGGGAGTGCGTGTTGGGAACGTTCAGGGCAATCAGGATCGACAAGGCCGAGAAAGGCACCACCGTCGCGCTCACGCAATTCGACGAAGCTGAATTGATGGAGGGCGACGTCACCATCCGGGTCGAATGGTCGACGCTGAATTACAAGGACGGCCTTGCCGTCACCGGCAAGGCGCCGGTGGTGCGGCGCTTTCCAATGATCGCCGGCATCGACCTCGCCGGCACCGTCGAGCAATCGTCACACCCGCAGTGGAAAGCCGGCGACAAGGTCATCTGCAACGGCTGGGGCATGGGCGAGACCCATCTCGGCGCCTATGCCGAGATCGCGCGCGTCAAGGGCGACTGGCTGGTGCGCCTGCCCGAGGGCATGTCGGCGCGCGACGCGATGGCGATCGGCACCGCCGGCTACACCGCGATGCTGTCGGTGCTGGCGCTGGAAAAGCATGGTCTCGCGCCAAAGGACGGTCCGATTGTCGTCACCGGCGCCGCCGGCGGCGTCGGTTCGGTCGCCTCGGCGGTGCTGTCGAAGCTCGGCTACCATGTCATCGCATCCACCGGGCGGATGTCGGAGGCCAGCTATCTGAAAGACATCGGGGCAGCCGAGGTGATCGATCGCGCAGAACTTTCGGGGCCGGCCAAGCCGCTGGCCAAGGAGCGCTGGGCCGGCGGGATCGACAGCGTCGGCTCGACGACGCTCGCCAATGTTTTGTCGATGACGAAGTACCGCGGCGCCATTGCCGCCTGCGGCCTCGCGGCCGGCATGGACCTGCCATCCTCGGTGGCGCCGTTTATTTTACGCGGCGTGTGTCTGTTGGGCATCGATTCGGTGATGTGCCCGATCGAGCTGCGCAAAACCGCC
>Ga0182030_10020852_pt1 | contig 12329 bp, 9 predicted proteins | sample 812S3MmetaG_FD_121299 | JGI IMG/M metagenome (GOLD analysis project Ga0182030, IMG submission 121299) | Permafrost microbial communities from Stordalen Mire, Sweden - 812S3M metaG (Illumina Assembly) | ecosystem: Environmental > Terrestrial > Soil > Wetlands > Permafrost | place: Sweden...
GGGGGTGGGTTTGTTACAAATTGCATCTCCAATTCATTTCTTGTCTTCTCCCCCCACCATCATCTCTCTACCATATTTTCTCCCTCCCACAGTGTCCCGTCTTGTTTCCATGTCACCCATGTCCTTTTTGAGAGCATGAAGGAAAGATTACAAGAGAGACAGACAGGCCGACTACAGTTGTGAGACTTGAAGAGGGAATTACACACAACCGGGAGACAAGCACTGCCATGAAAGCGATAATGAGCTAGGCGCACCCAAATGTATCTTTCCAATTCTCGGATTGGAAGTTCAATTTAGTGCAATGCTGATGGGGCGCCTGGAAAAGTCAATTCTGGGCACTGAGAATGCCAGATCTATTCCCTCCAAACAGAAAACCTAATCGCTCTTCCATCCGTCCCAGATTTCCGTTCCACCTCAAACATCTCAACATCAACCCTCCACTTCGTTCCCGTCGCTTCACCAACTTCCATCCACATCTTCTTAAAACTCTCCTCATTGTGTCGAAACACGCTCTGCGTGTGATTAGTCCTATGAAACCTTTCGCCAGCCTCGACATTCCCCGACTGTCGTCCCAAGACCACAGAACCCTTGTTCTCCCGTAGCAAATTCACAATACGTTTACAAACCACAATTTGCTGCTCATAGTTAAACAGATGCAAAAAGGAACCAGCGTAGATTATATCAACCTTCCTTTCCAATTCGGCGAGTGGGGAAGTTGGATCAAAGATATCGGCTGCGAGGAATTTGGCTTTCAGGGTGGATGCGTCACGGAAGAGTTTATATCCAAGGTCAAAGAACTCGAGGCGTAAGTCTGCGCCGTAGAGATGGGATTGAGGTGCTCCGTCGTAGACGAGACGACGAATTTCTTGCCCGAAACAGCATCCTAAATCGAGGAAGGTTTCGTTGTTATTCTTGAGGCGATCGAGGATGGTGGGGTACTCGGGGGAGTGAGAGATTGCCCTGAATATACCAGAGTCTAAGTCCTTGCAAATACTAACAAAGGATGAGAATTCGGCGCTGCTTTCAAACTTACAAGTCAAGAAAGCGGAAGCCACCAATACATGGATATGGAAAGACAGCCCAAGCCTCATCTCTCTGTCAACAAGTAAGTCACGAATCATTCGCAGTCCTCGGACATGACCTTACAATCTTGTACACATGATCCTCCACTTCCGCCGCTGGAATTTTGCTATAGTTTTCCAACAGCTTTCGCGCTGACTCTCCTAGCTTGTTTCCAATCTCTGGGTTGCACCCCGGAACATTCTTCTCCCCGGCAACTTCTGGCATCTTTGATAGTGCGTTTGGTATATCGGTGTCAGCTATGATCGATTGCGACTGATTTCGTCAGCAAATAAATTGCGTCTATTTGCAGTGAAGACGGCCTTCATCGAGAGGGCACGAGATATGGACTTATCTATAGTCGGCAATGCATGCTAACTCCGGCGCGGAGAAGGCGTTTACGTCCCCCGACTTTGTTTTTGGCGGAGAGAAAGGCAAGACGGATGAATGCTTCCTTTGTTTCAGTGCTTCGTCTTTCGAGAAACACATACCACCGTTTCAATTTTCAGTAGACAAAAACTGCACACTCCCATATTAAAGCTAGAAAAAGGATTTTGCAGGTGTTCCTATTGAGATTCAATCCACATTTTGAGCTGAGTTTCTGATCTAAGACGTCAACCAGTGTGAGTCAGCTATACCATATCTCTCCCATTTCAAGTATCTTTGCTGCAAATTTGTGCCTGTGCACTTCCATCCTCATCACGTACAAAATATTCTCCTTGCTCCTCGCTTCAGCCGCTGATGGTGTCAGCAAGCTGGAATGCTTATTTATATTTTGGCGTGACTCTCTACTTCAAGCAGCAACGATTAACTATTCTTATAGATATTCTGTCACGTAGGGACGTAGAAAGTGTAGTGTATAAGGTCTGCCATTGTAAAGGTAAGGCTCTAGAGGTATATATAGCTCTAGGTACCAAGGTATTCTAGTCACGTGCCTGTCAGGTTAAGCCTGAGTAGGCCTAGCGTCGCCTAGCGTCGCGCGCTTGTGTGTAGGGACGAAGTACTGTAACATATTCCCTTGTAATGATGTATCCTTACTAGCTGGCTATTGAGTAAAGTAGCTCGAGGAAAGGCTCTCCTGAATTCCTTACGCTTTAAAGTTGAGATATTTTGGATTTTCAGTTTAAGTTCAAAAGCTAAAGGACTTCTTGAGCTCGAGAACTATATCACCTAATTAGAAACAGCTGATTAGATTTAAACCATACTATCTTTTGAATAAGTGGTAATCTACCCGGGCTGCAGGTAGGTGGCCTTTGACCTACAAGCGCCCATGCAGCGGCCTATGCCAGATTTTTCTTTCATACGAGATACATTGTTTCAATCTCAATTTCAAACATGGTAGCTTCTCCATCCATTATCCCATGAACATAGCTCTCGCCCACCAAGGAAAGCCCCTCTGCTAATATTGTCGGGCGTACAATGAACGGCACCTGGCCGCCTGATAAAACGTATACTATGTCTCCTTCTTCCATACTCGATGGACCCAATCCCATATAACCTTTCTCTGTAACAAAAAATCTACGCTTCATAGCAGCTCGCTTCATGCTCGCTTCCGAAAGATCGATTCTGCTGTTCGATTGCTCTTCTAGCGATGACTGGCTCTCTTTTTCAGCAGTTCCCAGTCTCCCTTCAATGAGATACACGAAATCGGGATAACTTTCCCCTGCACTGTCATCGATGAGAGCACTTCCATCTGTCTTCCTCACTACAACAGTGGAATGGGAGTTTTGTCCGTAACGTTTCCCCCCAATGGCATCGGCGAGTAAAGTGCGCTGAAAAGCCTCCGCCAAATTCGACCCATACATATTGCTGCAAATCTCGCTTATCGATTTCCACTCTTTCAACAGATCAGTTACACCATTGATAGGAAGTTCCAGTCCTAGATCCTGAACTTTAGTTGCCATGCTACCAATAATGGACACAACATCAAATTTGAAGCCGTTTAGCCACAATCTGTTACCAGATAGCTCCGTGCCAAATAGAAGTTCTCTATCGAGTTCCAGGTCTCCGCAACACCTGTACATAGGCTCATGACGAGCACCCGATATGCGACGCTTAGGGAGCACCGACAGTCCAGGATCATACCAAGCCCAACTGGGGACCCAGGATGGCATTGGCATGTGATTGGATAATGTGGCATGGCAGATTATATCCAAGTTCTTCCGTTTGTTGATATATTGCCTTGCAATGGACCTATATATATCAACCGCTGGTTTTCCATAGTCCGGGGTAACCTGGACTACTCTTTCTTGCGCCAAAGAGCCCGAAGCAAGACCTAGTAGAGCAAAGACTTTGTCCCTCTCGTCTGTCGCCAAGCAGTGTCGAAACCGCTCAAGCAAAACAAAAAGGTCCATGTAGTATGGCTTTCGGGAACGCGCTGTTCTTATTGTATTGATTGTGGTCACAGCTTCGATAACGCTCTTCATCTTGTGGCTATTGCTGCATTTCTCCTAAGCTTGACCGAATGCCGACCAGAATATGGTGGTGCGTCCTGTCTGCACAATGACTTCGCGTGCAACAGCGACTTCTTGAATTACCCATACTCGTCTAAACCACGGATTTTCAGCCAGCTCACTCAGCAGTCTTTTATCTTCCTCATCAAATGCTGAAGGATCACCCTTGATTCTTGAGCCACGAGCAGTGAATCCTCTTAAGTGCTCTGGCGACCGGTCATTATCTTCGTTCTCTAGTCGATCTAGGAACTTCTGGGTCATCATTTCAAGAACACCGATCCAAACCACAACATTTCTCGCTCTCGCATATATTTCTGTCATGTTTTGGACCTGCTGATTTCTTTCTGGGATGTCATTCTGATTAATGCAAATTGCATCCACCCATAATCTGCGAGGACGATCGCCGTAATACAGATGGTCTAATGCTTCCGCTAGATTGGCAGTAGCGGACAAATGCCGGCCATCTATCAAAACATTTTGCCTATTTGCTTCAGAGCCCCACACATATGACAAGGCTTCATAGCTAGGATCCTCATCCTTCGAGACATGAGTCAAGGTACACGAGTAGCTAAAGGGGTCCAAGATATTCTCACTCGGATGTAGCACAAGAAGTCTTATCTCTCGTCGCGCTGTGTTCAGGGGTCGGTACTGAAATATTGATGACTTCTCAATTGTTGCTTCTTCAGAACAATCATCTCGGTTGGAAGTTTCCATATCTTCCCTTGGCCCAATCCCAATGCACTCTTTTTCACACCTGGAAATCCCGTGAGCTAATTTAATACGCTTCAGCGCCCGAAGTTCTGCCTCATCATGACTCAATGGGGAACTCGATTGTGTCACTTGGCTTGAAACCGGCGATTGCGCGTCAGAAGCGACCTTTAGTGATGGAGTTGGAGAAGTGAGTAATAAGCGTGCCTGTGCTGCTAGTCTGAACACAGCGCTATGGATCTTCTCCTGGGGTGCATTATTCACAACTTGTTGAATGAGTGGTATAGCTAATTTGATATCAAAGCTTTCTGTAGAGATGCTTGATCCAATGCTAAATAGATTGGCAAGGTGATTCTCGTGATTGTTTTGTGAAATGACGGAACGGATATCGGGTTGGTTTTGGAGAGCTAGAATTCGAACAAGATCGACAATGAAGTTTTTGGCAACTAGGACGTTAGCAAGATAATCTGGCTGTAAGAAAGGGCACATACCTGTAATATTAATTGCTGAGAAGACACAACTCACTGATTCAGGCGATGCTGCAATACTTAGTCCCACCCTTAACGACTCGAAGCGTTCGCGAAAGGTGCCCAAATCCTCTTTTTGTTGCATTTTATTGACCATCGTGAGTGACAGTCTTAACGCAGCTGATGTGAGAAGAGAGCAGTATATCGATTGTTCAGGATAACACCAGGACAATTTGTTGGTGGGGACCGATAATATTTAATTCATAGTTGGCAGTCTCACGTTTAATATACTCGGTGTGAGGACTTGCAGCGGTGCGTTGGGGGGAAGCAGGGGTTGTTTATAATATCCAATGGGACAGAGAATCCGTTGGCTTCTCGACTTGGTGTCACAGAACACGCTAGGCACCTCATATAGATCATCTCTAGCTCTAGAACACTATTTATTGTTTAATATATTTATTAGTTACTACATATAAGCTCTAAATTCCCCTGATATGATAATAACAGCACAAAACTTTTCAAAAGGGGTCTTTAAGCTCCTACTGCAAGATTATCTTTATTTGAAGCTATTTCTATGCGATAGATAGGAGGGGCGTAAATACATTTGAGATTGTCAACATTTTAGTGCCCGCACCCTATTAAGTTAATTCCATGTCGTTCCTTTCTAACCTCGAACCCCGGGATTGGATGCATTTACCACGATATACAACGCGGTGGCTTTGTTGGAGTCGCTGGTGTACAAATCAGCTTTTCCCGCCCGTATGGCGCGAATGATCGGGCCTGACCCGAGCAAAACATGAAAATTAGCGTATTTATTGTTACGAGATCTTATGCGCAGAGATCAACCGTGGTATTGGGTATGCGTCATCCAGTATGTATTCGAGCAAGCGATGTGAAAGGCTGTTCGGCCAAGATCATTCTTTGAATCAATAGCATCGATGGAATGAAGGTGTTGTAACCATTTTGCCATAGCTTTAAAGTTGTTAGTCTTGGAAGCATGATGGAAACACATCATTTTTTCGTTGCCTTTAATGGAAATGTGGGCTCCGTGGAAGAGGAGCAGTTCGATGCATTATCTCTCGACCTTATGATCAATACCATCAAAGAAGCAGCTTCTAGTATATACTGGAAGCAACTCAGGGATTCCACACTCTTTGAGTCTACTTGACTCAGCGCCAGCTTCCGGAGTACTTTTTAATACCCTCGCTTTGACGGCATCCTAGGGTGGGAAGCGGCAAGCCTAATGGCATTTACATCCCGTTCGAGCGCGATTTGCTCAGCCGCATATCTGGTATTGGAATCGGCGCCGTTCTTTAATAGGAACTTAATACACCCAAGCTGATCAGTATAATCCCTATGGTCTGACTAAGTCTATGAGGCCCGGTTGGCTCTAATAGAAAATCCTTGGGTGGCAAATTATGCAACTAAAATTATTTCCCTTTACTTTTAGATGTAGATATTACTGAGATATCTTAATAAGAGAAGTTTCTTTCCTTATTTATAAAGTCTTGAATTTCGAATCATATATTGAACTATATTCAACTCTGATGATTCACTTCTATCCCCAAGGAACAGAAAGCAAAAATCGAGGACTTTTATAATAGAAGGAAAGAAATGTGCAAGTACTTAGAAAAACCAGCTCCTCAGATCCCTATTTTACTCTATTTCTTACCTACTACAAACTCCAAAGTCGCCTTTCCTCTCGTTTTGTAATATAGATTCAATAAAGAGATTTGTAAAAAAGAAATGTTCTATGTAATTTGTTGCTCACTATCCTTTAATCTCATTAAACTTTCTGTAAATGGTATCGCTATAAAGTTACTATTCTTGATCAATACATTGGATGCTCTATTGTAAATCTTCAATTGACCCCGTTGGTAGCTTTTCGTATAGATACGGATGAAAGCAGGCAAGATCGAGTTCCAAAACCCTACTCAAGTGGTATCAAAACGCGCCCGTTAAAATTCACAAAAAGCTCACCAATTTGCAAAGTTCGCATCAATGTCGCTGCACCACTCATAATATTACCCTCCAACCTCAGTCGCAGTAGTCGCAGTTGGCTGGTCACGTGTTTCCATGCCTCAAGGCGGCCTATCGGTTGTCGGGTCTTACGATTCTTCTTCCTTTTGCGTCCCCACCACCAACACCACACTTCTGACAGCCTGTTTTACATCGCCCTAGCGCTGGCCCATTAGGTGGGGTGCTGGGAGTTTCCACCTTCAATATTGCGGCATACATTTTACTAGGCCAATCAAACAAAAGGATGGATGGCTGTTCAGCTGCCAAGTCCTTCTCGCCTCGTACATTCATTTCATCTCTTAATTTGGCATCGTATTGTGTTTCTTTGAGGGACTACCCCTTCGCGATCCTTGCGAATACTATAAGGCGTTCAAGGACTACAAGGAGCTTCGTCTCTTTTAAAAGATCCCTAGAACTCTCAAAACAAGCGGGGAAATTTTCACTATGTTGCAGACTCTAAGAGAAGAGTATTCGAGATGTACGTCGGTCTGCATTACTAGTAGACGAGGCGAGCTCCACCCAACTTTTCCCATCCTCTGCGTCGAACTGCGCGCGGACGGCAAGTACCGTAAAGGATGGTGTGATCTAGTGTCTGACTTCAGCTCATCAGCCTCATCTGCACGTCTTCGGCCAAGAGAGTATCGTGACCCTCAGCCACAAAAATTTGTGTTTCCCTCCTGAAGCCTACCTAGGTATATATAAATTACTCCAGGAGCCTTCATATTTTGTCTTTGGTCTTTAGAAGCACTCCTTCCGCGACTTCAAGCTACAACAATCGATTGGGATCCCGCAATGCCACAGACCATCCGCAAATTCTGGGGACCCTTCAAAGGACGCGTGACGCTCAACTTTAATTGGCCCATTATTGATTACGATTCAGTTGTCCTCATTACCGCTGCTGAATACGTCGAGACTGCCCCGCCATCCAACGAGCATCGCTTCATTGGCTCCGCCTCGATCACTGTAGAAAATATTGCCCCTCACGGCCCGCCCTACGACCCAAACCACGGTGTCACCTTCGTTGTAAACGTCGACTGGTCCTCCCCCCTTAACATCGTTACTGATATCACCGTTCTTGATAATAAGCCCGTCGAGGTGGATACATAGACTACAGGAGAGCATCGCCACCCGTTCGGACGAAGCCATGGCACAAACTATCCGCAAGTACTGGGGCCCATTTACAGGCCGCGTATCACTTAACTACAACTGGCCCATTATCGATCAAGACTCCGTTGTCCTCATCACAGCGTCCGAATACAACAATAAAAAGGTGCGCTTTATAGGCTCCGCCTCCATCACCGTCTCCAATATCGCTCCTCACGGCCCGCCCTACGACACGAACCACGGCGTCACATTTATTGTGAATGTCGACTGGTCCTCACCCATCAACCTCGTCACCGACATCACTGTCCTCAATAACAAGCCTGCTGATGTCCAGACATACGTCCCGCCCACGCCCACCAATATCGGCCTGCGTATGCAGTACCAAGAGTCAAGCGAGTGGTGCTGGATAGCTGTCGCAACCAGCATTAGCCACTTCTATAACCCAACCAGCACTTGGACCCAGTGTGGCGTCATGACTGACGTAGGCCACCGCATCAACGGATTCCCTGCCAATACTAGTGCCTGTCCATCAGCCGCTGTCGTAGCTGCGAACCCCGAGCTGCAAGCAGCCCTTGCGGATCCCTATAGCCAAGCTGCTGAGTATATCCTCGACAACGTGAAATACGGCGTCGACCGGCAATACCTCAAATCTGGCGGGGTTAGCGACCCTCTCACTACTGTTGGGCACTACGCCGGATACAACGGCGCCAATCTATCGCACGACACGGTCGCAGCCGAAGTCAACGCAGGACGACCAGTTGCGGTTGATATCACGTGGCCCAATGGGCCCTCGCACGTCGTTGCCATTGCGGGCGTGCTTGGCGATAGTCTCCTTATTCTCGACCCGGTCAATGGGACGTCTATTATCCGGTGGCAGAACTTTCCGGCTACGTATTTTGGTGGCGCGACACTTGATGGGTTTGCGTTTACTAAGAAATAAGACGTAGCCAAACCTCTTCCCTTCACCTGTGATGATCTTGATAAGTCATTAATGGTAGCTAGCCTTACAACTAACTTAATAAAAAAATAAATATACCAAATTACCCACGTCTATCACAGCCATTTGATCCCTTTCCAATGCCTATACGCTTACTCTACTTCTCGCGAATATCCGGCACAGGACCAAGCGGTACAATCCCTAACACTTTGTCGGCCTCCTCCTTAGTAGACCAGGCTCGTCCGGGGAAAGATAATTTGATCTCTGGATTTAGTGGAGTAAGGCTTATGAGACAATGCTTCTTGATATAACGTCTGTCCCTGCGTCCCAAGACGTACCCTGTAACAAGACAAATTGTAGATACTTTGAATTTAAGTATCTCTAAATCTACAAATATATTAAAATTTCTATACATTTTTATTTTAGTTATATATCTTTTTCAAATACTTCTAATCTATTAATTACAAATTTTTTAATTGTATTATTACTATTTATCTAAATTATAAAAAGTCTTTTATTATAGTATAATAGAATCTCTTAATTTACAATACTACTATTAAGCTCTTTTTATTTATTAAACTTATAAAATATTTAGCTATAGATTTTTAAGTAGGTATTATTATAATACTAAAAAATTATTTTTAGTATTATAGTAATCAAAGTATACTATATTATATATAATTATTATATAGGCTAATACCTTTTCTAATTCTAATACTCTCGCTATATAGACAGAGAGAGGCAAGCAAATTTCCACGCATTAGACCTTCGTGCCTCCTAACTTGCTAATCCCTAAGAATCGTAACAGGCCTTAGAATTGTTCATTGGATTATGATAACACCCTCCCTTCTGTGTACAGGTATTTGTTTCACGAGGTCCTCGTTTGTCGAACACTTGGCCAAAGAGACCTCTGGAATTATTAGCGACAGAACGCCAATCCTTTCCCAACGCTCAGCCGCAGGCATTGCTTTTTGCAATGTCAAAAACCGAGCTCGCCCGTGTTCAGATGAAGGGTCCTTGCTTGCAAACATCAAGACACTCATAAGTTCTTTAGAGGCGTGCTTATCCGTTCACTCCTGCTCAGTCATCCGAACCGTCAGACCGATAAAGCAGAGTCGGCCCGCTATTCGATACCATTTCTCGTCCCAGTCAGGGCTTCCTATGCCGTACTGTTCCCGACCGACCCTGCCTCCCTTTTGTATCTATTTCCACTGTTTCTTGGTTTCTTTACGCACTGAATACTTCAGTACAAGAGGATCCCTGATTTCAATCAAGGTCGGAGCTTCGCTTTTTAGAAGATCTGTCGAGTACGAACTAAGCAGCCGCCTTGGCTGGTCCTGATTAAAGAGATACGTGTCTACGGCCCAAAGAAAGCGCAACTTCTCCAACGCAATAAGGTCGCTCATGAAGGCCAGGTGTTCATACTCCGGAGGAGCACGCCAGGTGACGATACCTTTCCATCCTGCCCACGTCCACGATGGCAAATGGCTACGTCGCTGGCTCTCCTTCGACACGAATAGTTGGTGATTTTGATCGGCCCGAAGGTACCACGAGGTTACTGACAAGGCAAAGGTAACCTGAGCGCCGTTATGGTCTCCGCAAATAATTCCCACCCACAGCGGGATCCCGTGAGGTAGGCACAATGATTTGTTTTCTTCGTACATGCCAAGGATTCCTTGAAACGCTGGCAGCGTGTCCGTGTCATATCTCAACTCTCGTTTCGATAACGCACGAACGTGCTCATTGAGACCTCTCAACTGCGCGCGGGTAGTCGCCTTGCGATAGATTGGGAACCCGTAGTCTAAGCGGTAGGCCTCGTCCTTCAAGATGACTAAGTCGTCCTGGTTACTTTGGCTGCCCCCACTATGAGCATCACCTTTGAATATTCCGGTTAACATAAAGTCGGCCATGTGGTGTTCATCGCCTTCAGCCAGAAAGAGTGGCATATTGATACTCTCGTGTGTAACCATGCCCTGACATTCCCAATATATTTGGTGGTCGGTGAAGACGATGCGGCGTCTGGACAGGATGCCTTCTTGGTAGGTCCAGCCTCGCGTCCAGTGGCAGGATTCGAATATATCGCAACGGGGATCTGGCAGTGTCGAAAGGAGCAAACTTCCATTATCGAGGTAATACTTTGGTTGTGGCTTTCGAGAAGTTGACCGAATGCCTGGGAGGCCGTAGCTCACCCCCGAGCCAGCTGCCGCCACGATGGTAATATCAGCCTCCTGATAAATAGTCGTCATCCTTGAAATCAAAGCAGTCTTTTCCACATTATCGGACTGATTAATACACAGCCGGTCAACCCACAGATATTGCAACCCGAGCTCCTTTGTGACTGCGACAGCGTCAAGCACAGTCTTGGGCCACGGTTCTCCGTCCGCTGAACTCGTGCCCCAAACGTAGCTAAGAGCCGCATATTTGATCCCCCAAGGCTGCTCTTCCGCCCTAATCAGGGTAGGATCATCCACAGTGCAGTTAATGACACGAAACCCTTGCAGAATAGGCTCGTGCGATATCAGCCGTCCGCAAGTCCCATGGTGGTGCTCTCGACAAATCTTGAGAAAGGTGCGGACAAGGTCAAGATTTGCCTCCTCACTAACTTCTCGCGCACGCAGTAATATGTTATAATCAGGGTCGCGGGACTCGTTCGCTTCGAGTCGATACATTGCTCCTGCAGACAGGATTTCCTTCTCTAGCCAGTCTACTTCATGACCACACGGCGGAATCACCTCGTCATCCGGGACCACGGCCATGAAGACTGTGTCCTTGATCTCATTCCATGTTTGACTGTCTGTTAACACATCAAGCCTGAACATCCAGCTCTCGCTGCTGCGAAATGCAAGAAGTTTGTACCGCACATGAGCATTAGGCTGGACCCTTAGTGATCGGAAGAAATCACATAGCGGGCAGTTGGAAGGTCTTGACAATCGATCCTGGAAGTGATGCACTAGAATAGCGTCGTTGTAGAAATGTCTTCCATCCGAGGCCTAGTGTAGATCGTTCGGGCAAGCCACGGATCCATCTCTCACCTTCTGGTACAATTCAGAAGCTTTCTCAAAACTGCTATCGAGGTCGAGCTGTTGACAATGAGCACATAGATGTGATAATACACTAGTCTTTTGACGCTTCTTCCTATGCTGCCTTTCCTCGGTGTCTGGAGAGTCGGGGCTGCTGTTCCTCGAAAGCTGCGCACTCACTGAGGAAGACATATTGTCACACTGGCGTCGGGTTACAACACTGAACGATAGAGTAGACGTTCGTTGTACAAGAAACGTTAGGTACCACCTTCGCGAACAATCAAACCGCAAGGGTGTGCAAGAGCACGGTATAATCTAGGCACGCCAGGAGGTACGCCTTGCGCTAGGACTTGACTGGCTCTGTCCATATTATCCCGCCGTCGCGATGGTGATATAGAAGGAGACGAGTGACAGCGCACCAGCGTGCTGCCACCTGTAGTTGAAAAGGGAGGCTGGTCAGGTAATATAGCCAAAGCCCCTTAGTCGATAGGTCTATAGTTAAATAAGCTATAGTAGAATATAATATATTGAAGAACTTAAAGACTATCTAGAGAGGGATAAA
>Ga0182030_10020853_pt1 | contig 12328 bp, 13 predicted proteins | sample 812S3MmetaG_FD_121299 | JGI IMG/M metagenome (GOLD analysis project Ga0182030, IMG submission 121299) | Permafrost microbial communities from Stordalen Mire, Sweden - 812S3M metaG (Illumina Assembly) | ecosystem: Environmental > Terrestrial > Soil > Wetlands > Permafrost | place: Sweden...
AGTGGCCGAACTCGACGGCTCGCTCTCGGTGCGCGGCATGGACGAGGTGGCCATCGGCGAGCTCGCCGCGACAATCCCGGTTGTCCTCCACGAGCTCGCCCCGCAGTCTGCCTCCCTTGAGGAGGCGTTCATGGAGCTCACCGAGTCCAGCGTGGAGTACCACGGAACTGCCACGACCGACCCGATGATCGCGCAGGCCACCAGGTGACCGTCTCTGCCGCTAACGGCCTGCTCCTGGCCCCGAAGGTACTGCCTGCCGGACGCTACGGGTTGGGCGGACTTTTGCGCTCGGAGTGGACCAAGCTGCGGTCCTTGCGCTCGACGATGTGGACCCTCGGGCTCACAGTTGCGCTCGGGATAGGCATAAGTGCGATTGCTTGTGCCGAGACGCGTGTGCACTGGTCGTCCACCCAGGCGAGCGGTTTCGACCCGACGAGCACAAGCCTCATCGGGGTCTTCTTCGGGCAGCTGACCGTCGGTGTCCTAGGCGTGCTCGTGATGAGCGGCGAGTACGGCTCCGGCACGATCCGGGCGACATTTTCCGCCGCGCCCCGGAGACCTCTCGTGCTCGCTGCGAAAGCGGCGGTGTTCGGTTTCGTCGCCCTCGTCGTAGCCGAAGTGGTGGCTTTCCTCTCGTTCTTCGTCGGCCAGGCGCTCTTGTCCGCCCCGGCCGTTCATTCCACGATCGGATCCCCGGGCGCGCTTCGCGCCGTCGCCGGGAGCGGCATCTACCTCTGTCTCATCGGCCTGTTCGCCCTTGGCATCGCCACCATCGTCAGGCACACGGCAGGATCGATCAGCGCCTTCCTCGGGATCCTCCTCGTCGTACCCGTCATCATCCGCGCCCTTCCCGCCTCGCTCGCCAACGCGATCGAGAAGTTCATGCCCGATCACATTGGGGCGGCCGTGGTCTCTCTCCACATGGGCCAGGAGACCTTGGGTCCATGGGTCGGCCTCGCCGTGCTTTGTGGCTATGCGGTTGTGCTCCTTTTGATCGGCGGCGTCGTGCTCGTTCGGCGGGACGCCTGATGACACCCAAGAGCCCGGTGCGGGTTACCTGCCGGCCAGCTCGTCTCGTGACGGTGCGCCGTGGCTGACTGGGATGACGTCAGGCGGCTCGCCCTCGCCCTGCCCGGCACGACCGAGCGCGAGTCCCGGGGCAACTGCCAGTGGCGGGTGAAGGACAAGCTGTTCGCCTGGGAGCGACCACTGCGCAAGCAGGATCTCGAAGCCCTCGGCGCCGGAGCGGCCGAAAGCCCCGTGCTCGGGGCGATGGTGACCGACCTCGGCGAGAAAGAAGCGCTGCTGAGCGACGGGTCGGGCGTCTTTTTCACGACTCCCCACTTCAACGGTTACGCGGCGATCCTCGTCCATCTCGAGCGCATATCCGTTGAGCACCTGCGAGAGGTGATAGTCGAGGCCTGGTTCGCTCGAGCTCCCGCGGACCTCGTCAAAGAGCACAGAGGCGAGATTTGAGCCGCGGGCTCTACCCGCTCACGACTTGCGCCAACTGCATCTCGCTCAGTGCCGCCCCGAATGCTCGAGCACAGAGGGCCCGACGTTGGCCGCGAGCCACTCGTTCAGAGGTCTCGAGGCGCGAAACAGCTTGACGACGCGGTCCTTGGCACCTGGCTTTCCCAGCCACGGGCCTGGTGGCCACTGCTGCCAACAGGTCACGCCCTTAAAGCGCAGCAACTCGATGCGGGGATGGTCCTTCGGATAACCCTTGGGCGCCGTCTTGAGCGAGTCGTGACCCCCCGCCTCGATCGCCTGCGCCCTTAGGGTCTCCAGCAGCTCGGCAAGCGACTGCCCGGACTGTTCGCGCGACACCGCCTTGCGATAGCGGTCCAGCTGGTCGGGAGCCATCATCCACATCCCGCTTCCTGCCCCGAGGCCGCCCGTCGACAGCTGCACGTAGCCCCCGAACTCCAAGGTGGCGGCAATAGTCGTCTTGTACGGAGCCTTGTCGGCGCTAAAGCGCACGTCCCGGTAGGGACGAAAGAGCTTCGCAGCCCCGAATTCTGGCGAGAGCTCGGCGAGCAGCTCGGTCATCGGCCTCAGCACGAGGTTGTCGTAGACGGACTTGTTCTCGTTCCAGTACGTCTTGGAGTTGTCTGCCTCCAGGCCCTCGTAGAACTCGATCGCCTCTGCCGCCCAGCCAGAAAAGCCCATGGACGGAGCCTAATCAGGCCGCCGACCTGGTCGCTGGTCCGCGTCGGGCAGAATGACATCATCATGAGCGATCAGTTCGCCGCAACAAACCCGGCGAGGATGCCGGCGCTATATCTAGGTCACGGCGCCCCGCCTCTGCTGGACGATCCGCTCTGGCCAGGCCAGCTCTCCTCGTGGGCGGACTCCATCAGGCGCCCGGAGGCCATCCTCATCGTGTCGGCGCACTGGGAACACGCCCCGCTCTCGATCGGGGCCACGGCGACGGTGCCACTCGTTTACGACTTCTGGGGCTTCCCGGATCGCTTTTACGACCTCACCTATCCGGCTCCGGGTGCGCCGGCCCTCGGCTCGCGGGTTCGCGAGCTCCTCGGCGGCCACCAGCGCGTCTCGGAGTCGCCCGGCCGTGGGCTGGACCACGGCGCGTTCATCCCCCTCATGTGCATGTGGCCGGAGGCCGACGTCCCTGTTCTGCAGATCTCGATGCCGAACCTCGACGCCGCGAGCCTGTTCGAGACGGGCCGCCAGCTCGCCCCACTTCGAGACGAGGGCGTGCTCATCATCGGGAGCGGCTTTCTCACCCATGGGCTGCCCTTCATCGACATGACACGCTCGGACGACGACCCGCCGGCGTGGTCGGCGGAGTTCGACGCCTGGACCGCTGAGTGCATCGCACGGCGCGACTTCGATGCCCTGCTCGACTACCGGCAAAAGGCACCGGCCCTGGATTTTGCCCACCCGACCGTCGAGCATCTCGTGCCGCTCTTTGTCGCTCTTGGTACCTCGATCGACTCGCCCGGCGTCATCGACACGCCCATCGAGGGTTTTTGGCTCAACCTTTCCAAACGCTCCTTCCAGTTCAACTGAGCCCGCAAGCGAGGCGACCTTCTGCTCGGTGCCCTTCGGCTCGCCTGTGACTACCAGGAAGAAAAGGCCTCGTAGCATGGTTGCCATGCGCGTTCGCCCGGGCCGGCCATCGGTGCCCCTGCCGGAAGGACAACCATGGCCGTCGGTCGTCGAAGCAGAGACGCACCCTTATCTCCCGGCTGGCCCGCGGTCCCTACCGGTAGCCGTTTTCCAGGCCACGCGGCCGCGCCAGTGGGTGAAGAACTTGCTCGTGTTCGCAGCTCCTGGCGCGGCGGGGGTCATCTTCCACCTCGCCGTTCTCGGGCGTTGTGCGGCGGCATTTGCCGTCTTTGTGGCCGCCTCGGGTGCGGCCTATCTCGTCAACGACGTCCTTGACGCGGACGCGGACCGAGTCCACCCGGCAAAGCGGCTTCGCCCCGTAGCCGCCGGCGACCTTCCCGCCCCGCTGGCCTGGGCCGTTGCCGCCCTGCTCCTCGCCTGCTCGCTCGTTGGCGCGGGCCTGTTGGCCGGGGCCGTGTTAGCGGGCCTCGTCGCTTCCTACGTCGTCATCAGCCTCGCCTACTCCCTCGGGCTCAAGCGAGTACCGGTGATCGAGATGGCCTGTGTCGGCTCGGGCTTTGTGCTGAGGGCCATGGCCGGCGGGGCGGCCACACACGTGCCCCTCTCACCGTGGTTCCTCCTCGTCACCTCGTTCGGGGCGCTCTTCATCGTGGGGGGAAAGAGGAGCTCGGAGCATCTGACACTCGGCGAGGACCGCGCCGGGCACCGGGCCGCCCTCGGCGACTACCCCCCGAGCTTTCTTCGCGTCGTGCGAGGGTTGTCCGCCTCGGTAGCAGTCACGACGTACTGCCTTTGGGCCTTCGACCGCTACAACCACCTCACCGTGAGCGCCCGGGGCGGCCACCTTGTCTGGTTCGAGCTGTCCATCGTGCCCTTCGTCCTCGCCATCTTGGTTGTCGAGCTCGCCTTCGAACGAGGCCAAGGGGGGGCGCCCGAGGAGCTCGCGTTCAAGGACCACACCCTCCAGGTCCTCGGCATCGCCTGGATCGGGCTGCTCTTGATAGGCATCTACTCATGATCGACGAGGGCGCCGGCCGGCTCCTTACGGGTTGGGGTCGGGCCCGCCCGTCCGCCGCCTTTGTTGCCGTACCGGGGTCCGTCCGTGACGTCGCCGAGCTGCTGGCCCGACCCGGGCATCACCTCGCCCGCGGGCTCGGTCGTTCCTACGGAGACGCCGCCCAGTGCGCCGGGGGAACGGTCATCGAGTGCACGTCGCTTGACCGCGTTGTCGAGCTCGACCGGGTGGGCGCCCGGGTGCGCGTCGAAGCCGGCTGCTCGCTCGACGCCCTGTTGCGCCAGACGGTGCCGGAGGGCTTCTTCGTCCCGGTCACGCCGGGCACGAGGTACGTGAGCGTGGGCGGGGCGATCGCGAGCGACGTGCACGGCAAGAACCATCACCGCGACGGCACGATCGGCGCTCATGTCCAAGGCCTCGAGCTCGTCACCCCGACGGGGACCTACGAGGTCAGCCCGGAGAGAGATCCCGAGCTGTTCTGGGCGACGACGGGCGGCATGGGCCTTACGGGGATCATCACCGAGGCCAGCTTGTCGCTTTTGCCAATCGAGACCTCCCGCATGCTCGTAGGCACTGAGAAGACGCCCGACCTCGAAACCTGCATGGCCAAGATGGCCGAGTACGACACCAAGTACCGCTACTCGGTCGCCTGGGTGGACAGCCTTGCCAAAGGCCGTCACCTCGGGCGCAGCGTCATCACCGTGGGCGATCACGCCAAAGCGTCGGACCTGGGCGCGAAGTCGCGTGCCGACCCACTTTGCTTCAGTCCCCGCCAGCTGTTCCACGTGCCCGTGGTCCCGCCGGTCTCGTTCTTGAGCCCACTTACGGTGGCGGCCTTCAACGAGGCCTGGTACCGCCGCGCCCCGAAGAGACGTACCGGCGAGGTGCAGTCGATCGCCACGTTCTTCCACCCCTTGGACGGAGTGGGCAACTGGAACGTCCTTTACGGCCCCCGGGGCTTTACCCAGTACCAGTTCGTCGTGCCCTTTGGGCGCGAGGACGTCGTGGCCAGGGTTCTCGAGACTCTGGGCTCGGCGAGGACGGCGTCGTTCCTCGTCGTGCTCAAACGCTTCGGGGCTGCCAACGGGGGACATCTCTCCTTCCCGCGATCTGGATGGACTCTCGCCTTGGACATCCCGCTCGGCATCGAGGGCCTTGGTGCCATCCTCGACGGGCTGGACGAAACCGTCGCCGAAGCGGGCGGACGCGTGTATCTGTCGAAAGATGGCAGGCTGCGCCCGGGCCTGTTTCCTACCATGTACCCCCGGCTTGGAGAATGGAACGAGGTGCGCAGCCGTGTCGATCCAGATGGCGTCCTTATGTCCGACTTGAGCCGTCGTCTCGACATCACCCGGCGTCGAGATGGCCACCGGGCGCCGGCCGGCCGACGATGAACGACGTCACCGGCATGCCGCAAAACGTGGTCGTGATCGGCGGCGGCGCCGATATCTCCCGGGCGATCCTGCGCGCGCTCGCCGGTCGGCGCCTGAGCTCGGTGCTGCTGGCGGGAAGGACCGTCGAGAGCCTCCAAGGGGCGGTCACGGACCTGCATGCCCTAGGGGTGGAAAAGGTCGAGGTAGCCCTTTTGGACGTGACAGAGGTAGCTGGCCTCGAGGGTTTTGCCGACCTTGCAGCTGAACGGCTCGGAGCGATCGACTTGGTGCTCATTGCCGCAGGCGTGCTCGGCACAAGCGAGCTCTCGAATCTCGACGCCCCTTTGGTGGCCTCCCTTGCGACGGTCAACTTCACCGGCCCTGCCGCGGCGATGACGGCTTTCGCCCGCGTGCTGAGCGCCCAGGGCCACGGGCGCATCGTCGTGCTCTCCTCCGTCGCCGGCTACCGGGTCCGGGCCGCCAACCTCGTCTACGGTGCTGCCAAGGCTGGGCTCGATGGCTTCGCGCTCGGTCTCGGCGACGCCCTTGTCGGCAGTGGCGTGAAGGTGATGGTGGTACGGCCAGGTTTCGTCCGCACGAAGATGACGACCGGCCGCAGCGTCCCGCCCTTTGCTATCGACGCCTCGGCTGTCGCCGATGCCGTCGTCCGTGGCCTCGAGAAGGACTCTGAACTGGTCTGGGCTCCCCCGGCCCTGCGCTATGTATTCGCGATCTTGAGGATCGTCCCCCGGGCCCTTTGGCGGCGGATGCCGGGCTAGAGGCGGCCCCTTTCAGCCAAGGGGCCTGGTTCGGGCCGAGAGAGTGAAGAAGTCCCGCTCCCAGTAGGAGGCGAAGTAGCGGTACGCGCCCGACATGTCCGCCGCCGGCAGCAGGTCGTGGGCATCAGCTGCGGTGGCGAGGCCGTCGGCACCGGAACCGAAGGTGGCAAAGTTCACCCAGTCGCTGTTGATGTCGAGCTCCATCGCTCGCACGGCGCCGGCGCGCACCAGCAAGCGGGCCAAGTCGATGGCGTCGAGGTGGGGACCGCCGACATATACGAGCGCGCCGTCTCTCGTCACGCCGACCCCCGAGCGGGAAACGTAGATGGAGTTGCCGAGCACGGTGCCCCAATGCGAGGCCTCATTTGCGGCCAGACCCGAAGCCATGTGCCCGTTGTCGACGAGGAGGCGCAGCTGCTGGCGGACCGAGATCACGGCCGGCGTCATTGTCACCTCTGACCCCCAGGCGCCCACAGTGGCCGTCCCGTTCTTGTAGATGACAAAAGATGCCGCCCCGGCGACGAGATGCCGGACGGTGACCCCGTTTGTGTAGTAGCCGGCTTGGGAGTCGGCGAGGCGGAACCCGCCGTTGAAAGCGGCGACGAGGGTCCCCTCGGCGGCCGGGTGAAGGGGCGTGGAGTACTTGAACGGGCCACCCCCTGGTATGTAGCTGCCTGAGTAGAGCCGTACGCTCAAAAGCTTTGTGTCCATCCAGGCGACCCCGTCAACGACCGAAGTGTGGATCGAGTCGGGACGCATGAACGTCGTGTACACAGCCGGTAGGCCCTTTACGAGCCGGCCAGAGGGAACCCATCTGCCCTCGCCGGGAAGGGCCGACGACGGGAAGGGATCGAGTGGCGCCGGTGTGGGGAGGGCTCCTGCCCGCACGCGCTCGGACACGGTGGCGGTGTCGCCAGCGGCGTGACGCGGGCGCGTCGGGACGGCGTTGGCGGCAGGCTTGCCCCCGATCGGGGGCGCGTGATGGGAGTAGTAGAGATTCTCGATCCAAGTGACCATTCCCCCGGCTCCATGGTCGCGAGACCATTCGGCGACACGGGCGGAGGTGGTGCTGCCGAGGGAGGGGTTCTCCAGCGCGCCGCCGAGGGAAATCCAAACAGGGGTGAAAAGGACGAGGGCCGTGAGCGCTCCGATCGTGAAGCGATGGCGCCTCAACAAGCTCTTACGCTCTGAATGGAAGGTGCTGGCACCGTCTCCCGACACCTCACCAGGCCCGGCGTCCGGGGTCGTCGCAACAGGCGAGGAGAGTCCGGGCGCCACTGCCAAAGCATTGCCCATCGTGGTGCTGGTCTGCAGGTCACCTGCGTCGCGGTGGTGGACTGGCTCTGGGTGAGACGGCGATAGCCTTCAACCGTGCGCATTTGATCCCACCTGTCCACCGTCCGAGCTCACCTGGGGATCAAACATGCCGCATGCCCGAATAGCCCGCAGTTCCAGTATCGCCGCCTTTTCGGGCACGCGCGCGCCCGCGTCGGACGTCGCCACCCTCGTGGCCCGCCAAGTGTCCAAGTACCGGGGCGCCGAGAGCGTGCTCGACTCGGCGAGCTTGTCGGTCGGTCCCGACACTCGCCTCGGCGTGCTCGGACCCAACGGCGTTGGCAAGACGACGCTGCTGCGGATCCTGGCCGGGCTCGAGGCACCGGACGAAGGCACTGTGACGCGGCTTCCTTCGGACTCGACGGTGGGCTACCTCGCCCAAGAACGCGAGATGGCGCAGGGCGAGACGCTCACCAGCTACCTCGCGCGGCGCACAGGGGTCACGCGTGCCCAAGTCGAGCTCGACGATGCTGCCTCCGGGCTCTCCACGGGCGAGCAGGGGGCGGACACCCGCTATGCGGAGGCGCTCGAGCGCTACCTGGCCCTCGGTGGTCCGGATCTCGAAGCCCGTGCCGAGGCGGTCTGCGCCGATCTCGCCCTCCCCTCTTCTCTCCTCGGTCTCGCCATGTCCGACCTGTCCGGCGGACAAGCGGCAAAGGCGGCCCTGGCGGGGCTCTTGTTGTCGCGTTTTGACGTCGTGTTGTTGGACGAGCCGACCAACGACCTCGACTTCGACGGCCTGAGCCGCCTCGAGGACTTTCTCGACCGCCGCTCCGGCGGCCTCGTGGTCGTGTCGCACGACCGGGCTTTCCTCGAACGCATCGTGACCTCGGTCGGTGAGATCGACCCGAGTACTCACTCCTTCACCTCTTACGAGGGGGGTTGGCACGCATACTTAGAAGCTCGGGTCACCGCTCAACGCCATGGCGAGGAGGCCTATCTCGCGTACAGCACCGAGCGCGACCGGCTCGTGACCCGCGCCCGCCAACAGCGTCAGTGGGCGGTGTCCGGTGTCGCGAAGGCAGCCAAGAAGCCGAAGGACCACGACAAGGCTCAGCGGGGCTTTCGCCTGAACCGCACCGAGAAACAGGCCTCGAAGGTCCGCGCCTCAGAACGCGCCCTGGAGCGACTCGCCGATGTGCGAAAGCCCTTCGAGCCTTGGCAGCTCCATCTCGAGATTGCCGCCGCCCCGCGCAGCGGCGATGTTGTCGCCCGACTCGAGGGCGCCGTCGTGCGTCGCGGTGGTTTCATGCTCGGACCTGTGGACCTCGAGCTCGGTTGGGGCGACCGTCTCGGCATCCTCGGACGCAACGGGGCAGGCAAGACGACCCTGCTCTCGATGATCCTCGGAACGCTCGGTCTTGAGCAGGGCCGCAGGTGGATCGGCCCCGGCGTAGTTTTCGGCGAGCTTGGTCAAGCGAGGCAGCGTTTCGGGCCCTCCGAGACACTGATGGCGGGTTTTTTGAAAGCGACGGGGATGAAGACTGCCGAGGCGCGCTCGTTGCTGGCGAAGTTCGGGCTTGGTGCCGCCGAGATCGAGCGTGGTTTCGGAACACTTTCGCCGGGCGAACGCACCCGAGCCGAACTTGCTCTGCTAATGGAGAAAGGGGCCAACTGCCTCGTCCTTGACGAGCCGACTAACCACCTCGACTTGCCGGCCATCGAGCAGCTCGAAGTTGCGCTCGAGAGCTGGCAGGGCACTTTGCTGCTCGTCACCCACGACCGACGCCTCCTCGACTCAGTCAGGCTCACAGCCACTATCGAGCTCCCCGACGGCGGCGGCTTCGAACACGGCATGACACGCCGATCTATCCTCCCAGCGTGACCGACGCACAAGCCATGGCCATCGCCTTGGCGGAAGCCGCGCTCGCCTTCGAACATGACGATGTTCCGGTCGGAGCCGTAGTTCTTATGGGCTCTCAAGTTCTTGCCCGGCGCCACAACGAGCGTGAGCTGCGAAAGGACCCGACCGCCCACGCCGAGATCCTGGCCCTTCGCGAAGCAGCCGAGAAGCTGGGCAGCTGGCGCCTTGACGGCGCGACCCTCGTCGTGACCCTCGAGCCGTGCGCCATGTGCGCCGGTGCCGCTGTCCTTGCTCGCGTGAAGCGGCTTGTCTTTGGTGCGGTCGATCCCAAGGCTGGTGCCTGCGGGACCCTCTACAACCTGTGCGCCGACCCTCGGCTCAACCACGAAGTGGAAGTAGTACGAGGGGAGGGTGCCGACGCGGCGGGGACGCTGCTGCAGGATTTCTTCAAAAAGCGCCGCTCAATAGTCGGCTAGCCTCGCAGCCGGAGGGATGCGAGAGTGGCCGAATCGGGCGGTCTCGAAAACCGTTGTGTCCGCGAGGGCACCGTGGGTTCGAATCCCACTCCCTCCGCCGCTGTCGTAATCACAACGTTCTGGCTGTTCAGACGCTAATTCCGCTGCCCGCTCGTTCGGACACCGAATGAACGTTATTCAAACCCTGGCGTCAACGCTCTCGATGATCTGGCAGTGATTGCCCGTCAGGAAACGGCGGCGTGATCGCCGTCTCAGGTCCGTGGGAGCCAGCGGATCTTCGATCGCTGTCTTTGCGGTCACCGTGCACGCTCAACCCGCGAGCGTCGCACTCGCCATTCTGAGCCAGATCGCGAGCGCGCTGGGAGGGCGCGGTCAGAGCTGTCCACACGCGCATTAGAACCGCCGCTGTGGCGCGACATCTCGGACTCGGGAGAGTGAGCGGTCTCGTTCCATATCGGACGATCGGAGAGGCTTGCTGCAGACGGCAGGTTGGCTGCCTGGCTGGGCTGAGAACGGTCACCTAGCCCGCGATCGGGGTCACACTCAGGACCAGCGGAGACCACGTCGTTCTGGGGCACTTCAGGCGGACACGGGACAAGGCTGGCGACTAGCTCCCGGGCGCCGGCAGGCCTCGAACGCCAGCGCACGGTCCACGAGACGCTCCTTCGCCTCTCTGCTCGATCCGGTAGTGGATCTCCGAACCTGTGGAGCGTGGCAAATGGGCAGCCAGTGGTTTCGGCCATCTCGAGGCTTGACACATGCCCAGATCGGAATACGATGGATCAGTGGCCCGCGCTTCCACGACGTCGGATGTCTTCAACGCCATTGCCGACATGCATCGGCGCGAAGTCCTGGACGCGCTAATCGAAGGCGAGAAGGCAGTCGGGACGATCGTGAGCGACCTCTCGATGTCCCAGCCTCAGGTGTCAAAGCACCTCCGGGTGCTGAGTGAGGTGGGACTCGTCAGGTGCCGGGCGGAGGGACGTCGCCGGCTGTACCGGCTGGAACCGACGCACTTGCAGCCATTTAGCGATTGGCTTGCCAAGTACGAGCGGGCGTTGAACGAGCGGCTGGATCGGATGGATGCCTATCTCAAAGAGCTTCAACGACAAGGAGACCTTCAGTGACACCTAAACGGCACGGGTCCGCAGTCATCGAATACCCGAGCGAGCTCGAGATCGTCACCACTCGAGAGTTCGACGCGCCGATCGAGCTCGTCTTCGACGTGCTGACGAAACCGGAGCACGTGCGCCACTGGTTCGCCCCTTTCGAGGACAAGATGACGGTCTGCTCGATCGACCTGCGCGTCGGGGGGGACTACCACGTGGTCTTCGTGACGCCGGACGGGAAAGAGTGCTCGTTCCGTGGGACCTACATGGAGGTCGAGCCGCCGACACGGATCATCCAGACGTGGCTGTTCGAAGGCTGGCCGGACGCGGAGGCCGTCGAGACGGATCTGCTGAAAGAGACTGACGGAGTGACCAAGCTGACGGTGACGATGGCGTTCCGTGACAAGGCCGGCCGCGACCACATGACCAAGCACGACGGCCAGGAATCCAGCTTCGACAAGCTGGAGGATTACCTGACGTCACTGCTCGATAGAGAGGAAAGGCCATCAAACTTCTGCTGACGTCTTCTGGCATCGCGAACACGAGTATCCACGACGCGCTTCTCGGCCTACTGGGCAAGCCGATTGAGGAGTCCAGCGCCCTCGTCATTCCGACCGCGATATACCCCTTTCCCGGCGGTGCTGGCCACGCGTGGGAGGCGATTTGCGGAAGGAGCAAGAGTCCCTTCGCCGGATTGGGTTGGAAATCTTTGGGAGTACTGGAGCTCTCCGTGCTGCCAAGCATCGACGAAGAATGTTGGGTCCCGGCGGTCCAGGAGACCGACGCCCTGTTGGTTTGGGGCGGCGATCCAGTGTTCTTGTCGTACTGGATGCGGCGGTCCGGGCTTGCAGACGTCTTGCCGTCGCTGCCTAGCGAGACGGTCTACCTGGGGGTGAGCGCCGGGAGCATCGCAGCAACCTCCACCTTTGCCGAGACTTACCGCGATCCGCGTCGCGGCAGCGGTGAAGCGCTCTCGACAGAAGACATTGTGTTCGATACACGCGATGGCGAACTCCGCATGATCCTGGTCAAGGCTCAGGGACTCGGACTGGTTGATTTTGCGATTATTCCGCACGTGGACAACGCGGATCACCAAGACATGGCCATCGCAGAACAATGGGCCGCGAGGATGCCGGCGCCGACGTACGCGATCGACGACCAGACCGCCATCAAGGTGACCGACGGCAACGTCGAAGTCGTCTCCGAGGGGCACTGGAAGCTGTTTACCCCCTAGGTGCCTGGTGTTGAACAAGGGTTCAATGTGACTGGCGGGCAGCTGGAAGTTGTTGAGAAAGCATTCTTTGCTCCGCGTGACGGTGTCGAAGATGTCGCGAACAAGGC
>Ga0182030_10020854_pt1 | contig 12328 bp, 11 predicted proteins | sample 812S3MmetaG_FD_121299 | JGI IMG/M metagenome (GOLD analysis project Ga0182030, IMG submission 121299) | Permafrost microbial communities from Stordalen Mire, Sweden - 812S3M metaG (Illumina Assembly) | ecosystem: Environmental > Terrestrial > Soil > Wetlands > Permafrost | place: Sweden...
GACCCGAAGGGCAGACCCGAAGGGCACACCCGAGAAGGCATTACTCCACGTGCGAGACGGTCTCCTGCAGGGCCGAGACTCGTCGATCGATGTCCCTGAGATAGTCGGACGTCGCGGGAGCGGCGGTGATGCAAATATCCGTACTGACCGAGGTGTGGATCTCGGCGCCGCGGCTCAGCGTCTGATCGACCGGACAAGAGCGCGCGACCTCGAGCAGCCGCCGCCTTTGCTCCGCGCTGAGATCACCTTCGAGGATGATGGAGCGCTCGAATGCGGCCCCGGAGTCCTCATCGCTCGGGTGATGCGACACGCTGACCTGGATCCGCACCAGCGGCAACCCCATGCGATCCGCGTAAAGGCGCAACGTCATCGCAGTCGAGGATCCGAGCGCCGCACCCAACAGCTCATACGGGTTCAAACTCTCGGGCGAGAAATTTTGGCGCGACCCTGAAATGACGAACGACGTGCCGCCTACGCGTCCCAACAGCTGTAGCTCTTCCATCCGGGTCTCGGTCACCAGGACGCTCTCGCCTGCGAGGGCGGCATCAAATGCATTGATGGACATCTGTACGACTCCCCCAGCGGGCGCCTTAATGTGGCCACCGCGCCTGACCATTTAAACATGAGTGGCGACCCCGCATGGGTGAGGAGAATTCTCCCCAGAATGCCGCACTGCCGAACGGCGCCCGCGGCCGGAGCCTTAGCGTCGATCCCGGACTGTGCGTTGGCCGGGCCCCCCGCAACAAGCATTGTTTCTCCACGGAGTCTGTCAGCTTTATCTGACGCGTAGAGCGGCTCAGGGCGTCCAGCGATAGACCCCACCTGGGAAGGGCGCTTTCCACGGATCGAAGGCGCCGGTGATGAAGACCACGTCCGCTCCGTTCGCACCGAACCCCACGTTGGTCACATAGGGGGTGGGTACGTCGATCTCACGCACCAGCTTCTTTTCATCGGTCACGACCAGCACCCGGCCGGAGCCGTTCTGGGCGATGTAGTAATTCCCGTCGGGTCCGAGTTTTATGCCGTCCGGCCCGTTGTAAGCGTCCTCGTTCGGCGTCGGCGGCGCGAGGTCCTGCAGCCGTGCCCAGACACTCCGCGGACCCAGTGCTCCGTGGTCTCCGATGGGAAAGGACAGCACTCGGCCGGCCAGCATCTCCGCCACCAGCAGATGTTTGCCGTCCTTCGAGAGCGTCAGCCCGTTCGAATAGTGGATGGTATCGGCGACCACCCGCATTTCTTGTCCACCCGCCGAGAGGTGCAGCACCGTTCCCGTGATCGGCGCCTTGACGTCGTATACGCCGGAGGCCGAAAAATAGACGCCTCCGTGACCATCGCTGGAGAAATCATTGGGGCCGACGAATGTCTTTCCGGCACTGTCCCTGTCGAACGTGCGCACTTGCTTGCCCGCCGCGTCGAGCTCGACCAGATAATTCCCGTCGTAGCAGGCCACCAGCACATGATCGCCCCGGAAATGTATCAGCGCATTCGCCCCGCAGCGCTCCCGGTGCCACCAAATCTTCGCGTCCTTCCCATCCCAACTCTTGATGCCCGGCCCGGCGTATTCAACATAGAGCAGCCGGCCCTGGTCCCAGAGCGGTCCCTCTGGGTAGAGCGCGTTCGGATCGATTGCCGTGACGGCCGCCAGGACGGCGCCGAAGTGCGCCAGACAAGCGAGTGAGAAGGCCGCAAGCAATGTTGTGGGGGTACGCATGCATGACAGTCCGTTGTTGACGAACGGATCATAGGTCAACGGGCCGCCCGGAGCGAACGAGTCGCCGGGGGCCGGGCGCGGCAGGGGCGTTACGCCGGGTGCGGGAGGGGCGTCACGCCGGCCGCCGCAGGCTGATTCACTGCAGCCTTTCCCTCCGGCCGACCGCATCGGCGAGGCTGATATCGACCCGCCCGCGATTGATCGACAGGCGCAGGCCCCGATGCCTCGCGAAGTAGTGGATCGCGACAATCACCGCGCCGAATCCCGAGGCCGCACCGACTCCGAGCGCCCATCGCGGACCGAAGGTATCCGCCACCCAGCCCACGAGGGGCGCGCCGATCGGCGTCGCGCCGAGCGCGATGGCGAGAAACAGCGCAATGACCCGGCCGCGCATGTCAGGATCGGTCGATAGCTGCAGGGTGCTGTTCGCGGTCGTGCTGAAGGTCTGCGCCGAGAAGCCGATGATGACGAGCGCGCAGCCGAACAGACCGTAGCTCGGCATTGCGGCGGCGATGCAAAAGCCGAACCCGAAGATCGCTGCCGCCGCACCGATGACTCTCATTCCCGGCCGCTCGCGCCGCGCGGAGTTGAGCGCGCCGGCCACGGAGCCGATGGCCAACATCGAGGTCAACAGGCCGAACTGCCCCGCACCGGCGTGAAACACGCCGATCGACATCGATGAAATGAAGATCGGAAAGTTCACGCCAAAGGTGCCGATCAAAAACAACATCAGCAATATCGCCTTGATGTCGGGCCTGCGCCAGACGTAGCGGAAACCGTCGATCAATCCGCCGCGGCCGTGGCCGCTGTTGGCGCTGCGATGCAGCTCCTCGATGCGAAGAAAATAGAGCGAGCAAAGGACGGCGACGAACGAGGCCGAGTTGAGCAAGAAAACCCAGCCGGATCCGACTGCCGCGATCAGTAAGCCGGCGACGGCCGGACCGATCATGCGCGCTGCATTGAAGGAGGTCGAATTCAAGCCCACGGCGTTCGAAAGGTCCTGCTCTCCGACCAGCTCCGCGACGAAGGTCTGGCGCGCCGCCGAATCGAACGCGCTGACGCAACCGAGCAAGAACGCGAATAAATATACGTGCCACAAACGGGCGAAACCCGAGAGGGTGAGCAGCCCCAGGCCGAGGGCGAGCACCGCCATCGTCGCCTGTGTGGCGATCAGGAGCTTGCGGCGGTCGAGCGTGTCGGCGGCGAAACCCGACAAGGGCAGCATGAGGGCGTGCGGACCGAATTGCAGCGCCATCACGATGCCAAGCGCGGTTGCGCTCTTGTGGGTGAGCTCGGCGAGCACCAGCCAGTCCTGTGCCGTCCGTTGCATCCAAGTGCCCACGTTGGACACCAGCGCGCCGGCCGCCCAGACGCGGTAGTTATAATTTCGAAGCGAGCGGAATGCGCCTCTCACCGCTACTCAAACCGCTTCTTCAGAAGATCCAGGATTTCGTGCGTGGTGCCGTTTTGGCCGAGCCGCGGAAAGATGCGTGTGATGGAGTGGTTATGGGCGTCGAGATCCAGATCGGTCATCGCATCCACGGCCAGCGCGACGTGGAAGCCCAGCTCATGGGCGTGGCGCGCCGTGGACTCGACGCCGATGCTGGTGGCGACGCCGGCAAGCACGATTTGGGTCACGCCGAGGCGCTTCAGGTGCGCGTCGAGACTCGTATGGGTGAACGCGCCCCAGGTCTGCTTGGTTACCAAATGATCATCGGGTTGAGGGTTCAGTTCGGGAACCAGATCGATCCAGTCCGGGGGCCGTGCGGCGCTGCTCATGGCTCGTTCGGTGCGCCCGGGCGCACCGCCTGCGACGTTGACGAGCACCACGGGCAGATGGTGGCGGCGAAACGCGTCGGCCAGTTCGCTCGCATGCTTGATCACCCCGTCGATGGGATGCGCGGTCCGGTAGGACAACATGCCCTTTTGCAAATCGATGACGAGGAGTGCGGGTTTTTGATCCAGCGGCGTGATTGCCATGTTCGGTTCCTGGCTGCGAGTGGTGGTTTGCAGTGATCCAAGCTCAATCGACGATTCGCCTGAGCAGCGTCGCGGCTTTCGCCAGCTCTTCCTGCTCGACCGGGCTCAGATGCGAGCGGATCGCCCGGGACAGCCAATCTTCACGCGCCGCGCGGCTGGCGTTGATCCACTCGCGCGCGGTTGCAGTCAAGGACAGCATGATTTGCCGGCCATCGGCGGGGTCGGGGACCCCCGACACGAGACCCGCCTCTTGCAGCGCGGATACGGTGGCACCCATCGATTGCGAGCGCACGCCTTCCGCGCGTGCCAGCGTCGTTACCGTCGCGGCACCCTCCCGATCGAGATAGCCGAGCACCGCCATCTGGGACAAGGACAAATCGCCTTTGTGAGCGTGCTCGCGCAGCCGGCGCCTGAGCTTGCCGAGCACCACCCGAAGCTCCGTGGCCATGTCAGCCGCCCGATCGGACGTTTCCTTCACGCCGTCAGTGTAGCGGATATGAAGTAAAACTACAAAGGTTAGCTTCTTATGTATCCCGACGCGGGATGATCCGCAACGACCTGGTGTGCGCCGCGTAGCTCGGCCGTTCCGGGGGCTACTTCAATCCATAGATCTCGAGTTCGCCCGGCGTGCTGGTAGAGCTGTCCGCACCGCCTGCATTGTTGCCCCGGGTCCCTACATACACCCGTCCGTTGGCGACGGTGGGCACGGTAAATTTCACCGCATAGCCGGCGGCGTCCTGCGCGTTCATGGAGCTGTTCCAGAGCTCGGTTGCAAGGTCGGTGGCATCGTAGGCATGCAGCACCGCCGGTCCGCAAGAAAGGGACTGTGCAGTGCAGTAGCTGCTGGTATCGAGAGCCCAGAGAAGACCGTTCTGCGTGCCCGAGGCGGACAGCGAGGTCGTCGCACCCGGCCAGCTATAATTGTGGGCGGACATCGACGCGAGGTTGAATTGCACGGTGGCTGGTGTCAATTCATAGGCATCCAACGCGTTGCCGGCGGCGCCCACGAACAAGTAATTGTTCCAGAGCGTAGCAGTCGAGAAGATCCCCCCACTACCCAATGCGATCTTTTGCACCGCGAACGAGTCGCCGAGGCCGCCGAGCAGGTCGCGATTCAATACGTACAAGAATCCGTCCTTTCCTCCGCTGACCAGGGCGTGGGTGACAGTGTTGCCCGCCGGCAGATCCGCGAGGACCGTGGCGCCGCCTGCCCCGAAGTCCTGATCGTTTTGGTAATCGAACAGTTGATTTGAAGGCGTGAAATACTGCAGCACCCCGAGCGATGCGCTGAGCTGGAGCAGTGAATCGCCGTAGTCGGTGTTGGGCGGCATGGCGTTGCCGACATCGAACGCTCCGTTGCCCGTCGAGAGGTACAGATTGCCCTTGGAATCCGCGGCAGGTGCGCCCCCCGACAGCCACACTCCGCTCTGCCCCTGGTTGGGCGCCGTGTTGAGCGCGGCGCTCTGAGAGAACGAGCTGCCGTTGTATTGGTACGCGATGACCCATCCATACCACGGAAAGGCGTCTTCGTGCGCAGCCCAGGAGATGTACACATTGCCGTTCACGAGCGCCAACCCGGGTCGCTGGTTCTCCGGGCGCGCATTGAAGGCCACCGTCGTGCCGCCGTCCCCGGTTCCGGGAACCGTAGCCGTGATCGTGACCGGAGAGCCAGCCTTCTCGCTGCCGGTGGTGATGTCGATCGCGTGCAGCCGTTGATAGAACGCCGTTTGCGCGCCGTTCACGGATTTCGAGACCACGTACAGGATGCCCGTGACCGGGTCGATCACCGGCGTGCCCGTCACCCCGATCTCCGGCTGGATGTCGCCGTAATTGGCACCCACCAGGGGGTTCGTTCCAGAGCAGGGACCAGTTGTGATGTTGCAGGGAATCGAAGTCTCGCCGGCGCTTGCGCCATGCGCCGCATCGATCAGGCTCACCATCCACAGCTGCGTGCAGGAAGTGGCATCTGCATCGAATGCGAACACGCTGTCGTGCTGCGTCGCCACATACACCACGTTGTGGGTTGCGCCGTTGACGCCGACGTTCGCCACCCATAGCGGCTGGGTGTAGATCGCGCCGTCCACCGGGCACGAGGTGAGCTTCCCGAACGAGGCCGCTACCGTGGCGGTGGTGAGCGCGTACTCCTGGGTGTTCGCGCCATCGCGCGACAGGTCGTTGTGGTAGGTATACACACCGGCGAGGTCGGTTACCGCCACGGTGGCGGCCGCGGTCTGCGCCGTGTTGGCGACGCTGGCGGCCATGATGTGGTGGGCACCCGCGCTCCCTGCCGTGTACAGGCCGCTCGAGCTGATAGTGCCGACCGTGCTGTTGCCGCCGGCGATTCCATCGACGGTCCAGGCGGCCGGTCCGCCTCCCGGCACGGTTGCGGTGAACTGCTGCGTGCGGGTGAGCGTGATGGCCGCGGCGGTCGGCGACAGGCTCATCGCCGTGCTCGACACCGTCAGAGTGGCGGAGACCGGCGCGCTGCTGCCCCCTGGACCGGCGCATGTCAGCGAGTACGTGGTCGTCGCGCCGACTGCGCCCGTGGCCTGAGTGCCGCTGACGCCGATCGTCGAGGTCCAGCCGCCGGAGGCCGTGCAGGTGGCCGCATCGATCGAACTCCAGGTCAACGTCGAGGATCCTCCCGGCGCAATCACCGAGGGGTACACAGAGAGCGTTGCGGAGGGGACGACGCTCACGGTTGCCGTCGCCGGCGCGCTCGTTCCGCCGGCGCCAGAACAGACCAGTGTGTAAGTTGTCGGCGCGGTCACTGGCCCGATGGTCTGGGTGCCGCTGGTCGCGAGCGTTCCCGTCCAGCCGCCGGTCGCGGTGCAGGAGGTCGCGCTGGTCGAACTCCACATGAGCATCGACGCGCTCCCTGCGGGGACGACAGTCGGGTTCGCGCTCAATGCGGCTGTGGGAAGCGGGGCGGCGACGATGCTCACGGTCGCGGGTTGACTGGTGCCGCCCGATCCCGTGCACGACAGAGTGAAGGTCGCGTTTTTGCTCAGCGCTCCGGTGCTCTGGCTTCCGCTCGTCGCCAAGCCGCCGCTCCAGCCGCCGGAGGCCGTGCAGGAGGTTGCGTTGGTCGAGGACCACGTCAAGGTCGCCGAACCGCCGACTCCGACGGTCGTGGTCGATGCATGGAGCGATGCCGTCGGCGCAGGGACGGGCGCCGAACCCCCGCCGCCGCCACCGCCGCAGGCACAGAGCACCCACACCGCACCGAACACAGTGAACGATGCAATGGATTGCGCAATATTTCGCATGACATCCCGTAGCGAGTTGTTGTCTGCGAATCGTATGTCATGACACACGCGTGAGCCAGAATGATCGCTTGGGCCTCTCCGTTCTGCCGGCCGCCTCACAGGCCCGCAGCGTTTATGTCAAACGGCTGTCCCCAACTGCCGGGTCGCGATCCATCGCGCGGTCCCGTGACTGCGTTCACACATTACATAACGTTCGTGAGACTCACTTCCAGGAGCGCCGCTCGGCACTTGCGGAAAATACAGTCTCGAAGCACTGGATTTACGTGAGAGGCGCCGACCATGTGGTTTTTAGCGCTGGCCACCCTGGCCGCCGAACTGAAACCTTCCGACTGGCTTTTGGATCAGCCCGAAAGTCTTATGTCCCGATTTTTCGATGCAGGTTCCGGTGTTTGGCCTGCATGTTTCGGCGCGCTGATTTTATGCGCCGGCTTCTTCGGTCTCGTCAGTTTCGGAGACCTCGAGGGGTCGGACTGGATCTACTACAGCCTGGAAGGCGGCGTCGGATCCTACCTCTTGAAGCGCACCTTCACGCTCGCCTGAGCTCAAGCCAGCGCCTGATCGAGATCGGCGATCAGATCCGCGACATCCTCGATGCCGGTCGAATACCTCACCAGCCCCTCAGGGATGCCGGCGGCCGCGCGCTCCGCGGCCGTGCATTCGACATGACTGGTCACCGACGGCGGCCCGACCACGGTCTCAACGCAGCCGAGGTTGGCGGCTCGATGCGCGAACTTGAGCTTCGGCAGGAAGGCCTTGATGGCATCGAGGCCGCCGCGCAAGCTGAAGCTCAGCATGCCGCCGAAACCGCGCATCTGACGCGCGGCGATATCGTGGTACGGATGCGTGGCGAGCCCTGGATAGTTAACGTGTTCGACCGCGGGGTGGGTGCAGAGCCACCGGGCGATGGTCAGAGCGCTCGCGTTCTGCCGCGCGATGCGCAATCCCAAGGTCTTCATCCCCCGAAGCAGGCTGTAGGCATCGCCGGGCGAGAGCGATGCGCCGTTGATCTCACGGAAATGATACATGCGCTGCACGAGATCACGCCGTCCGCAGGCGGCGCCACCGAGCGCATCGGCGTGGCCGCCCAGAAATTTGGTCGCGCTGTGCAGCACCAAATCGGCGCCGAGGCTCAAGGGGTTTTGATTGATGGGCGTGGCGAAGGTGTTATCCACGGCAACCAGGGCGCCGACACGATGAGCCGCCGCCGCGAGGCGGGCGATGTCGGTGATTTTCACGGTTGGATTGGTCGGCGACTCGAGATACAGGAGCTTGCAACCGCGGGCAATCTCGGCCTCCATCGCCGCGTGATCTCCGGTCGTGCATAAAGTCGCCTCGATGCCGAACGCGGGCAAAAATTCTGTGAACAGCTTGTTGGTGCCCCCATAGCTGTCCTTGATTGACACGACTCGATCGCCGGGCCGCAGAAACGTAAAGAAGGTCGCGCTGATGGCGGCCATGCCGCTGGCAAAACTGGTCGCCGCCTCCGCCGCCTCCAGATCGCGAACCTTCTCTTCGAAGGCGCGCACCGTGGGGTTGGTATTGCGCGAATAGATATGGCCCTCTTCGTGGCCGAGCGCAACCGCGAGCCAGGTATCGACATTCTGGTAGCCGAAGGAGACGCTGTGCACGACCGGTACTTGGGTGGCGCGCTCGTAGGGCTCGTGCTCCCGCTCGCCGCCCCAGACCGCAATGGTATTGCGTCCTTGAGCTGCCCCGTCGCGCTTGATTTCAGTCATGCCTGCTCCCTCTCCTCTGCGCGGTCCATAATATAGAATCGGGCGATGAAAATCGGCCTGCAAATCCCCAATTTCACCTGGCCGGACGGGCCGGCGCGCATCGCCTCGAGGCTCGCCGACATCGCGCGCGCCGCCGATGAGGCTGGCTTCTACAGCCTTTGGGTCATGGACCACCTCTTCCAGATCAGCATGATCGGACCGCCGGAAAATGACATGCTGGAGGCGTACACCACCTTGGGATACCTCGCCTCGCTCACCCGCCAAGTCAAGCTCGGCACCATGGTGACCGGTGTGGTCTATCGCTATCCCGGCATGCTCGTGAAGAGTGTGACCACCCTCGACGTGCTATCCGGCGGCCGCGCCTACTTCGCCATCGGTGCCGCCTGGAATGAACAGGAGGCGCGCGGCCTGGGGATTCCTTTTCCATCGCTGGGCGTGCGATTCGAGATGCTGGAAGAAACGCTGCAAATCGCGCAGCAGATGTGGTCCGCCGACAATGGCCCGTACGGCCACAAACACCATCAGCTCGCACAGACCCTGTGCGTCCCGCAGCCGCTGTCTCGCCCGCATCCGCCGCTTCTGGTTGCAGGCGGCGGGGAGAAAAAAACGCTCCGGCTGGTCGCGCAATATGCGGATGCCTGCAATCTCTTCGGCAGCCCCGAGGCTGTGCGCGCCAAGCTCGATATTCTGAAACGTCACTGCGAGGCGCTCGGTCGGAATTACGCGACGATCGAGATCACGACGCTCGGCACCGTCGATCTGCAGCCCGGTAAGATGAGCGCCAAGGACGTGATCGCCCACTGCAAGGCGCTGGCCTCGGTCGGCGTACAGCACGCCGTGTTCAACGTACCGACCGTGCACGAACTCACGCCGATCGACGTTTTCCGCCGCGAGATCATCCCCGCGGTGGCGGGCTATTGACGCTCCCGTACCACCACCGGGATCTGCGCGGCAACGGCAATGTCGCAGTTGCGATAGCATCGCAGGGCTTGCGGCGATGAGGCGCCCCGCGATGAGGTTGTATTGACATGTTGACTCTTCGATGCCGGTACCCGAGGACGATGCTGACAGCCGCAATACTGATGACCGTGGCGGCTGCCGCGAGCGCCGTCGCCGCTTCCAAAGCAGCGGACGTGGACGCTGCGCGCCTGTCCGCAGCAGACCCCGAGCAATGGCTCACGCCGGGACGGGACGCCAACGGTACGTTCTATTCGCCGCTCAAGGACATCGATGCCCGCAACATCGGTAGGCTCGGCTTCGCCTGGGACTATCGTCTGGGCACGCGCCGTGGCCAGGAGTCGACTCCCCTGGTCATCGACGGTGTCATGTATGCAACCAGCAACTTCGGGCGCGTCTATGCGCTCGATGCCGCCACCGGCCGTGAACTCTGGACCTACGACCCGCAGATCGACGGCCGCTGGGCGCGCTACGCGTGCTGCGATGCCGTCAACCGAGGGCTCGCGGCATTCGAGGGCAAGCTGTACGTCGGCGCCATCGACGGTTGGCTGCACGCGATCGACGCGAGCACCGGCCGGTTGGTCTGGAAAGTCGACACGTTGGTCGGTCGAGACGAGCGCAAGCCCTACACCATCACCGGGGCTCCGCAGCTCGCGGGTGATCTCGTCGTGATCGGCAACGGGGGTGCGGACTTCGCGGGAGTACGCGGCTATGTCTCCGCCTACGACTTGAAGAGCGGGGCGTTGCGCTGGCGCTTCTACACCGTGCCCCGAGACCCCGCCTTGGGCCCCCAGGATCAGCCCCATCTGACGGCGGCGCTCAAGACTTGGGACCCGAACCATCCGTGGGCGGCCGGCACCGGCGGTACCGCCTGGGACGGCATGGCCTACGATCCCAAGCTCAACCTCGTGTATATCGATACCGCGAATCCGGCTCCCTACAACATGAAGCTCGGTGGCCGCCGCGGCGGCGATGAGCTCTATGCGGCCTCGATCATCGCCATCCATGCGAACGACGGCTCCATGGCGTGGTACTACCAGACCACGCCCGGCGATCGATGGGATTTCGACAGCACGCAGAAGCTCGTGCTCGCCGATCTCAATCTCGGTGGTCGGCGTCGACAGGTGATCATGCAGGCCGACAAGAACGGCTTCTACTACGTGCTCGACCGGTCGAGTGGCGCGCTGATCTCCGCGAGCGCGTTCGCGTACGTGAGCTGGGCCCGCGGCATCGACCCGAAGAGCGGACGGCCGATCCTCGAGCCGAGCGCCGACTACACCCGCGGACCCGCCTTGGTATTTCCCTCGGAGGTCGGGGCTCACACTTGGCAGCCGATGGCGTACGACCCCGAGCGCGCGCTCACCTACATTTCGGTGCAGGAGGTCGGCAACATCATATTCGACACCAGCGCCCGCCGAGCCGGGTTGGTCGAGGGTCAGTTCACCACGCCGGCGTTCGCCCCGGAGGCCTATGATCCGTCCGCCATGCGTTCCTTGTACGGCCCCCTGCCGCCGCTCGCCGATCTCGAGCGCCCGTTCTCGACCGATCCTGCCTCCCGCGGCTTCTTGCGTGCCTACAGCGTCAAGGAGCACCGCGTGAAATGGGAAACGCAAACCGCCACTGCCTGGGACGGCGGCGTGCTCGCGACGGCTGGCGGACTCGTGTTTCAGGGCGACGCCAACGGCAGTCTGAACGTCTACGGATCGGATACTGGCGCGCGCCTGGCCTCGATTCCCCTCGGAACCTCGATGATGGCGGCGCCCATCACCTACCGGGTTAACGGCGTTCAGTACGTCGCGATCGTGGCGGGCTACGGCGGCGGGGCGGTCATCAACGGCTATCCCCTCGATCCCGCATCCGCCGCGTATCGCTATGGGAACGAGGGTCGCATCATTGCGCTGAAGATCGGTGGGCCGGCCCCGCCGCTGCCGTCCGCGCGCACCGATCCGCCTTTTCCGGATCTTCCAGCGCGTCCCACGGACTCGAAGCAAATAGCTGCGGGCGAGCTGCTCTACAACCGCTATTGCTCCCGCTGCCACGTGATGGGCCGCGGCAATCTGCCCGACCTGCGCCGCATCGAGCCGGGCACTCACGCGCTGTTCAACACCATCGTGCTCAACGGTGCGTTCGCCGCGAAGGGGATGGGACGGTTCGATGATGTGCTGTCGCCCACGGACGTGGACGCCATCCACGCCTACGTCATCGACGGCGGCTATCGGTTGAAACAGCAGGCGCCCTGAGCACGGGTTGCCTCCTGAGCAGGGCGACGCCCAAGCACGGCCGCCGGATTGGCCGCGTTGAGCGCTGATCCGTCAGTCTACCCGGCGTACGCCCACGTCCACGGAGAGCTTGTGGCGGCCGCCGCCGACGATCATCCCGCGAAGCGGCGACACGTCGCCAAAATCCCGGCCCCAGGCGAGCGTCACGTGATCCTCGCCCACCACGCAGTCGTTGGTCGGGTCAAAATCGATCCAGCCGAGCGGCGGGCAATAAACCGACACCCACGCATGCGAGGCATCGCCACCGACCAGGGTTTCGGGGTTCGCCTCGCGCACCGTTCTGATGTAACCGCTCACGTAGCGTGCGGCGAGACCCGAGGAGCGCAGGCATCCGATCATCAGATGCGCGAAGTCCTGGCAGACGCCGCGCCGCTTCTCGAGTACGTCGGTGATCGA
>Ga0182030_10020856_pt1 | contig 12326 bp, 11 predicted proteins | sample 812S3MmetaG_FD_121299 | JGI IMG/M metagenome (GOLD analysis project Ga0182030, IMG submission 121299) | Permafrost microbial communities from Stordalen Mire, Sweden - 812S3M metaG (Illumina Assembly) | ecosystem: Environmental > Terrestrial > Soil > Wetlands > Permafrost | place: Sweden...
ACGACTTCAGTCGTGCCGCAACTGCAACAAAAATGGGCGGGGCTTCAGCCCTTGAGGGAATTTGATCGTTTCGAGACGCATCCTGCGCCCGCGTCTTACTCTCCGCCTGAGCTGGATGAAGAATCATCTCATTTGTTTTGAGGTGGTTGAACGGGGTCCTTTTTCTTGTGGAAGAGTTTCGAGATGCCGGTCTTATGCAGAATGTCGGCGCCCTTGCTGCGCAAAGCTGCGGCGTTGCCTTTTACCAGTCCGCTTACATCCGCCGTGATAACGGGCTTCTCCGCCGTACCGGTGATGTCAATGGGGATTCCGGTTGCAGTCGAGGGCTTGGCGGCAGCAGACGAGCTGTTCAACTTGGTCAGGAGATTTACGCCGATCTTATTCAGCCCCTTGGCGCTCGTAACTTTGGAGATCAAGTGGAAGTTGAGCGCCCCGGAAGGCGACACCGTCCCGCTGCCGGTAGACTCGCCGAGCGCTGGAAGCACCGAGTAAATATTCGTGCTTTCGCTGCCCGCTTTGCTGATGCGCATGTCGGCGCGAGAGATGTCGATTGCGGTGTTATCGCCCGTCTTGATGCCGCCCAGGGCGGCAATGCCAACGATCTTCGAGCCAAGGTTGTACCCCACCAACTCCGTATTCTTGATCTCGTATGAGCCGGCGATGACGTTGTCCTTTGCCGAGCCTTCGATGTCGAAGTTGGCCGACAGCGTTCCACCCTTGAGAGTTGCCCCATCGGGCAGCTTTACCCCGACGGCGGGCATAAGCGCCTGCAGCCCGTCAATGGGGACACTTTGGGCCAGCAACTTGAGATCGAAGACCGGCACGTTTGCGGCAACCTGATACGTGCCTTTGATGTGAATAGCAACAGCGCCGGTCTGAAGGGCAAGATCGGAGATTTGGCCACCGTTGCCTTTCAGGGATTGGCCAATCCGATAAGTGATATCGACGGGATGAGGAGCTGCCCTGCCCCCTTTGAGCAGCACGAGGCGCTCAGCGTGGACCTTGCCTTCGCTGCCGATATTCATGCCGTCTGACACAATATGGGCGTCCAGGCCGGCGATCATGGAGATTCCGGCTGCCGGGTCGACGTACCCTGCGGCAACGGGGTCCAGGTGCTGAATGGTGAACCGGGCGTCGAAGGTGGTAGCGGCCGCATCTTGAGGATCGATCGGCCCAACGGTTCCTGATACCCCTACCCTGCCTTCGCCGGGCAATGAAGCGCTAACCGCGAAGGGAAATGCCGCAGCCAGCGAGAAGTGCTCCAACTTGACATCCAGGTGATCGTAGACCTGGGGATTTCTCTGCAAGGGCAGCGTTTCTATCTTTGCATTGCCGTCTTTGATGAGGATCAGGTCCACCGGGAGATCTGGCAAAGTGGCCGGATGAGTGGCGTCTTGCGCGCCCGCCCCGTGGCCCAGCGTCGAGAAGTTCCAACCGCCATCCTCGCCGCGAATCAGATGGATTTGGGGAGCCTCGACCTCAAAACTTCGCACCACCACCTGGCGGTTGAAGAGAAGCAGCTTCATCTGAACGCCAATGCGCAACCGTTTCGCGGTAAAGAAAGGAGTCTGGCCAAACTTCGGGTCTTCGGCGATGGCCAGATCGTTCGCCACCAGGCTTCCTGTCATGAGAGAGAGCCTAAGATCGCCAAGTGTGACCTTGCGGGAAAGAGCTGTGCTAAGCCGGCTTTCGATCATAGGACGAAAAGTGTTGGCGTCCACGAAGAGGCGAATCGCTGCTACTGCGAGTATTGGTAATGCTATGGCCGTAACCAGGCCGATCTTGACCCACTTCTTCACGAATCCTCCGAGTTCAAAAAGGGCTGCTGCAACTTCACTGCGCGCGTTCGTCTCTTCCACGGCCGCAATTCTGTCCCCAGCACCATATTGTTGGATGACCAAACGGACCCCCACGAGGCTGTTCGACGAAGTATTTCGCAAAGATGAGTATGCATTTTGCTCAGGCACGTTGCAAAACGCAACGAAATGTCTTGGCTTTGTAACAGGGCACGACTGGTAGGTCTGGGTTTCAGCCCAGACGAATCATGCCGATAAAGCCAACAAAATGAGTCTGCCTTTAGCCCCTGCAAATGCGACGTCCCGCACATCTGCTTGCATTTTTGCCGTTTTGGCAACCTGAGTAACATCCGGTATCTCTGGCGGACTACACTAGCGCGCCGATCCAGAAAGGTTCACTTACGCTTGAGCGCCTCCAGTTCATCCAGCGTGCGCGGCCAGTCGGATTTCATCAGCCGCGACAAGCTACGGTCGGCCAGCACCCGCCCACCGGTCTGGCAGACGGCGCAGTAGTCCGTCTCGTTGTCCGCATAGCGAATCCGCTGCACCGCAGCCCCGCAGCGCGGGCAGGGAAGTCCGAACCGCCCATGGACTGCCATCTCCGGCCGAAACGCCGTCACTTTTTCTGGAAAAGAGGCTGCCGCCTCGGCCAACATCCGGTCCATCCAAAGCTGCAGCGTCTCTCGCGTCGCGGAAAACAGCCGTGCCCACTCCTCAGCGGAAAGCTTGTGCGTCAGCGTCACCGGCGAAAGCCGCGCCGCATGAAGAATCTCATCCGAATACGCATTGCCAATCCCGCTCACAATGCGCGGGTCGGTCAGCGCCCGCTTCAGCGTACGATTCTCCGCCGTCAGAGCCTTGCGAAACCCCTCCAAATCGCTCGCAAAAATCTCAATTCCACCCGGATTCATCGCCTCAAGTTGCGCCTCGCCGGCCACGATATGCAGTGAAGCGCGCCGCTTTGAACCAGCCTCGGTCAACACCAGGCTGCCGTTGGGAAAATCGAAAGCCGCCAGCGCATTGCGCCCCGCCAACTTCGCTCCCGCAGCGCGCCAATGCAGCCGCCCGGCAATCATCAGATGCAGCACCAGCCACAAGTCTCCATCCACGCCGATGGCAATGCGCTTGCCGATGCGCCGAACCGCCCGCGCCGTCTTGCCTTCCGTCTCGGAAACCTCAGGCTTGGCCGTGCGCAGCAGAAAGGCGCTCGCGATCCGAACCTGCTCCAGCGGCTGGTCAAGAATGCGCGACTCAATGGCGGAGATGTAAGCTGTGATGTCGGGCAACTCCGGCATGGCTACCATGCTTGCCGATTGAGCCTCGCCGCGGCAAGCAAAAACCGAAAACAAGGAGAATCTCAGTGAAGATTCGGCGTTTGCAATGGATTTCCCTCGTCGCGGGGCTGGTCTTCGCCTGCGCAATCCAATCCTCGCTCAGCGCAGAGAGCAAAGCACTGCGCGTCTACTTCATCGACGTAGAAGGCGGCCAGGCCACGCTCTTCGTCACCCCGCAAAACGAGTCTCTCCTCATCGACACGGGCTGGCCCGGAGAGGACGGCCGTGACGCGGACCGCATCGTCGCCACCGCCAAGAAGGCGGGTCTCAGCAAGATCGACTACGTCCTCATCACCCATTACCACGCCGACCACGCCGGCGGCATTCCCCAACTTGTCGCGCGCATCCCCGTCGGAACCTTCCTCGATCACGGACCGAACACCGAGTTCGACAAGGGAATTACCGAGAAAGACTACTCCGAGTACCGAAAGGTGTTAGCCACGGGTAAGTACAAAGTCATCGAACCCAAGCCGGGAGATACTCTTCCAATCAAAGGATTCAAAGCTACAGTTATCGGCTCCGACGGCCATCTTATCGACAAGCCTCTTCCCGGCGGAGGAGAAGCGAATCCCTACTGCGCCAGGTCGGAAGTCAGGCCCGCCGACCGGACCGAAAACTCGCATTCCCTGGGCATCGAAATCGACTTCGGCAAACTCAAATTGCTCGACCTCGGCGATCTCACCTGGGACAAGGAAATGCAGCTGATGTGTCCCGCCAACAAGCTCGGTCCCATCGACATCTACATCGTCTCCCACCACGGTTGGGAGCAGAGTTCCAGCCCCGCCCTGGTCGACGCCATTCACCCCCGCGTAGCCATCATGGATAACGGCGCAAAGAAAGGCGGATCGACGCCCATCCTCAAGACCATCCAATCCGCACCCGGCCTTGAAACGCTGTGGCAACTGCATTTTTCTGAAGAAGGCGGCCCTGCCAATAACACGCCAGAACAATACATCGCCAACCCGCAAGGCCCCGACTCAGCATTCGGCATCGAGTTATCCGCAAGCAAAGACGGTAGCTTCGATGTCACCAACCAACGCACAGGAGTTACAAAACACTACGCCACTAAATAGCCATAGATGACTATCCATTTTGCTCAGGCGGCGCCCAAACTGGCGCTTTGTGAAAGGGCACGACTTCAGTCGTGCCGATAAAAGTCGGCTGAATCAGCGGGGCTTTAGCCCCTGCACACTGCTCCCGCCGCGTCAATGCCGGCTGCCCTTGAAAAATCCCCGCTGTCTGGGCAAGGTGAATAATGATCTAGTGTCCCGAGTCGGTAATTCGTTCAAGAAATGTTGTCATCCTGAACGTAGTGAAGGACCTGCTTTTTGAGCAATTTACGCTTCCAGTGCATACCTCGAAACATTTTGCAAACTTCCGAATCAGGACACTAGCCAAATTGACAGCGTATTCAAGCCGCGCCCAGAGCCGTCCGCATCGGGCCGAGCAGGTTCACTAGCTGCGCCCGTCCTCGATTGGTGCGCGACTTCACCGTTCCCTCAGGAATGCGCAACCGATGCGCAATCTCCTGGTTGTCCAGCCCATGCACAAAGCGCATCTGCACCACCTGACGCATCTCCGGGGAAACCTTTTCAACGGCGCGCCCGACAATCGCCGTAATCTCGCTGGTCACAGCAGCCTCGTGCGGAGTAGGCCGCGAATCCGGAATGCGTTGCGCCAGCGGCTTGGTCTCAGAGCCATCCCAACGGCCGTTGCCCACGCTCACCGCATCCAGCGAGTCGGTTAGCCGCTGCTGGCCGCTGCGCCGGTAGCGATCCACGCGTTGATTGCGGGTCACCGTCGCGATCCAGCCCTTCAATTCGCCGCGTGACGGATCGTAGCTGCCCAGATTCAGCCAGATCTTTAGAAAAGTATCCTGCACCAGGTCCTCGGCGTCCTGCGTCGAACCGCAAAAAAGATAGCAGATGCTATAAACAAGGCCGCGATATTCCTCAACCAGGTTGGTCCATGCACCCTCGTCGCCGTTCAGACAAAGCTGCACAAGTTGGGTACTATGGTTGCCCGCGCACTGACTTTCCGCATTCATGGAATCGTCTCCTTGGCTTGCCGAGAACGCCCGTGTGGAGGGTGTTTCGACCCCATTCACCTGTCCTATGACACCATCCGCCATCGCAATGCGCCGTCATATTGCGTCACGATTCGTAACGAAGTGTCATGCGCCTGTCAGGCAAGTGTTACAAATCATTACCGCGCTCCACCTCCGGTTGGAGTACAACGGAGAATGTGGCCAATTCTCCATTCGTCTTCGGAGATAGCGCCGAGGCCCCGAGGCAACCCGTGGAACCGATCCTGATCATCGACGACGATATTGAGTTGTGCGCCATGCTTAAGGACTACCTCGTGCGCCACGGCTTCACCGTCACCGCCGAGCATAATGGCCAACTCGGACTCCATCGCGCGCTGACCGGAGATTTCTCCATCGTCCTGCTCGACGTCATGCTTCCCGGTCTCGACGGCTTTGAAGTCCTTCGCCGCCTCCGCACCAGCTCCCAAGTCAGCGTCCTGCTCCTCACCGCCCGCGGCGACGACGTCGACCGCATCGTCGGCCTGGAAATCGGCGCCGACGACTATCTGCCCAAGCCCTTCAACCCGCGCGAACTGCTCGCCCGCATCCGCGCCATCCTGCGACGCACTGCGGCCAGCCGTCCAGCGGCGGGCAACACCGGCATCCGCCATCTCTCCGTCGGCGGTATGGAACTGGACACCGGCTCCCGCACCGCGACCTGCCTCGGCGTTGAGCTGGAGCTGACAAACGTCGAGTTTGAACTCCTCGGCGCTCTCATGGGCGCTCCCGGCCAGATCCTCACCCGCGAACATCTCACCGAGGTGGTGCTCGAGCGCCAGTTCAACCCCTTCGACCGCAGCCTGGACATGCACGTCAGCCGCCTCCGCCGCAAGCTCGACGACGCCGCCCATCTCGGCGACCAGATCAAGACCATCCGCTCCGTCGGCTATCAGTTGGCGGTTCCCGCTTCGCCATCCGGATCGCATGCACCCGCGACCCCATCCGCCTCCGCAGCGCGAGAAATCTGAGCCGAGAGAGCCCCCCCGATGCGAAGCACATTCATCAAGATCTTCCTCTCCTTCTGGCTCACCGAGTTCCTCATCATCGTCGCCACCATCTTCATCCTGGCCCGCCAGTTTGAATCGACCGAGGTGGCCTACACCTCCCTCTACGCCATGATGGAGTCGAACGCCGAGCGCTCCGTCCAGGCCTATGTATCGGGCGGCTGCAAGGCGATGCAGTCCATTCCCAACACCTTTCCGCTTGAACTACCCGGCCCAGCCGATCAGCCCGCCATCCTCTTCGATCCGGCAGGCAAAGCGCTCTGCCAGCAAGTCGATGAAAAACTCTACGCATCCGCCGTCTCCAGAATCCGCAGAGACGGCTACCTGCTCGGCGAACGCCACGATGCCGGCTACCTCGAAGGAATCCAGGCCAGGGACGCCCAGGGCCGCAAGTACGCCTATCTGGTCCGCGGCTCCTATCCCAGCCACGTCTACATTCCCTATCGTGAAGAAATTCCTCGTCTCGTCATCAGCCTCATCATCTCTGTCCTGGTCACTTTCGGCATCACCATGCTCATCACCCGCCCCATCGGTTCACTGCGCGAAGCCGCGCGCAAACTGGCTGCAGGGGACCTGCGTGCCCGCGTCCCGTGGCCCAAAGGCAAGGCCAAACGCAAAAGCGGCGACGAACTCTGGGGACTGGTCTACGACTTCAACGAGATGGCCGACCGGCTCGAATCTCTGGTGGACGCGCAGATGCTCCTCCTGCGCGACGTCTCCCACGAACTGCGCTCGCCCCTCGCCCGCCTCAGCGTGGCGCTGGAGCTTGCTCGCGAAGAGGCGCAGCCCGGCATCAATGAAGAAGCACACCCTGTAATGCTGGAGCAGTTGGACCGCATCGAGCGCGAAACCGGCCGTCTCAACTCACTCATAGGCCAACTCCTCAGCCTCTCACATCTCGAATCCACCACCCGCCTGCCGGTTCGCATGCGCGTCTCCCTCGGCACCGTCGTCAAAGATCTGCTCCCGGACATGGACTACGAAGCCCAACGTCGCAACTGCGGCGTCAGCTTCGCCAACGGCAGCGGCGAGCAACCCGAGCCGCAATCCTCAGCCGCCACCGAAGTCCTCGGCAGCCCGGAACTGCTCGCCCGCGCCGTCGAAAACATCATCCGCAACGCCATCGCCTACACCGCCGAGGGCACATCGGTCGAAATTCAACTCTTCTCCGAGCAGCGCCTCGGCTCCAGCTTCGCCGTCCTGCAAGTTCGCGACCAGGGCCCAGGCGTTCCGGAAGCAGCGCTGAAATCCATCTTCCGCCCCTTCTACCGCCTGGATCTCTCCCGCCAGCGCTCCACCGGCGGCTACGGCGTAGGCCTCGCCATCACCGAACGCGCCGTCCGCCTCCACGGCGGAGCCGTCACCGCCCGCAACGCCAAAGAAGGCGGCCTCATCGTAGAAATGCGCCTGCCCGCCGCGCAGGACGAAGTCTAAAGGCTGGCGCCGAGAAACACCGGCTTCACCATCGTTTCAATCTTCGCGGCCATCTCTTCGGCAGGGATGCGGCCAGGGCTTTGCAGCCATCGACGAGCGGCTCCGAACACGGCCCAGGCGGCCGTAGTCGCCAGCATGGATGGATCGGTTCCGGGTCGTATCTCGTGTTGCCCGGCGCCCTCCAGGAACATTCCCTCGACAACCGGAATAATGGAGCCTTCAAGAGGCATCTTCTCCAGTTGAGCCGGACAGCCCGTAGTCTCGGCAAGATAATCGCAGACCCCCAGCGCAATGGCACGCAGCGCCCCATCGCAATTTGTAAATGAAAGGCCACGCCGAGCGATCAGGTCCCGGAAGCGGGCGGCCGTCATGGCCTGAAGCAGGGAGTTCTTATCCGGGTAATGGAGGTAGAACGTGGCCCGGTTCAGCCCCGCCTCATCCGCAATCTCCTGAATTGAGATCTCTTCGAACTCCTTGTCAGTCAATAACTTGACCAAAGCGTCCATCAGCATTCGGCGGCTCCGCAGTATCCGCGGATCCGTCGTCTCGATCACTTTCCCGGATGAAAGCGTTTCAGTCATACAGCTTTCAGAATACCCCCGTCCTACACACTTCAGATGATTTTCAACATAAGTCGATTTATTTTGAATCAACAAATGTCTAGTAAGCGTCATATGTCGCATAGGAGAGTATTGCTATGCCCACACTGCTGCACATCGACTCCAGCCCACTTTACGGACGGTCCATCTCTCGCGAGCTGACCGGTGCATTCGTCGCCCAATGGAAGTCCTCCCACCTCGATGGAACCGTCATAGACCGCGACCTCTACGCAAACTCAATCCCCCCCATCGACGCCGACTGGGTCGGCGCGGTACATACGCCAGAAGAAGCACGAACTCCACAGCAGACCGAACTGCTCTCGCTTTCCGACTCCCTGTTGGCCGAACTCGAGCAGGCCGATGAGTACGTCATCGGCGTTCCCATGCATAATTTTGGCCCGCCCTCGGTGCTGAAACTTTGGATCGATCAGATTTCGCGCGTCGGCAAGACCTTTACCTATGCGGACGGAAGCCCGAAGGGCCTGCTTATCGGCAAGAAGGCGACATTCATCATCGCGACCGGAGGCATATACGACGCACAAACGCAGATGGCCTCCCTCAATTTTGTGGAGCCTTATCTACGTTCACTCTTCGGCTTCCTCGGCCTGACGGATGCGGTCTTCCTCACCGCTGGTGGAACCATGGCATTGAATTATGGCCAGGACCGTGATGCCTTTCTCGCGCCGCACCTTCAATCCGTCCAAACCCTGGCGCACAGACTTGAGGGAGGTCACGCATGAAGTTTGTTTCGATCGTTGCGCGCATCCTGCTGGGGCTCATGTTCACGGTCTTTGGACTCAACGGATTCTTCAACTTCATCCACCAGCCGCCGCCGGCAAATCCACTGGCTTTGCAGTTCTTCGGCGCCATCGTCGCATCTCACTTTGCAGCCTTCTTCTTCGCCGTGCAACTCATTGGCGGACTGCTGCTCCTTTCAGGTTTCTTCGTGCCACTGGCGCTGATACTGCTTGCCGCAGAACTCTACAACATCCTCGCGTTTCACCTGACCCTTGCGCCAGGCATTGCTCCGGGACTTGTGGCCTGCGTCCTATGGGTGCTGGTTTTCCTTCCATACCGCGAAAGCTTCAGCGGCATCTTCAGCGCGAAACCAGCGAGCCGATAGCACTTTTGCAGCCTAAAGCAGAACCGGCACAACTGTACCCCAGCGGCACGGATGTCAGACTGGACTTTTTGCCAAGAACAATCCAACTTCCCAAAGGCTGGATCTGGTATACCGATGCCGGTTCTGCACGAATACATCTGTAGATCTTCACTTCGGAGGGGAGCAGGGGCCTTTAGGCCCCGAGATGCCGGCGAGAGATAACGGCAACTGTAGAGCCAAGGCATTTTCACGAATGGCGTAGACCGCAAGAAGGTCCACAGTATTTGGGAAATCCCTTAAATCCAGTTCGCTACAGCTCTGTTTTTTCCCGTTCTCTTTGCGGTATACATCAATTCGTCTGCCCGTTGAAGCGCACGATCGATGGCTTCTCCCGGTTGAAGGTCGACGACCCCCAAACTCGCTGTGACCGTCAGGTGTCTAAGTAGACTATCTTCGAATCGGATGTGGGAGATCTCATCCCGAAGTCTCTCGGCTATTTCATAAACCTCATTTTGAGGAATGTCATATAGCAACACTGCAAACTCCTCTCCGCCCAGCCGCGCCGCCCCATCGGATGCTCGAACATGGTACCGCAGAAGAGAGCCGATTCGCTCCAATACCGCATCTCCAGTGTGGTGTCCGTAGCCATCGTTGATGGCTTTGAAGTTGTCGAGATCGAAGAGAATCAGACTACGGCGATGTTCCTCCGGCTTCGCAGCCAGCCTCTCCGCAAACTCCTCAAATCCACGGCGATTGAATAGCGCAGTCAATGAGTCGATGAGCGCCTCTTGCTTTACCTCCGAAATGATGTCCGATGCGACGGCCGCCGATAACAACAGGCCGAACAAGACAGTAAAGATGAGAAACGAAAGATTCATCCAGACCCAGAACGGAGATTCTGCATATTGCCGTAACTGAGCAAGGTTTCTAGTATCGGGAAGTCCCTGGACAGTAAGGATCGTGCGCGGAAAGAATTGAAGAGAGAACACCAAAAGGGTCCATAACAGACCGCGATCGAGAAGTTCACGCACTCCCTTCCGCATCCTCAGCGCGGTTGCGAGAAGAAGCAGAGCGAGGCCAAAGTTCATAATGTAAATCCGGTCGTCGAGCTGAGGAACGACGTAGTCGAAATAAGCGGTCCCCAGGAAGACGAAGAACGCAACAGTGAGGCTGAACAGGTAATTCGGACGAAGGCTCAGTCGCCGCAACACCCCTTCGGCGAATGCCAGAGTTGCGCCTGTATAGAGCGCGCAGCAAGTTAGGATATTGATCCCCACGTTGCGAGGGATTGCCAGGAGCTGCATCAATATCGCCGAGCCGAAAAGCCAAAAGGAAGCAGCCAGCCATGGAAGGTACAAGAGTGCTTTCCAGCGCGTCCAAATTCCGAAAAAGAATAGGGAAAACAAAAATGCAATTGCCGGACCCGCAAAGGTCAGCAAGTGAATTCCTGTTACCGATGGAGCAGTACCGATTGTCTTTATCTCCCCTGCAAGTACACCTCAATTCTAGAGGGGCAGACGACAGACGGCCCATACCGCAAAAGTGGAGCATCAAACTCGGAGATCTCGGCCCAGATCTCGGTCACGATCTCTTGAAGGTGCGATCCATTCAAGCCAATCCTATACATCGCACAGATCGACGGCCTCCCGCAGCGAAGTCAGCGGATCGCGCGTCGGCACAAACTCATGCGCCACGAATCCGGTAAACCCCGTCGCGGCAATCCCTCGCATCACCCCAACCCAGTTCACCTCCTGCGTATCGTCCAGCTCATGCCGCTCCGGTACGCCGCCAGTATGAAAGTGCCCAATCCACGCATGATTCGCCTGGATCGTGGCAATCAAATCGCCCTCCATAATCTGCATATGGTAGATGTCGTAGAGCAGCTTGATCCGCGGCGAACCCACCTCCTCGACCACCCGCACACCCCACGCCGTGTGGTCGCACATGTAGCCCTTGTGATTCACCTTGCTGTTCAGCAACTCCATGCAAAGCGTCACGCCATGGTCTTCCATCAGGCTGCGTACGCGTTTCAGGCCGGCAATGGTGTTGCGAGCACCCTCCTCGTCGGATAACCCATCGCGATTCCCTGAAAAAGTGATGACGTTGGGCACGCCAGCCTTCGCCGCCAGCGGAACATTCTTGCGCAACCCAGCCTCAATCGCGTCGTGATTCTCCAGCCGGTTCAGCCCTTTGCCAATCTCTCCACCACCCGCATATCCCATGGTGCAGATCAGCCCATGCCGCCGCGGAACCTCATACTCCTCCGGTTGCAACAGGTCCACGCCGCGCAACCCCATCCCCGCCGCCGCCACGCACAGATCATCCAGCGGAATCTGCTGGTAGCACCAGCGAGAAACCGACTGCCGAATCCGCCCACGCCGCTGAGTCACCGCCCCACTCTGCCCATCCGCAACCGGCAAAGCCATCCCGCTAAGCAGCGCGCCAGAGGCTATCGCCGCGCCACCCCGCAATGCCGCTCGCCGATCCAGAATGCTCAAGTCAGTATCTCCTGCCTGGTGGATTCGCTTACTGCGTCAACTCCAAATCAATCTGTTTCGCTGCCGCATCCAGGGCCGCAATCCGGAACCCACGCACCTGCCCCGCCGCCGGCTCCTCAGGCTTCGCAGCAGTCGCAGCCGACGCCCCAGTCTTCCACTTCGTCTTCAGCATTGAGCTAAACGCCGAAAGGTCCACCTTGCCCGCAGCCGCCGGTTCCGCAGCCACAGCCGCAGCGGCCACAGGCAACTTGCAGACGCAGAAGATCCCTTCGCCCAACTCCACCCGCGCCACGCCATCGGCAATCGAAACAATCCGCCCCGTCACCGCGTCGCCAGCCTTGTGCTCAGCCACAAACTCATCCAGAGAGGTCGGAATCAACTGCTTCATGCTCAGCCGCATCTGCCGCTTGTCCTTGTCGATTTCCAGCACCAGAGCCTTCACCACCTGGCCCACGCGCAGCACATCGGAGGGA
>Ga0182030_10020857_pt1 | contig 12326 bp, 13 predicted proteins | sample 812S3MmetaG_FD_121299 | JGI IMG/M metagenome (GOLD analysis project Ga0182030, IMG submission 121299) | Permafrost microbial communities from Stordalen Mire, Sweden - 812S3M metaG (Illumina Assembly) | ecosystem: Environmental > Terrestrial > Soil > Wetlands > Permafrost | place: Sweden...
ACTAGAGGCAGAGTGACTAACATCGGCTTGCACATCAGGCCCATCGCCAAAAAAAGCAGGACCAAACCGTAACGAGCCCGGGAAGTGGGACCGCGCACATAGCGCACATACGCCCCGATGGTTAACACAAAGAACAAGCCGCTAAGCACGTCCTTGCGCTCAGCAACCCAAGCCACTGACTCGACATGCAACGGATGAACGGCGAAGACAGCCGCAACAAACGCGCTACGCCAAAAAGCGCCCGTCATCTGCCGCAAGACCAAAAAGAGCAAAACGACCGTGGCAGCGTGAAGGAGGACATTGGTGAGATGATGTCCGGCGGGATTCAGGCCGTATAACTGACAATCCAGCTCATGGGAAAGCCAGGTCAGAGGGTGCCAGTTGGCGGCATGAGCACCGGCAAACGCCCAGACAAATCCGGGCCAGGTCAGACCTTTGGCGACCATCGGGTTTTGGAACACATAATCATTGTCGTCGTAGAAGAGGAATTCATGCTGAACCGTCTGGCCGAAAACGGCAAAAGTGATCGCCGCCAGCGCAATGCAGATTCCAGCCACCGGCCATCCGTCATGCCCCGCGTCAACGCGAGGGGCGGTTTTAGGTGGTATTTTCTTCCGCGACATATTTTGGCAGTTTGCCGGATCGAAGGAATAATGCCACGGTAACCTTCACAGGGAAATGATATTGCGGCGCAGGGCATTACAAAGATACTGCTTGCAATTCGGCCCTTTCAGAGGCATGTTGCGCCCGCACTCAGATTTGATTGCCGCATTTCCAAGGCATGGTGGATCTTCACTTGAACCCCGTTCAATGACGATTTGAAACCCGGTGGTCGGGAACAGTCCCGGAATAGCAAATAAGTCCTGAGACACAGCATAATGAATACGAAGTTATATATAGGAAACTTGTCGTTTGACTCAACCGAGAACGACCTGCAAGACATGTTCGCAGCTTTTGGGCCGGTGACTGAAGTAAATTTGATTACGGATCGCACCACGGGCCGCTCCCGCGGCTTCGCCTTTGTCACTATGTCCACCGAGGAAGGGGCCAAGGCCGCCATCGAAGGCGCCTCCAACAAGGAATTGCACGGACGGAAACTGGCCGTCAATGAAGCGCGCCCTCGTGAAGAACGCAGCGGTGGCGGCGACAGGGGTTCCAGCGGCCCGCGCCGTGATTACTCCCGCTAAGACCCGGGGAAAAGGTTCATGGGCGGGAAGGTCTTGCGCCTCCGCCCTAATCGCCATCTCACACTGAGCGGTTTTTTTCAAATTTTGTGAGCGCTGAACAACCCATCGAACTGGAAGGCACTATTCAGACTGTTCTGCCTGGGACCATGTTTCGTGTCATTCTCGACAATCAACATCAAGTGCTGGCCCACATTTCCGGCAAAATGCGTAAACACTTCGTCCGTCTCACTGCGGGCGACCGGGTGCGCATCGAAATGTCGCCTTACGATGTCTCCAAAGCGCGCATCACTTACCGGTTGCGCTGATCGTTTTAAACATTTACCGTTAACTTACTAATAACATTTTGATACCTATATTTTTTTCCTGGATGGCCTTGGGCGTCCTTATTGCCATTGTTACCTCGTCCTTTTTCGAATGGACGCTTCATCGCTTTGTCATGCACAAACCGCTGGGGAAATTCACTTACCCATTCGAGCGCCACGCCCTGGTGCATCACCGGATTTTCAAAGCCGACCATACTTACCACTTAATCCATGAAGAGGATAAAAAGACCATCCCCATGGCTTGGTGGAACGGGCCGGCGCTGGTCATTCTGGGAGCAGTCCCATTCGCCATAGCGTCCTTTTTTGCCGGCAGATGGGGGATCGTCTGCGGCGCGCTGCTTGGCGGCGGCGCTTATTATGGTGTGTATGAATACATGCACTGGTGCATGCATCTGCCCCGTAAACGCAATGTGGAGCGGTCAGGGATTTTCTTCCGGCTCAACGGCCACCATCTGCTCCATCACCGTTACATGCACAAGAACTTCAATGTTGTTTTTCCGCTGGCCGATTTGTGCCTGGGCACGCTGCTGCTCCGTTCCAAGGTCAGTTTCAAACAGGCCCAGGGCCCCTCGGTCCCGAACGTCCAGCCTAAACTGCGCGCTCCGCGACTTAGCGCCAATCTTTCTTGAGGCTTTTTCTTCGTGGCGCCGGAAAGTTTTCGCACAGAACTTTTTAACCTTGCGCCGCAAGATAAACTCTTCGATTATTGCAGACAACGGATGGGGTCGTAGCTCAGTTGGTAGAGCACCAGAATGGCATTCTGGGGGTCAGGGGTTCGAACCCCCTCGGCTCCACCATCCTCCGCCCGAAACCTACGGTTTTGGGCGGAGGATGGTGCCCTCCGTAGCTCCGCTTTGGGAGCGCAGGAGGGCTGATACAACAACGACGTTCCGTGCTACGGATGGCGGGCCATCCCTTAGTATTCGAGCGAATTCTCCCGGCAAATCTTGCCATAAACTTCACCCAAAGGTTTCATCTTGCGCGGCAACCGCTCGTCACTGAAATCCACCTCGAGCAATCCGAACCTCTTGGAATAACCGAACTGCCACTCGAAGTTGTCCAACAGCGACCAGTAGTAGAATCCACGCACGTCGACGCCCGCGGCAATGGCCCGATGCAACGCCGCCAGGTTTTCCTTCAAGTCGCGCGCGCGAAAAGCCTCGTCGGTCGAGGATGAACCGTGCTCAGTGAGAAAAATAGGCAAATCGCACTGGCGGGACATTTTTTGCAAGGCGAATTGCAGCCCCGCAGGATGTCGTTCCAGCATGTCGTCGCATTCCACACCCATCCGCGCCAATTCCTCACGGGAAAACCCAACGGTCGGCACCAGCGGTGTGAGATTTTTGAAGCGAATTCGCCCATAGTAATTCACCCCGAGAAACGTTGAGGCTGATTCTCTGTTTTCCTCCAAAAAGCTGTTGAGCACGAAGCGGTTCAACTGCCGGTGGCTCAAGGCCGCGATAACCAAGTCCCAGGGCGATGCTCTGTGATATGGTTCGAAAAAAGTCCAGTTTTTTGAGAAGCCGACTTCGACTGTTCCCAAAGCGCTGCCAGCCTCCCGGATGATATGACAGACTTTCTGATGGGCCTTGGCCATATTACTAACGACGGCCCGGAACAAATCCAGCCGCCATTTCTGCAACGGCGGAAATTCGCCAATTAGATAACCGCAGCAAGCATAGGTGTCCGGCTCATTGAATGTATTCCACAGGCGAACGTGACCGCGCAACGCGGCTACCAGCCTGATGACAAAGTCGACAAAAGCTGGAATTGTCCGGGGATTAGTCCAGCCGCCGATCGAACTAATCCACGGCGGATTGGAAAAATGATGCAGCACGACCATCGGCACAATTCCCGCCGCGTTCAAACGGTCCAATTGATCCATATAACGCGTCAATTCGACCTGATTCAAAGCGCTGTATGCTGCGGATTGAAGCCGCGACCATTCGACGCCCATGCGATACGTGTTAACACCAAGCCGGAGCATCCATTCGATGTCCTCGGCATAGCGGTGATAGCTGTCGCAGGCGATGCGGCAGGTTTGGCCGTCGCGCGCGACAAAATCAGTCCACTCGTTATTGATGTGCCCTTCAATTTGAGTGGTGGAGGTTGCTGTTCCCCATAAAAACTTATCGGGAAATTTCAGCAACTCCCCCTTTTTTGCCGACTGCGACATGTTCCATTAAATAGACGTCAAGTTCGCAGTCTCCGATTCTTCTTCCTCCCACGGAAACAACTGATTCTGCTCGGCCTGAGTTTTGGCCACGGCGCGGTCAAGCGCTTGCAAGAGGACGGGACGGGCCCGGCGCATCCAGGCGCGGTAGCGCGCCGTGTCCAACCGCTCGGGCAATTCAGCCAGCCGATCCAGTTTGAAACTGTCATCGGCAACGCCCAGCCCAAGGCGGGTCGCATCGATGGCATTAATCTGTTGCTCGATGTGATTTTCGACCGGCACCAGGAAAAGCGGTTTGCCCAGATAGGCGGCTTCAGCCAGAGATTCAAAACCGGCGGTGCAGGCGACATATTTGCATTCCGCCATCATGCGCAGAAAGTTCTCACCGTCGAGGCGATGAAACGTGAGGGTGCTGTCAACACGACATTCCGCCGGCGCGCCGGGTTTGTCGTAAAAACAGTGCAGCATGGTCCGCGGATTCTGGTTGTGCCACTGGGTGATTTGTTCGGCGTAACCGTGGTTGAGCAGATAGACGAGGACGAAATCGCCGCCGGGATTGGGTTGCAATTCGAATAATTGACGGCGCAGGATGGGTGGTCCGACAAACAGGTTTTTCTCGGGCAGATCGGACGCCTCGTAAAGTGAAAGCGCAATCCGTGTCGAGGCGGCGCCGACCAAACGGACGTACCACTTCATGGCGAGTTGCTGCCAGCGCCGGCCGGGAGCGCGCACGTAAGACGGATGCTCGTACATAAATTGATGCGCGACCGCGACCACCGGAGGACGATTGCGGCACGTCAGCGCATAAAGGCCGGTCAACGGCTCGAAAAAATTGAGGATAACATCCGGCTGGCTTTCGCGCACGGCGGATTTCAGCGAGCGCAAGCCACGCCAGAAGGCGGGGAGCCTTCGCGCGACACTGGCGGCCGAGGCGGCCAGACTGACCTTGCGGTCATTTTTATACGAGAAGTCGAGCGTCGGTATCTTCGTGATCGGCATCTTCATTGCCGACGCAAAGAATGGGGCAGCTTGCCGGTGTGGTCCCACGCCGAGAAGCACCTTGGTCACCTGATGACCAGCCCTCTCCACCATCTCCTTCACCGCTATCGCCTGGGTCATGTGACCCCGGCCCTCGCCGAGTATGCTGAACATTATTTTCATGGAAGTGTAATAAGCGGATGGTGCCGTCAAAATCTTCAACCAGCGCCGTGCAGCTCTCGACCCAGTCCCCACAATTGAGATACGTAATGCCGGAGGTGGTTCTGATTTCGGCCCGATGGACATGGCCGCAGATGACGCCATGCACGTTCTGTTTGCGCGCCATCTGAATGATGGCTTCCTCGAAGTCGGTCACATACTTCATGGCCGCTTTGGCTTTGAACTTGAGATAGGCCGCAACCGACCAATAACCAAAACCCAGGCCGCGGCGGACTCGGTTGAAGTAAAGATTGAAATCCAAAATCCAATCGTAGAGCCGCGTGCCAACCCGGTCCAGAAGCCGGTTGAAATGAGTCAGGCCGTCGAATTGATGGCCGTGCAAAACCAGGTAACGTTTGCCATCTGCGGCGGTATGAATGACCTCACGCGCCAGCATGACGCTGCCAAAATTCACATTGACAAACTGCTCCAGGAATTCGTCATGATTTCCGGTGATGTAAATGATCTGCGTTTCCTTGCGGCTTTTGCGAAGCAGCTTCTGAATGAGAACATTGTAATTGTCCTCCCAATGCCACTTCGACCGCAATTGCCAGCCGTCAATGAAATCGCCGACCAGGTACAGGTAGCGGCAATCGCACTGGCGCAAAAACTCCAGAAGCGCATCGACTTGCGCGTGCTTGGTGCCGAGGTGGATGTCGGAAATCCACACGGAACGAAAGCGCATTTTGTTCGGGGCGAACGATTCAGGGTTTGCAATCATAAACTTTCTTGACATCTGAAGTGTCGGACTTTCGGCGCAACCTCTCAACTCAAAACGGGCCTTGTCACAATAATGTTACGGGTCCGTCACACTCCTGCCGCAAAAATGCCCGTTTCAAGGGGCTCATCTGTGGATAACTTGCCAATAACTTTCTTCCATAACCTCTTGACCGGAATGGCCGCCCCGGTGGAATTTGAGGCGAAAACTAGGCGGCGGGTGTCATTTGCGGCTGAAAACCAACGAGTTTGAGGCAGGGCATTTTGTCGGCTCGAGTCCGCGCTTTGGGCTAATGGCTATACATGACGAACGCTAACGTGCCGAATCAATGCGAGATCGGGTTTGCTGGGCTGGACACCCACGCCCGCAGAATGGCCCGGGCCATGGCGGGACAGGGCTTGAGAGTCGCAGCCTGTGACAGTCATGCGGAGAACGTCAAAATTCTGCACCAGGAATCTTCCGGAATACCCATCCGTATCGCGGCTGACGTTGCAGAATTAGTCGGTATTTTGCGCGAACCTCGCAACGTTGCAGTCACCAGCTCTGAGACGGGCAGCGATTTGTTCAATGAATTGCAGGCTCAATTGGAAGCCGGGGACCTGCTCATTGATGTGGGAGATTGTCATTTCAAAGAATGCCTGCACCGAGCGCGTTACCTGACAGAGCGCAATCTGCGTTACCTCGAGATCAGTTTTATCGACCGCGAAGAAAACAGCAGCGGGCCTATCCTGATCGTGGGAGGCCGCGTCGAAACCTGGCATCGCGCCTCGCCCCTCCTGGATCCAATAACCTCAAATGAAATCGGGGAATCGTCTGTCACCCATCTTGGTCCCGCCGGGGCGGGGCATTTTGTCAAAATGATTTACGAAGGAGTGGAATACAGTCTGACGCACTTGGTTCTCGAGTCTTTTGAAGTCCTGAAGCGCGCACTGAACTTGGACGACAAGGGAGTGCAGGACGCCACCAGCGGATGGTTCATCGGACCACTCAACCGCTTTCGCCGCGATGATGCCGTAAGATGGACCTCGCAGGCGGCCGGCGAATTAAGCGTACCCAGCCCAACCCTTGACGCGGTCGTCGGAATGCGCGCCCTTTCAGAAACGGACAGACAGAACAATTTTGCGACCACGCCGTTCCGTCATCCCATCGGACACTTCGGGGATGACGCGGAAAGCATTCTCACCGAACTGCACGGAGCGCTCTACACTGCCACCCTCATCACCCACGCCCAAGGCATGGCAGTTCTGGCTGCAGGTTCGGAGCATTACGGATTTGAAATTGATCCAGTAGATATCATTCGTCTGTGGAGAATCTGCTGCGGCCATCGGGCCGCGCTCTTGGACGAGATAGCTTCCGCGCTTCGGGACACACTGGCCCTGCCCAATCTGCTGGATGACGATAACTTGTCCGAGAAAGTTATGGAGCAACAGGAATGCCTGCGTCACGCCGTCTGGCGGGCCACCTCTCAGGGAATCTCCGTGCCCGGATTGATGGCATCATTGGATTATTTGGACTCCTACCGTGGAGCATGGCTCCCCATCAACTTGATCCAGCCGCCACCCCTTGCGGGCCTTGTCCGCCGCTGACCAGGAACAACGCCGCCATCCGCACGGCCAAACCGTTGGTCACCTGGTCCAGAATCAGCGAGCGCTTCGAATCCGCTATTTCGCTGTCAATCTCCACTCCCCGATTCACCGGGCCGGGATGCATGATCAGCGCATCCGGTTTGGTGAGAGCCAGCCGGGCCTTGGTCAATCCGAACTGGCTGGTGTATTCGCTCAAGCTCGGAAACATCGTCTTGCGCTGGCGCTCATGTTGAATGCGCAACAGATTCAGAATATCCGCCTGCGCAATGGCTTCATCGACTTTGTAAGTGACCGTGCAGCCCATCTGCTCGAAAACCCGCGGCACCAGCGTTGACGGGCCGCATAAAGTGACTTTGGCGCCCAACTTGGTCAGCGCCCAAATATTCGAACGGGCGACGCGGCTGTAAAGTATATCGCCCAGAATGGTCACATTCAGCCCTTCGATTTTTCCTTTTTTCTCGCGAATGGTAAACAAATCCAGCAGCGCCTGTGTCGGGTGTTCATGCGCGCCGTCCCCGGCATTGATTACGCTGGCGTGCAAAAAGCGCGACAAAAAATGCGGTGCGCCGCTTGCGCTGTGGCGCATGACAATGATATCGACATTCAGCGCTTCCAAATTGCGCGCCGTGTCTTTAAGCGTTTCGCCTTTCTTGAGTGAAGAAGCCTCGGCCGTGAAATTAATGATGTCCGCGGTCAAACGTTGCGCCGCCAGCTCGAAACTGATGCGGGTGCGGGTGGAAGGTTCGACGAAGAGGTTGACCACCGTTTTGCCGCGCAGGGCCGGAACTTTTTTAATGGCCCGTTCCCCAACGGCTTTGAAGGCTTTGGCGGTGTCCAGGACAGTCAGGATGTCCTCCGCGCTGAGGGATTCAATGTCCAGCAGATGTTTGTGGTTCCAGACCATGTCTCAATTCTTTTGCAATCTCACTTCATCCTCGCCCTCATCCTCCCGAAAGCGCACCTCGATGCGTTCCGTGGAAGCGGTGGGCACGTTTTTGCCGACAAAATCGGCTTTAATCGGTAATTCGCGATGCCCGCGGTCAATCAATACTGCCAATTGAATCCGCCGCGGCCGCCCGAAATCGTTCAGCGCGTCCATGGCGGCGCGCGTCGTCCGCCCGCTAAAAAGCACATCATCCACCAGGATGACGGTTTTGCCGGCGACATCGAAAGGGATGACGGTCGGGTGCATGTGCGGAACGGCACGGCGATCCAGATCATCGCGATGCATGCCGACGTCCAAGCTCCCAATCAGGACGGGGTGAGTCCAAATTCTTTGCAGAATCGCGGCCAGGCGTTCGGCCAGAAGCACTCCGCCCCGCTGGACCCCGATCAACGCCACGTCGCGACTCTCTTCATTGCGCTCCGCGATTTCATGGGCGATGCGCGTCAGCGCCCGGTCCATCGCCGCCCCATCCATAATCAGCATCGATTTTGACATAAAAAAGCCGAATCCGCCCGCCGGCCGGGCCGATTCGACAGTCAATATTTAAAATTCATTCTTCCTTCGCGACCTCACGGAGCCGCTTTAAAGGACACCGGGTAAACCGTTGTGTCCTTGCCATTAATGGGGACCCTGACGGCTCTTGCGCCATTTAGTCCGGTGTTTGATAATCCAGTCGGTAAGAGCCCGTTCAAAGCCGATGTCGTGGCCCGCCTTTTCCGACTCGATCCACTTGTGTCTCAGGATTTCCTCACGCTCCGCCTGGAATTCGCGGTACAAAGACGATTTCTTGACCAGCTCGCTGCCATTCGACGTCTCTGAAATGTTCGACATAAACGCTTGTTAGTTTTTTTCTATACGCGCGTCGGCGAAATTATATCCATCTCCCAAGGTATGCAATAAAAATCACGAGTCTTCCAGTCCCAGAGTTTTCCGGCCCTCCGGGCTGATCATGCTCTGGTGCCAGGGCGGGTCCCAAACCAGTTCAACATTCGCCTCCTCTATGGCTTCCAGGGACAACACTTTTTGCTGCACATTGCCCGCAATCTGGCCGCCCAAATGGCAACCGGGCGAAGTCAAAGTCATCGTAATGTTGGCCTGACCGCCCTGCACGGAGACGTTGTAAACCAAACCCAAGTCAACAATATTGAGAGGAATTTCCGGGTCGAAGCACTTGCGCAATTCATCCCAGACTAATTCCACCACCTCGCGCCGACCGCTTCCAACCGGTGCCTTGCCACTCTCCTGTTGAGACAACGTTGGATCCATAACTCCCTCTAACCTACCTTATTCCAAGGCTTTGCGCAAGGTTTCCGCCAGCCTCATAAATGGCTGGGCTGGAGCGCTTTGCGGCTCCGCCGCCACCACCGGCTTTCCGGCGTCCCCCCCCTCCCGAATCTTCAGGTATATGGGAATTTCGCCCAGAAAAGGAACTTTCTTCCGTTCCGCTTCGGCCCGACCGCCTCCGTGACCAAAAATTTCAACCCGGTCCCCATTGGGGGCGACGAAGTAACTCATGTTTTCCACGATGCCCAATATGGGCACATTGACTTTTTCGAACATGGCAATCCCCTTGCGCACCACTCCCAAAGAGGCCTCCTGCGGTGTCGTGACGATCACCCCGCCATCCAGCGGCACTGTTTGACAGAGGGAAAGCTGCGCGTCGCCGGTTCCAGGCGGCAAATCCACCAGCAAATAATCCAGCGTTCCCCATTCCACCTCGGTAATAAACTGCTGGATTGTTTTCATGATCATTGGCCCGCGCCAGATGACTGGCGCGTCGCCGTCGATCAGAAAACCCATGCTCATCAGCTTGACCCCATAATTCGAAGGCGGAACAAGCTTTTGGGCCTCGCTGATGGTAGGCCGATCATGCAGCCCCATCATTAACGGAATGCTGGGGCCGTAAATATCGCAATCCAGCAACCCCACCGCCATTCCGGATTGTTGCAGCGCACAGGCCAGGTTGACCGAAACAGTGGACTTGCCCACGCCACCCTTGCCGCTGGCCACCGCAAGAACCCGCTTCACGCCAGTCATTTTGTTTTGCCCCTGCGCCGGAGCTGGCGCAGGAGCTGCGCCCCCCGCCGTCATCTCCACATGCACCTGTTCGACACCCGGCAACGCGCGCACCGCCTTTTCCGCCGCGGCCTTGATCTGCCCGGCGATCTCCGGCGTGCCTCCTGTCAACTGCATGGAAATATTCACGGCCCCGCCGTTGACCGCGACATTTTTGATCAGGCCAAAGGAAACAATATCCCGCATATATCCGGGGTATTTGACCGTCTTAAGAGCCTCCAATATATTCTGTTGCATGGGCATTTTTCTATGGAAGCGTCACCGCCCGGTAGAAACTTTGACTGCCGCCGACGGGCACACTCAACCATCGGTTGGTCAGTATGCTGTAATTGGTCGCGACCGCAACCCAATTGGTCAAGTCGGACGAGGACTGGATCAGATAGGTAATGTTGCTTTGCCCTTGCAGTAGGAAATGCATGTGGTCCGGACAGGCCCACGGATTGCACAGCATTGCCGGCTGGAGGGAGTTATACACCTGAATGAACGGCACGGCAACGGTTGTGGCCTGATTGGTTCCGGGAGGTGAATAGACGCGCCAGACCGAATTGGAAAGCGGACCGCCTACGGTATAAAGATTTCTCACGTTATCCCAAGCGACATCGTAATAAGGGCCGCCAGTCATCTGGTCAAGATTCGTCAAGGGTTTTCCATCGCTCGCGTCGAAAAGATACAATCCGCCGCAGGGGTGTTCGGTATCACAGTGGCCAATGACCGCCATAGCCACCAAAGCGGCCGCTGGGTCAACGGCGACACCGGATGCGCGCAGCAGGGCGGGATACCATTCATCCGCCCAAAACCCCCACGAGTCCGGGACCTCGAGGTACGGATGAAAACTGATGAGCGCATAGGCCGGAGGACCTCCGTTGGTCAGGTATTCAACCGTGTAAATGAAACCGTTGCTGTCCACCGTCAGATCATACGGCGCTTGCGTCAGAAACTCAGAATCCAACGGTATGATCGGGGTGCCCGTATCGTTGGTGGAGGCCGTGCCATCGGGACCCAAATGCCATCCAATAACCCCCAATGATCCGTAGGGGTTTTGGTCCGTCATCCAGATTTGCACATTCGTGCCGGATGCGACCAGGGCAAATCCGCTCAACTCTAGGTCGGGATAAAGCATCGGGTCTGGGTAGTTGGTTGTGCTGATGACCTGACGCAGGCTGGTGTCGTCAATCGTCGGATCAAATGAGACTACAGCGCCCTGGCCGGAAAAATCGTCCACGTACAGCCGGTCATCGGCGCCAACGACCATTTTCCATGGACTATAACCGGTGGTCCCCCAGTTATAGCCTCCGTCAGAGAAGCTGCCTTCGTCGGCCGGACTTCCGTCTGCGTTGTATTTAAAGATTCCCGATGGGCCGCCCTCTGTCTGGTTATGCGCGTCCGCCACATAGACCCGCCCGTAATAAGGGCTGTTCGTGTTTTGATTGACAGTGATGCCGCGTGGGGCCAGCACGGAAAAGTTCGAACCATCGTCCGTGATGTTGGTCCAAGTTTCATATCCCGCCGAGGCAGCCGTGATGCTCACCGAATAAGCGCCTTCCGCCAGATTCGTGGCATTAGTCTGATCGCTCGAACCATCCCAACTCACCGAATTCAACCCGGCGTTGGTTCCGGCATTCCCGTTTGTGGACGCAAGAGTTTCGACCAAATTCGTCCCGTTATAGATCTGAATCCAAACACCCCCTGTGGCCACGTCATTCAGGACGTAACTGATGGTCACACTGCCGCCCGGAAGGAGAACCGCATACTGGAAGGAACCATTGAGCCGGATATCAGTCGGATAAACATTTGCCTGAGCCAAATTGGCCTGCCAACAAAGAAACAAAACCTCAACCAGGACAAAGAGGTTGTGGCATGGTGATTTCATTCCCTCATTGGTAATCTCACCATCAAACCATACGGATTTACGGGCATTAATCAAGCATTAAAATGACCCGTTTGAAGACTGCTGGAAGGGCGGGCCGATTCGGTTGGCCAGTGAACAGAATTACAAACGGTAGAGTAGGCGGGGAGGTCGGATTGAGAGGCACAAGGCCAATGACCGACTCTCGCCCGCCCCTCATCGAACCGAACGGACGGATTTCCCATATTCGGCTCTCCGAACTCATTCATCGGGC
>Ga0182030_10020859_pt1 | contig 12325 bp, 12 predicted proteins | sample 812S3MmetaG_FD_121299 | JGI IMG/M metagenome (GOLD analysis project Ga0182030, IMG submission 121299) | Permafrost microbial communities from Stordalen Mire, Sweden - 812S3M metaG (Illumina Assembly) | ecosystem: Environmental > Terrestrial > Soil > Wetlands > Permafrost | place: Sweden...
GCGTGTTGATCTCGCCGTTGTGGGCGATGTAGCGGTAGGGGTGCGCGCGGTCCCAGCTCGGGAAGGTGTTGGTGCTGAAGCGCGAGTGGACGAGCGCGAGCGCTGTCGCGATCGCCGGGTTCTTCAGGTCGGTATAGTAGTTCTCAAGCTGCTCGGTGAGCAGCATGCCCTTGTAGACGATCGTCTTGAAGGACAGGCTCGGCACATACCAGTACTCGGCGCCGTCCATTGTGGACGTGCGTATCTCATTGTAGGCGTGCTTGCGGATGACGTAGAGCTTCCGCTCGAACGCCATGGCGTCGGCGGTGGAGGGACCGCGCCCGATGAAGACCTGGCGGATCGTGGGCTCGCAGGACTTGGCCGTTTCGCCGAGGGACGAGTTGTCGACAGGCACCGTGCGCCAGCCGAGGACTGTCTGGCCCTCGGCCTGGACTATCTCCTCAAAACGCTCCTCCAGGCGGCGCCGCTTGATCCGGTCGCGCGGCAGAAAGACCAGCCCGCAGCCGTACTCGCCATGGCCCGGCAGCGCTATGCGAATCTTCCTGCAGACCTCCTTCAGGAACGCGTGCGGCATCTGGAAGAGGACGCCCGCGCCGTCGCCCGTGTTGGCCTCGGACCCGGCCGCGCCGCGGTGGTCGAGGTTCCTCAGCACCTGGATCGCCTGCTTCAGGATCTGGTTCGACTTGCGGCCCTTGATGTCGACGACAAAGCCCACGCCGCAGGAGTCGTGCTCAAACCACGGGTCATAGAGGCCCTGCTTGGACGGAGGGCCGGGGGCCCTGCGCCCGTGTGGCCGGGCATGGGAGTCTCTAGTGGGCATTGCGGCGGAAGGGGATTTTCAGGTTCTGAGCATTTTTGGAGCCAAGCGGCGTCCAGGGTCGTTCAAAGGCGATGGTGTGCGTGCAAAAAAAGGGCCGGTCCTTCTTCTTGAGAGCCGGCCCTGCGGAAACTTTTACGGGTTAAGCCGGTCCTCTCATTAAAAGAAGCGGACCGTTTTGGTTGCCATCCTGGCGTGCTCGTCGTCGGAGCAACCCGCGTTGGTCGGGGCGCCGGTAGCCGCCCCGGTCGGCTTCACGAGGTCGTTGCTGAGGAGGTAATTCTCAACCTCCTCGCCCGACACGTCCGCCAGCATCACGCCGTCGATCTCGACGCACGGCGAAAGGGGCTGCCCGGACTTGCGCACCATTTCGGCGTAGCTGGCCCGGTCGCCGATGATGTCGATATCATCGTAGTCGAGCGAGTACTTGCGGAGGATGGCTCGGACGCCATTGGACCAACCGCACTGCGGCTTGAGATAGGCTTTGATTGTCATGCGTGTACTGTAGGCCCGGACAGAGCCGGCCACAAGGTATACGGCGCATTTTCCGGCGATCAAGCATCGTCTTTGGAATTTTTAGGCAGAATTTGCGCGGTCGCCACACAGCCGGCACGCTTGCGCGCGCGGCCGCGGCTGGATGAGATCTCCCGCCATGCCCAAAGTCATCCTCCTGCTCACCGGTTCGAACATTTTCATGACGATCGCCTGGTACGGACACCTGAGGCTCAAATGGCTGGAGGGCCGGCCGCTCATTGTCGCCATCCTCTTGGCCTGGGGAGTGGCCTTCTTCGAATACTGCCTCCAGGTGCCCGCAAACCGCGCGGGCTACATGACCGCGCACCTGAGCGGATATCAGCTGAAGGTGATCCAGGAGGTCATAACGCTCATCATCTTCATCGTGTTCGCATGGTTCGTCCTGAAGGAGAGGGTCACCTGGAACTACGCCCTGAGCTTCCTGTTCATGATTTTGGCCGTGTACTTTGCGATGGCTTTCAAGCCGGCGGCCTGACACTCCGCAGCCGAGGGGCGCCACCGGCGCGCCGCGACCATTCCGGGGAACGGTCTCAGCGCCCGACGACCAGGACCTCGAACGTGCCGGGTTCGCCCCGGCGCCGCGGCCTGGGATTGTCGGCGGTCGGGGCGGGAGCCGGCTTGAACCTTCCCGTCGACAGGAAGAGGCGGCCCGTCGTCGGGTCGAGGGCGATCGTGCGGGCGCCGAACGCAGTGGGGACGGTCTGTGCGACAGTATAGGCGTCCGGCGAATCCTCGTGGATCACGGTCACCGTGCCGGCCATGTTGGAGGTGAAGATGAGGCTGCTCGCGGGATCGAACGCGTCGCCGTCGGGATCGTCCCCGATCTCGGGCGTGGCGACGACCGCGCCGGTGTCGCTATCCACCACCGCGAGCTTGTTGTTGGCCCCCGCCGAGAACAGCCGGTGATGGGCGGCGTCGATCGCGAGGCCCGTGCCGCCCTCGGCGGGCGCGATCGGCCAGGCGGCCACGGGCTTCAGGGAACGGGTGTCGACGACTTGGATCTCGCTCCTGTCCTCGGTGTTAACGAACAGCCGGCCCCTGCCGTCGAACGCCATCCCCTCGAGCTTTCCTCCGATCGGTATTGTCGCGGCAATCTCTCCCTTGGCGGGATCGATGACGGTGATTCCTCCCGAGGCGCCGTTGGCGACGTATATCCTCCTTGTGTCCGGGTCGTATTCGATGCCGTCGGGCTTGACGCCCAGGCCCGGGATCACCTTGACGACCTTCAGCGTGTCCAGGTCGAACATGACGACGGAGCGGTCAGAGCCGGCCGTGATGAAGCCCCGCCTGAGCCCTGAGACAACGGCGATGCCATGGACTCCATTCATCGGAGCGATCTCGCCGAGCCTGGTCCCGGTGTCGGCGTCGAGCACATCGACATGGTTGCCATGCGAGATGTACAGGCGGCGCATCGCCGGGTCCAACCTGAGGAGGTCGTACCTGACCTCCCCGGCGATGGGATAATGCGCGACAACCTTGTAGTCGGCTGGGGCGGCGGCAATGGCTGCGAGAAGGAACGGGAGGGCAAGCATGCGACGGTGGCAGAACATGACAGTGTTCTCCTAAAATACGATCCGATCCGGCACCGGGTGACGCTACATTTTGCAAACGGCAAGGGGGAAGCGCTGCCCGCGAACGAAAACTCGACTGCGGAGAGGGATTGGTGGTACTCGTGGCCGGCCATGGCGAAGCCTTCCAAGCCCCAGCATTTCAGCGTTCCCCGGATCCGGTTCGAGGGCCCAGAGTCCAGGAATCCCCTGGCGTTCCGGCACTACGATCCGGTGGAGCTCGCCGACGGGGTCACGCTGAAGGAGCGCATGCGCTTCTCGATTGCCTACTGGCATTCGTTCCGGGGCGCCGGCAGCGACCCGTTCGGCCCGGGGACGATCTCCCGGCCATGGGATAGGGGAAAGGACCCGATCTCCGTCGCCCTGCACCGCATGGACGCGGCCTTCGAGTTCTTTGTGAAGATCGAGTCGCCGTTCTGGTGCTTCCACGACCGGGACATTGCCCCCGAGGGCGCGACGCTCGCGGAGTCGAACCACCGCCTGGACCGGATCGTCGCGCACGCCAAGGCGCTGCAGAAGGGGACGGGAGTCCGGCTCCTCTGGGGCACCGCGAACCTGTTCTCCAACCCGCGCTACATGTGCGGCGCCGCGACAAACCCCGACGCGCACGTCTTCGCCTATGCGGCGGCGCAGGTGAAGAAGGCGCTCGAGGTCACCCTGGAGCTGGACGGCGCGGCCTACCTGTTCTGGGGCGGGCGCGAGGGCTACGAGACGCTCCTCAACACGAACATGAAGCGCGAGCAGGAGCACCTCGCGCGGTTCTTGCGCATGGCGGTCGACTACGCAAGGCAGATCGGGTTCAAGGGCCCGCTCTATATCGAACCCAAGCCCAAGGAGCCGACGAAGCACCAATACGACTTCGATGTCGCGAGCGGAATCGCGTTCCTGAGGACGTTCGGCCTCGAGCGGCACTTCAAGTTCAACATCGAGACGAACCATGCGACCCTCGCGGGGCACACCTTCCAGCACGAGATCGAGGTGGCCGCGTCCCAGGGGATGCTCGGCTCCATCGATGCGAACACCGGCGACCCGCTCCTCGGCTGGGACACGGACCAGTTCAACACGGACGTGAGGGAGGCCACGCTCGCGATGATCTCGATCCTGCGGGCGGGCGGCCTCGGGAAGGGCGGCTTCAATTTTGACGCGAAGCTGCGCCGCCCCTCCGTCGACCCCGAGGATCTCTTTTACGCGCACATCGGCGGGATGGACACCTTCGCGCTCGCGTACAAGATCGCCAGGCGGATCATCGCCGACGGCGAGTTCGACGGCTTCCTGGCCGACCGGTATTCGAGCTACGACTCGGGCTTCGGGCGCGACGTTGAAGGCGGCAAGATCGGCTTCAGGGAGCTCGAGAAGCTCGTGCTCTCGAAGCTGGGCGAGCCCAAGGCGCGGAGCGGGCGCCAGGAATACCTCGAGAACCTCCTGAGCCGGTATCTTGACGGGCGGTAGCCGCATCACGGGGCCCGAGACTTCGCCGATGTGCGTCCGGTACACGCTCCACAAGACCGACGCCGCCCTTGGCGCGATCTCGAGGGCGCTCGGAGTCCCCCTGGAGACGCCAGATTGGGCGCGCCCCCGCTACAATGTGACCCTGACGGACACGATGCCCGTCGTCGCCCGAGAGGCCGGCAGGGCCGGCGTGAGGGCGATGAGGTGGGGCTTTGTGGCCCGAGCCGAGCCCGGCAGGGCGCCTCCGAGGCTCCTTGCGAACGCCAGGTCCGAGACCGCGGCCAGGCTGCCGGCGTTTCGCCGGGCCATCGCGTGCAGGCGATGCCTCGTGCCGGCGAACGGGTTCTATGAATGGAAGAGCGAAGGGGGCGTGAAGCGGCCGCATCTCTTCACCCTTCGCGAGGAGGAACCCTTTGCGTTCGCAGGGATATGGGATCCGGCGGCGGGCGATCTTCCGGAGACCTATTGCATCCTCACGACGGAACCCAACGAGCTCGTCGCCCGGGTCCACACGAGGATGCCCGTCATCCTCAACGCCGGCGCGATGCCGCGCTGGCTTGGCGACCAGCCCCTTGGCGACGGGGAGCTCGCCGATCTCGTCCGTCCGCTCGCGGCCGACCGCATGGAGTCCCGGCCCGTGAGCCGGTTCGTAAGCAACAGCCGCCACGAGGGGCCGCAATGCCTCGCCCCGCCGGACGAGGCCCCTCCGGAGCCCGAGTTTGATTTTGCGTAGGGCCGCCCCTAACGGCGGCCGGACTCCCCCTTCAGAAGCCTGTCGCGCGCCGAATCGAGCAGGGCCCGCTCCTTCGCCGTGAGGCTGGAAATTCCCGACCGGGCGATCTTGTCCAGAAGCGCATCGACCTCGGCCATGGATCCGCCCGTGGCCGGCCGGGCGTCCCGGGCGCCGCCGCCATCGGGATCGGGGAGCACGCGAAGAGCGGGCCCGCGCCGAAAGAGGCGAAGTCGCGGCAGGGTGATTCGGCCCTGCTCGAAGCGCACGAACGCGAACGCGAAGCCGGTCGTGGCCCAGATTGAGATGCCTCCTGTCCAGTCATGGGAGGCGAGCGCCATCAGCGAGAAGACGGCGAAGAGGACCGCGGCGGCCCATTTGGCGAGCACGCCGAATATCATCACGGAGTCGGGATAGAGGGCGGCGAAGGCTATGAAGAGCGCGAACGCGCCCGATTCCCCAACGAGCTGCGTCGGAAGCCACGCCCCGAGCAGGGTGAACAGCGCCGGCGGCAGGAGATAGACGCAGGCGTAAAGGAGGAGGAACTTTCCGCGCCCGAAAAACCTCTCCACCTCGCGGCCAAAGAGGGCGATCATTGCCATGTCGATGGCGAACCAGAGGCTCGGCGGGTTCACCAGCCCGTAGGTGGCGATCCGCCACACCTCGCCCCTGAGCACGTCCGCGCTGGCGAACGGCAGCGGGCTCCAGAGGCGGGTGGCGTTGAATGCCATCAGGACCGTGGTGGCCAGCATCGAGGCGATGAAGGCGAGCACGATGATGTGCGCCGCATAGATGGGATGGCCGCGCACCCAGGTGACGGGCTGGTGGTCATCCGTTGGTCCGTATTCGTTCATGGTGGCCGAGATGCGGGAGGATAGCCGTGCGCCACCCGTCCGCAAGCGCGCAAGCCCATGATCTCCACGTTGATTCGGCGATTCGGTCCCTCGGCCCCTTAAACGGCAAAGTCGGCAAGCTTTAATGCGCTTGCCGCGCCGGACGCTGGGGAAAGACCAGTAGGCAACCCACAATGATTGCAAGGAGAGCACCTGAGGCCGAAAAGCGGCTCAGATCCAGGCCACCATTGCTGGTGGGCTTGTCGAGGAAATCCCCTAACACGGCCCCGAGGGGTCGCGTGAGAACGAACGCGGTCCAGAACAGCACGGTTCTGGAAATCCGGGTCCAAAGGTAACACGCGGTCACCACGGCGAGAAGGGAGCCGAAGACAACGGCACCCCCAAAATACCCGAGACCGGCCGAATCGGCGGTCCAGTCGCCCAATGCGGTCCCAAGGGTTTGGGAGAACATGATCGTCACCCAGTAGAACACCTCAGCCTTGCTCGAATTAACTGACGCTATCGACACGATCCCGAGCGAGCGGTGCCACAGCCAGAACGATCCCATGAGCAGTGCGAGGAGAAGGGACGAACCCCCTGCATATCCGATCCCGAGCGAGCGATCGGCGAAGTCAGCCATGGTGGTGCCCAATGTGGTTGTCGCGATGATGGTCGCCCAGTACAAGTACGGATGAAAACTCTTTGCCGTTATCTGCGCGCCGACCATCATCAAGAAAAGGCCTGCAAAGATGCCGGTACTGATCAGGTAGCCTAGATTCATCGACATCGAAAGCGCGTCTCCGGCCGTTTCACCCAGGGTGGTCGCAGCCACCTTGATGATCCAAAAGATGATCGTGACTTCCGGGACCTTGGTCCGCGCGTCTTGTGAACTCACATTTATCCTTTAGACAATGAAAAGTCCGGAGCGGCGGAGCCAGCAAGGACTATACGATGGTGGACGCAGCCGGACTCGAACCAGTGGCTGAAATTTTGGAGGCACTTGTCAAAATCAACTACTTCCAAAGGCGCCGGATAAGCAAACGCACCAAAATGGTGCGCTCGAACTCCGCGGACACTATGCACTATCGAGTTTGCGTGAAATGGCGGAATGTCCTTGCCGGCAAAGGTTGGCCTTTCAGTCGTGAAAACCAGTTCAGATGTTGCGACTGAATTGGGGTCCGAAAAGGCGCACGTTCTGGATCGCCACCTTATCCGAGCCTCTAGGCGGGGCCGGCCGGGACACCGCTCGGGTGCACCGGCGCTGGATCCGGCGCCTGCCCGTATATTGGGGGCTTGCCTTCTGTACAGATGCTGTTCAAATGAACGCCATTCAAATGAACGCCTAATTTCAGCCATCCCATGGACCAGACAAACAAGATCGCCTACGTTGAGTTCCACGCCATCGACCTCGAGAAGACGAGGGCGTTCTTCGAGAAGGTGTTCGGATGGTCGTTCACGGACTACGGCCCAGACTACACGTCGTTCGAGGACGGGCGGATCGCCGGGGGCTTCGTCCGCTCCGACAAGCGCGCATCGATGGCGAAGGGCAGCGCGCTCGTCGTCGTATTCCACCCGCAGCTGGAGGAGGCCCTGCGGCGGGTCGTCGAGCACGGCGGAATGATCACCCAGGGGATCTTCTCGTACCCCGGCGGCCGCCGGTTTCATTTCACGGAGCCCAGCGGCAACGAACTGTCCGTGTGCTCGGGGGAGTGACCGCCATGCTGACCGAGCGCCAGGAGCAGATTTTGGACTATATACGGCAGTTCCAGCGGGAGAAGGGCGTGCCGCCCTCCTCCCGGGAGATCCAGCGCAAATTCCGCCTCTCCAGCCAGTCCACGGTGATCGGCCACCTGCGCGCCCTGGCGAACAAGGGCCAGATCGAGCAGCTGGCGGGGCGCACCTGGGGGCTCAGGGCCTCCTCGGTGCAGGCGCACCTCTTCGAGATGCCCGTCTTCGGCACGATCCCGGCGGGGCTGCCGGCGATGCAGGAGCAGGAGCCCGAGGAGACAATCGCCATCAACCCCTCCGTCTTCGGCATCCGCCGTCCGGGGCCGAACCAGGTGTGGGCGCTTCGCGTGCGAGGCGACTCGATGGTCGGCGCGCACATCATGGACGGCGACATGGCGGTGCTGGAGCGGCGCGAGCCGCGCGATGGCGACATCATCGCGGCCCTTGTCGACGAGACCACCACGACGCTGAAAAGGCTCGTGCACCTGCGCGGGCGCCCCGTGCTGCGCGCCGCGAACAGGCGATACCGCGATATCGTGCCCGAGCGGCGGCTGGAGTCGCAGGGCGTCCTGGTGGGGCTGATCCGCCGGGGCGCCGCCGCGGGCTGAAAAACATGCGCGCAGGTGTCCCCTCCTTCCCAGACCATCTCCGCGCTGCGGTCGCTTCTTGCCGCCCGCTTTCCGGAAAGGAACCGGAGGCCCTGCGGCGGGGTGTCCGCTGCTGTCCGCTCGATCGATGACGCGCTCGGGGGGGGGCTGCCCGCGGGGCGGCTGACGGAGCTCGTCTCCGCGGCCCCGAGCGGTGGGGGACAGACGGTGCTCGCAAGGCTGCTCGCGGCCACCCGGGCCGCCCGGCAGCGGGTGGCGCTCATCGACGGGGCCGACGGCTTCGCGCCCGAGACAGTCCCCGGAGACATGCTGCGCCACATCGTGTGGGTGCGCTGCAGCGGGCCCGGGCAGGCCTTTGCGGCCGCGGACATCCTCGTGCGCGACGGCAACTACGCCGTCGCCGTCCTCGACCTGCGCGGATGCGCGGAGCGCCTCCTGCGCAGGACACCGGCCTCCGTCTGGTACCGCCTGCAGCGGGCGGCGGAGGGCGGCTCGGTTGCGGTGCTCGTCCAGACCCAGGCCCCGCTCGTGCCCGCGGTGCCATGGAGGCTCTCCCTCGCCGTCCCGCTGCCGCTGTCCGACGCCGAGGCTCCGCGGGAGGCCGTGGCCGACCGGCTCGTCGCCCGGGTGGAGCGAAGCCACTCCCCGGCGGCCGACCTGCTGGCCGGATGAACTACGCCGTCCTCTCCGCGCCCGACTTCGCCCTGCACGCCCTGCGCAGGAGCGATCCCGGCCTTTGCGGCCGCCCGGTGGCGCTGGTGGCGGGCGAGGGGCGCAAGGCTCGGGTCACGGAGGTTTCGCCGGAGGCGCGGGGCATCGCGCCGGGGCTTGCGGCGGCGCTCGCGATGTCGCGGTGCCCCGGGATCGTCCTGCGGCCGCGCGAGCCCGCGGCGGAGGTCGAGGCCCACCGGCTCCTTCTCGCTGCTGCGTTCACGCTTTCGCCGCGCGTCGAGTCGACAGGCGCCGGGCGCTGCACCGCCGACCTGCGGGGCGCGGATCCGGTGCGCACGGAGGCAGCCATGCGGCTGCGCGCCGCCGAGCTGGCCGTCGCGGGGCTGCCCGTTCGGATCGGGGCGGGGGCCACGCCGCTTCTCGCGTCGTATGCCGCGCGGTGCGCCGATCCCGTCCTCGTCGTGCGTGATCCGGCGGGCTTCCTGTCGCTGCTGCCCCTCGAGTTTGCGGATCCGACGCCCGAGCAGGACGGGATCCTCCGGTCATGGGGGATCGGGACCCTGGGTGGGCTCTCGGCGCTGCCGAAGGCCGAGGTCGGCCGGCGGCTGGGCGCGGAGGGCGTCCTCCTGTGGGAGCGGGCCTCTGGCGAGGCGACCCGGGTTCTGCGCCATGTCGAGCCGGCGCGAAGCTTCGCGGCCGAGTGGGACTACGAGCCCCCGGTCGAGTCGATCGAGCCTCTGTTCTTCAAGCTCCGGCGCTTCGCCGAGCGGATCGCCCTCGAGCTCCGGGGCGCGGGCCTCGTCGCCGAGAGGCTCTCGCTCACCCTCCTCCTCGAGGACGGGACCGACCACCGCCGCGAGTTCCGGCTGCCGGAACCTGGCGCGGACGTCGAGGGCTGGCTGCGCGTCATGGGCTCCCATCTCGGGGACGTCCGCACCGGCGCCAGGGTCGCGGGCGTCCGGCTCGTCGCGGCCCCGGCGCGCCCGCCGCAGAAGCAGGAGAGCCTGTTCGACACCGGTCTGCGCGATCCCGCCTCGTTCTGGGAGAACATCGCGCGCGTCGCAGCGATCGTCGGCGACGAGCGGGTCGGCACGCCCGTGCCGGCCGACACGCACCGGCCGGACGCATTCGTCATGGAGAGGCCCGCCGAGGCCGTGGCCCCCTGCGCGGAGGCGCCGGTTCATCCGCCGTGCGGACCCGCCCTGCGCCGGTTCCGCCCGCCGTGGCCCGTGCGCGTCGTCTGCGACGCGGGAGCGCCGACACTCCTCGAGGGCGGGCGGCTCGAGGGCCGGGTGAGCGCGGCGCGCGGCCCCTGGCGCTCGGCGGGCGACTGGTGGAGGCCTGAGGCGTGGGCCGTCGAGGTCTGGCAGGTCGAGCTGGCTGCGGGCGGCGTCTACCAGCTGGCCTGCACGGCGGCCGGCTGGAGCATCGAGGGGATGCTGGACTAGGGCCCCCATGCCTTACGTCGAACTCCATGCGCGCAGCGCGTTCTCCTTCCTGCGCGCCGGATCGCTCCCGGAGACCCTCGCCGCCGGGGCGGCCAGGCTGGGAATGCCGGCCCTGGCGCTGTGCGACCGCGACGGCCTCTACGGGGCCGTCCGGCTCCATGTCTCCGGGCGGGAGGCCGGCGTGCGCGCCCTTGTCGGATGCGAGCTCACGATGGAGGACGGCAGTGTCGTGCCCGTCCTCGTCGCGACGCGCGCGGGCTACCGCGGGCTGTGCGGGCTGCTGACAACGGCGCACCTGAGGGCGGAAAAGGGGGAGGGGCGCGTCGCCTGGCGCGAGCTTGCCGAGGCGAACGAGGGGCTTGTCGCCCTGACGGGGGACGAGGAGGGCCCCGTGCGGCGCGCGTGGCTCGAGCGCGGCCCCGCGGCCGCGGCCGAGGCCGGCGGGCGGCTCGCGGCGATCTTCGGGGACCGGCTCCACGTCGAGATCCAGCGCCACCGTGTCGCCGGCGAGGAGCGCTGGAACCGGTTCCTGGTCGACTGGGCGCGGGCCGGGCGGCTGCCGCTGCTTGCGACGAACGGCGTCGTCCATGCCGCACCCGAGGACTGCGGAGTCGTCGATGTGTTCACCTGCCTGCGCCACCACACGACGCTCGACGCGGCGGGCCGGCGGCTTGCGCCCAACCGCGAGCGCCACCTCAAGGACGCGCGGGCGATGGAGGGCCTGTTTGCGGACCTGCCGGACGCGGTCGCGAACACGGAAGGGCTTGCGGAGCGGCTCGAGTTCACCCTCGCGAACCTGGGATACCGGTTCCCCGACCACCCGGTGCCCTCCGGCGAATCGCAGGACTCCTTCCTGCGGAAGATGGCGTACTTCGGGGCCCAGCAGCGCTACGGCAGCGTCGTCGGCGAGGTGCGGCGGCAGATTGACCGCGAGCTTGCGCTCATAGCAAAGCTGGGGTTCAGCGGGTATTTCCTGATCGTCTGGGACCTGTGCGTGTTCGCGCGCGAGCGCGGCTCCCTCGTCCAGGGGCGGGGCAGCGCGGCCAACAGCGCGGTGTGCTACGCGCTCGGGATCACGGCCGTCGACCCGATCGAGAGCAAGCTGCTCTTCGAGCGGTTCCTGTCGGAGGGCCGCACGGACTGGCCCGACATCGACCTCGACCTGCCGAGCGGCGAGCGGCGCGAGGAGCTCATCCAGGAGGTGTACCGGAGGTACGGCCGCAGGGGCGCGGCGATGACGGCCAACGTGATCACGTACCGCGGGCGGAGCACGATGCGCGAGGTGGGCAGGGTGCTCGGGTTCCCGGACGACGCCCTCGACCGGTTCTCGAGCCTCTTCCACGGCGGCGACCTGCCCCAGACCCTCGGGCTGGGGGAGCAGCTGCGGATGGCTGGGGTGTCCGGATCGCACCCGAGGCTGCGCGCGCTCCTCGACACCTGCCGGCGGGTGCGCGGCCTGCCGCGCCACCTGGGCCAGCATTCCGGCGGGATGGTGCTCTCCACGGAGGGCCTCGACAATTTCGTGCCGCTCGAGAACGCGCGGATGGAGGGGCGCTCCGTCGTGCAGTGGGACAAGGGCGACATCGAGGATATGGGCCTGCTCAAGATCGACCTGCTCGGGCTCGGCATGATGGCCGCCCTCCAGGACGCGGTCGAGATCTGCGCCCAGCGCGGCCAGCCGGTGGACCTGGCGCGGCTTCCCAAGGACGATCCCGCCGTGTTCAGGCTCCTGCAGGAGGCCGACACCGTGGGGGTCTTCCAGGTCGAGAGCCGGGCGCAGATGTCGACCCTGCCGCGGATGCGGCCGCGGAGCTTCTACGACCTGGCGGTCGAGGTCGCGATCATCCGGCCCGGCCCGATCCAGGGCGGTGCGATCAACCCCTACATCGAGCGTCGCCGGCTGCTGCGCGAGAACCCCTCCTATGAGATCCCCTACGA
>Ga0182030_10020861_pt1 | contig 12324 bp, 17 predicted proteins | sample 812S3MmetaG_FD_121299 | JGI IMG/M metagenome (GOLD analysis project Ga0182030, IMG submission 121299) | Permafrost microbial communities from Stordalen Mire, Sweden - 812S3M metaG (Illumina Assembly) | ecosystem: Environmental > Terrestrial > Soil > Wetlands > Permafrost | place: Sweden...
ATTTCATATCGGCGGAACCTTCGGTTTTCAAATCTTTATCCTGAACAATGACTCCATTTAATAAGGTACGGAACTGCATTTTTGACAGTTCACCCTTTTTCTGAAGAAGGATGATTCTGTTTTTCTTTTGTTTGATAAGTTCCAGAGCTTCCGGATCGAAAGCAGGAGCTATCATGATATCAAAAAACAATTTGTTTATTTCGATTGCAGTGGTTTTATCAACTTTGACATTTGAAATTAAAACTCCTCCGAAAGCTGAAACTGGATCGCCGGCCAGGGCATCTTTCCATGCATCAATAAGATTTGAACGGGAGGCAATGCCGCAGGCATTATTGTGTTTCAGAATGGCAAATGTTGTTTCACTGAAATCAGCCATCAGATTTATCGCAGCATCAATATCGAGGAGGTTGTTGTAAGAAATTTCTTTTCCCCATAACTGGTCGAACATTTTCTCAAATTCTCCATAGAAAAAACCTTTCTGATGCGGATTCTCTCCATAACGTAATGTCTTTGCAGAAGTGATGCTTTGTTTAAACGATTGAATCCTGTGATCCTGGTTAAAGTAGTTGAAAATAGCTGTATCATAATGTGAGGAAACATTGAAAGCTTCGGCAGCAAATGATTTTCGGTCGTCTAAAGAAGATTCTCCTTTCTTTGTTTCGAGCAGTTCAATTAAATGACGGTATTGATTCCGGGAAGCAATAACAATCACATCATTGAAATTTTTAGCAGCAGCGCGAATCAATGATATACCTCCAATATCTATCTTTTCAATGATTGCCTGCTGATCATTTGATGAAGCAATCGTTTCTTCAAAAGGATAAAGGTCAACAATAACAAGATCAATGTCATGAATATCGTATTGTTTCATTTGTTCCTGATCGGAGGGATTCTCTCTTCTGGCCAGTATTCCGCCAAACACCTTTGGGTGAAGGGTTTTAACTCTCCCCCCTAATATAGAAGGGTAGGAAGTGAGTTCTTCAACTGAAGTAACTGAAATTCCCAATTTTTCGATAAAACTTTGGGTGCCGCCTGTTGAATACAACTTTATTTTCAGTTCATTCAGTTTCTTTACGATTTGTTCCAGGTTATTCTTATCATAAACTGATAGTAAAGCAGATTTAATTTTTTTAATGTCAGTCATTTATAATATTTTTTACAAAAATATTAAAAAATATCAAATTATTATTTTTTTTACATGAATTATCTAACAGAAAATGGTTAATAAGTGTCAGTCGTTTTTTTGTATGTGTTTTCAATGAAATTTGTTAAAAATACGAAATCAGCAACTCCTAATTGTTCAGGTCTTTTATTAAAAATATCCAGTTCAAAGGTTTTTCCATTCAGGAGGCTTTTTAATGAATTCCGAAGGGTTTTGCGCCGTTGATTAAATCCGGTTTTGACCACTCTGAAGAACAACTTCTCATCACAATCGAGATGGGTTGTATTGTTTCTGGTTATCTTTATTACTCCTGACTTTACTTTGGGAGGCGGATCAAAAACGGTTTCATTAACGGTAAACAGGTATTCGATTTTATAGAAAGCCTGTAATAACACGCTAAGAATACCATATGTTTTACTGCCAGGTCCTGCGCTAATTCTTTCTGCTACTTCTTTTTGGATCATACAAACCACTTCACTGACCAAATCCTTATTTTCCAAGACTTTAAAAAATATCCGGCTTGAAATATTATAAGGGAAGTTTCCAATCAAAGTCAATGGCTTGCCAAAATTCTTATTCAGATCAAGAGTTAGAAAGTCATCATGAATAAGCCGTTCCTGTAATCGCGGAAAATTCATCTTCAGAAATGCGATGGCCTCATTATCAATTTCCACGACATATAAATCAGCAGACTTCGGTATCAGATATTTGGTAAGGATTCCCATGCCCGGACCTATCTCAATAACTGTATGATTCATATTTTCATCAAGACAGTTTACTATCTTTTGAGCGATGTTATGATCTTTCAGAAAATGTTGTCCGAGTCTCTTTTTGGGATGTACAATCATAGTTCCATTTATCAAAATCTGATCAGTGAAAGTTGATCCACTAATGAATTTAAAAAATTAGTTAATGGTTTTACCGCCATCATTTTCATCATCGGATTTAAATCAAGTTTCATTGTTAGTTTGATCCGCGTATCCAACTCTGTTACCTGTTTCAGCTGTATCCACAGATGAAAATCTATTTTACTGTCTAATCCTACTATTTTAATAAGGTTGAAAGGTTGTTTCTCAAGAATTTTTAATCCTGTTCTGCCTATCTGGTCAATTTCAAAGGTACAGGTATCGGTTGAGGATTGAAAGTTCTTTACTTTATCAGGAGGAATCAGGTGTCTGAAGTTATTAAAATTGGAAAGAAAATTAAACAGGCTACTTTCGCTGGTTTTTATACTGCCAATTTTACTCTCTATTTTACATTCCATTGATCAAACTTAAAAATCATTCTGAAAACAGATATTAAAATGTAGGATATAATAATTAACGGTATTCCATATACCTTTAGGAAAATGAGCAACAGCAGTGAAAAAAGGATAAACGACCCGATAAAAGGGTTTTCTTTGAATGAAAACTTTGACATTTTAAGAGAAAACATTGGAATATCCGAGACCATTAAAAAGCTCAACACAGCGATCAAACCGATTAAAAAATAATGTGAAAGTATCATTGAATGAATCCAGCTGACGTTCTTTTCAAGAAATATTAAGCAGATAGATGCTATCAAAATGGCACTTGCAGGTACCGGCAATCCTTTGAATGAATATTTCTGTGTGTCATCCGTATTAAATCTGGCCAAACGAATTACGGCAAAGACTGGAATCAAAACAGATGTTGACAAAGTGATCAATTCAATACTGCTTACACTCAAAAAATTAAATACCTTGTTGTGTTCCACCAACGACATTTTCAACAGGTTGAATAACATGATACCGGGTGCGACGCCAAAAGCAATAGCATCAGCAAGAGAATCAAGTTCTTTGCCAAACACTGATGAGCTGTTCAGCAGTTTTGCAAATAAGCCATCGCAAACGTCAAAAACGGCTGCTGCCAAAATAAAATAAGGAGCCACTGACATAAAGTCAATGTCAAAAGATAAGATAATTGCTATAAAACCAGCTATGAGGTTGAGAATGGTTATAAAATTCGGAATCTGTTTAATAAGATTATGCATAATAAATTGAATTACTTTCAGACGTAAAAGTAATAAATGTTTGAATACAATCGTCAAGTTTCATTATATCATTCTTCAGAGGAACTCTTAATCTCTCCTGTTGCGATATATCATAATATAATATAATAAAGTTGCCAGAGATGACAAAGCGGCAACGACATAAGTATAAGCAGCCCATTTTAAAGCGTCTTTTGCTTTGTCATGAGTCTCAAAAGATGTAATATTAGATGACTGCAACCATGCCAGTGCCCTGCGGCTTGCATCTATTTCCACGGGTAATGTGACAAAACTGAATATAGTCATTAAAGCAAACAATATAATACCTGTAAATAAAAGATATGGAAAAACTGAAATCAGAAGCACGCCTGCAAAAAGAATCCATTGCACCCAATTTGATGCGAAATTAACAACAGGAACAAGAAATGACCGGACCTGTAAAAATAAATATGCATTGGCATGCTGTACGGCATGTCCACATTCATGAGCTGCAATGGCAGCAGCAGCGACATTTCTGCCTTCATATACGGCAAGACTAAGATTTACAGTTTTCTTTAAAGGATTGTAATGATCAGTCAATTGACCTTCAACAGATATCACGGTTACATCAAATATTCCATTTTCTTTGAGCATCTTTTCTGCTACTTCCTTCCCGCTGAGATTATAGTTTAAGGGAATTTCCGAATATTTTTTAAACTTCCATTTCAGTCTTTCGCTGATAAGCAGACTTATCAGCATAAATACGATTAATATGACCCAGATCATCATAAATTTTAAAAATTATATTTTTGAACCATGCATTACAAAAATCTTACCAGAAATAATTTTATTGTATAATAGGGTCAAATTGTCAGAAATATTCTCCGGGAATAAATTGTAAAAAGATAAAAACAGTCAGATATCTTTTTTTTGTATATTTGTATTCCTTAATATATACTATATATATATATATAATGCTTCGTATAGCCATAGATTTTGACGGGACTATTGTTGAACACGTTTATCCTCTCATAGGTGAAGAGAAAGTTTTTGCTTTTCAAACCATGAAAGAGCTTCAAAAAAGAGGGTACAGGTTAATCTTATGGACATTCAGATCGGGAAAAGAATTAGATGAAGCGGTAGAATATTGTCGTAATAAAGGGATTGAGTTTTATGCGGTAAACAAAAACTATCCCGAAGAAGTATTTGATGAAACGATCAGCAGAAAGATAGATGCTGATATTTATATTGATGATAAAAATATTGGTGGATTTAAAGACTGGAGTTGGGTCTGGGAGCAATTGGACCCGGATCATTATTATGCCCAGTCCAATCAGTCTGAACGCAGTATTCCCAGGAAAACAGGTTTCTTTAATAGAATCCAGGGAAAGAAAAAAAATCAGACTCCTTAATGAATTCTTACATTTTTAAGATCGCGGCTGTTTGGTAAAAATTTACTGGCATCACCTCCATATCTCATGATTTCACGAACGATACTGGATGTAACAGATGAATATTCCGGGTACGCGAGAATAAAAACAGTTTCCACATCTGAATTCATTTCCTTGTTTATCTGAGCAATGGCACGTTCATATTCAAAATCTGCAGAAGTTCGCAACCCTCTTAGAATATAACCGGCACCGGCGTTCTTACAAAAATCAACAGTTAAACCTTTAAAGGTATCTACCATCACTTTTTCCTCAAACTCAAAAACCTCTCTGATCCATTTCTCTCTTTTCTCTAAAGGGAAAAAACCTTCCTTATTTAAATTATAACCAATAGCAATAATGATTTTATCAAACAATGGAAGAGCTCTTTTAATCAGGGATTCATGGCCAATAGTAAAAGGATCAAATGATCCGGGGAAAACAGCAGTTTTTTCCATAATGAAAAAATTAATATTATAACAAGCAAAGTAAATAATTTTAATTATATTTATCAATCAATCATAAGTAAAATTACATACAAACACAATAATCCCGTGGACAGCGAAAATAAAAACAAAGAACTGGAAACAAAAATAAAGATTCTGGAATCTGAACATGTTTCCCTGAAAGCTGATAGCAAGGTGTTAAAAGCTGCTAATGAAGAACTTCGGCAGTTGAACACCAAAATAAAAGAAAGCGCGGAACGTTTCAGATCCTTATCAGAAGCAGCATTTGAGGGTATCTGTATTTTTGAACAGGAGAAAATAATAAATGTTAATGATCAACTATTGAATATGTTAGGTTACACCAAAGAAGAATTGATTGGAAACTCTACACTTATTATTATTGCCCCGGAAGACAGAGAAACGGTTGAAAGAAAGATGTTATCGGGATTTGAAGGAACATTTGAGCATCTTTTACTACATAAAAACGGTCAAAAGATACCTGTAGAAATACAAGCGCGTATTATATCTTCTGACAAAGGGAAAATCAGGATCAGTGCTTTTCACGATATTTCGCAACGACTGAAAATTGAAACTGCGTTACGAATCAGCGAGCAGAAATTCAGAAATATTTTTGACAACAGCACCGATCTGATTGCAATTTCCAGTCTTAAAGATTTTCATTTTATACAGGTCAACCAAACAGCCATCAATATTTCAGGATTTTCACCTGGTGAATTCGATAAAATGAATTTTTTAGATTTTTTACCACCCGATTACCATGCTTTGGAGACAATTAAATATATTTTAAAAAACGGGTCAAGTACTTCACCTGTGGAACTGGAACTTTATAAAAAAGATGGTACTGTCCTTCCCGTTGAAATGATTAGTTCGCTGATAGATTTTGTTGATGAGAGAGTCATGCTTAGTATCATCAGAGACATTTCAGAACGTAAAAAGCTGGAAAAAAGAATATTTGAAACAATTATTGAAACGGAGGAAAAAGAGCGAGGACGTATCGCGGCTGATTTGCATGATGAGATAGGACCCTTGTTATCAAGTATGAAGATGTACCTGTCCTCGCTTGCAGAATCAAAAGACAAAACCAAATCTGATTATATCATGGATCAACTTTCTCTTTTGGTAAAGGAAGCCATCAGCAGTGCCCGTGAAATTTCAAATGCTTTAAGTCCTCACTTGTTGAACAATCATGGTCTTTATGCTGCATTAAAACCAATTATTGACCAATTAACTGAATTCATAACTGTTAGCTATAAATCGAATATCGAAGATATCAGGTTTTCAACCAACATTGAAATTATTTATTACCGGATTATCCGTGAGTTGATTAACAATACACTAAAACATTCAAAAGCTACGTTAATTGATATTAAGCTATCCTACAATCACAACATACTTAAGCTTAGTTATTCCGATAATGGTGTAGGATTCGAATATTCGGTTAAATCTGCGAAAAAAGATAAAGATGGCATCGGATTATTTAATATTGTAAGTCGTATTAAAACCATTAATGGTCAATTTTCAATAGAAACAGAAAAAGGAAAAGGATTTAAATTTGATCTTGTTACATCAACAAATTAATATATTTACAGATATGCAAAAATCACAAGTTGTCATCGTAGATGATCATCAGTTATTCAGAAATGGACTTAAATTTATAATAGGAGAAATTGATACAGTTGAAGTTGTTGCTGAAGCGTCCAATGGAAAAGAATTTCTTGAATTATTAAAAAGATTTAAACCAGATATCGTTTTAATGGATATCAATATGCCTGAAATGAATGGTGTAGATGCAACCAAAGAAGCTCTGAGGATCTACCCGGATTTAAAAATCTTAGTTTTGTCTATGTTTAGCGATGACCAATATTACAATACGATGATAGAAACAGGGGTTAAAGGATTCATCCTGAAAGATTGTGATACCAAAGAACTGAAAAATGCCATTAAGAATATTCTTGAAGGCAATACCTTCTTCTCCCAGGAACTGCTTATAAAACTTATCCGGAATAAAAATAATGATCAGAGAATATTACTCACCAAACGTGAACAGGAAGTTTTAACTCTGATATGCAAAGGATTTTCAACTATACAGATATCACAGAATCTGAATATCAGTGATCGGACAGTAGAACGACACAGAGCCAACCTCCTGGTAAAAACAGAGTCAACTAATTCGATCAGCTTGGTTATTTATGCCATAAAAAATAATTTAGTCAGATTGGATTAAAATAAAATGGGGGAAAACACCCATTTTATATTGAGTAAAAAAAAATGCAAAATGAGTATTTAATACTATTATTTAAAGAATATCCCAAACTACTTTTGCATCATACAATTTTGGGTAATGAGAAGATATAATGTACTCATAGCTGACGACAATAAACATTTTCTGAATGCATTTAAATTCCTTTTAAGGGAATCGAATCTGGAAAAAACTGATTCGATATTTACTGCTGCAGATGGAAATGAGGCTTTACTCAGTTTACAGGTAAACCCAATTGATATTGCTTTTATTGATGTGGATTTGCCGGGTATGAATGGAGTGGAAGTAACAAGAAAAGCCACCGAATTGAATCGTTATCTAACTATCATTGCAGTATCATTTCATTCTGAAATTGAGTTTATTAGTCAAATGATTAATGCAGGTGCAAAAAATTATATTGTTAAAGAAGAGATAAATAAAAACCTTTTAAATAAAATTTTCGAAAACCTATAAATTTTAAAGAAGTAAATAAGTAATTATGAGCAATAAAAAAGCAAATATTGAACTTCGTTTCCAGACAAGAATGCTTGCTATCAATGCTCTCATTAATTTGTCTGTTGATGAGACATCAATTGATGGAACTAAAATTAGTTGTACTGATTATTTTAAAATAAACAAAATTAATACATCAAATTCTTTCTCAGTCTTATGGAAATATGAAGGAAATAGTATAGCAAAAATATATAAACCGGAAGAAAATCAGAATCTCATAATGCCTATATATATTTATGAAAATTAAAGATTTTTTTAAAATATTATTCGTGATGTTGAGTTGAAAGGTTGTGTTTATGTGAAGATAGATTTGAAGGGTTAAGAGAACACAACCTTTTTTTAAAGAAATTTTAATAACAAAAATAAATTTGTGATGATGGGTTGAAAAAAGAAGAATTTGGGTGTTAGGAAACGGTAGCCGTCATTTATCATGTATATTGGATAATTCTTTACCTTCGCGCTACCGTTTCTGTTTTTATAGAAGTCAGCCCGAAGAACGGGTAAATTCTTTCGCAGCAATTGATAACAGCTTGAACCATTTTTTACCATACTTTTTAATCAATGGTTCTTTGAGGAATACATAGGTTGCTGTATTTAAATTTTTTCCGAGAGCAACTGCAGGATTGCATATTTCCCATTCTTGGTAATTAACTGCTTCAAAATCATTAAATTTACTGAGCCTAATGGGGTATAAATAACATGAAATTGGTTTTCTGAATTTTATTGCTTTATCAAGAAAAGCTTTCTCAATGCCACAGCGTGAAATTCCATCTTCAACAAACGAATAGGCGCATTCCTTTCCATCAATCAAAGGAGTAACCCTGTCACCATCTGCATCAATAGTCCATGATCCTTGTTTTTCTATTGCAGAGTAACCTTCTTTTGAAAGATATGGTTTAATATTGGCTATATTTCTTTCAAGAATTTCAATTTCGTCCTGCGCGAGAGGTGCACCGGAATCGCCTAATACACAACAAGCTCCCTTGCATTTTTTCAGATCGCAGACAAAGCGTTTCTCAATCACTTCGAAGCTTACAATGACATTGCCTATTTGAATCATATCCTTAGGGTTTCAAGCATAAGGGCATCTCGAAAAACTGCTTTTTTTTCGTTGGATTGCATTTTTAAAATCCTCATTTACAAAAGTAAACTCCGGTTTTAAAAACTCGCCCGCCTCAAAAAAATCTAGTTTTTAGAGATGCCCATAAGAAAACCTCAATGATAAAATCATTGAGGTTTTCTATCTTACTGCTTATTTATGTTTCTTGTATTATTTTTTTCTTTTTTTACTTTTTGCCGTTGCAGCTTTTTTTGTCAGGGCATCTTTCAACTTGTTATTAATATTGTCCATATTTGATTTATCCAGCGTAACTTTAGAAAAGACATCCATATACTGTCCTTTATCAAATAAAGCCTTATCTTCAACTAAAGAAGATTCAATAGTTTTTATTTCTTTTTTAAATTTTTCAGCTAATGGTTTTCCTTTTTTATCTTTTTTGGCTTTTACTACAAGTTTCGCGTTTTCATCAATGGCATTTTTTAAGGCTGCGATTAATGCATCATCCTCATTTTTTACTTTTTCCTTTTTAGTAACAGCATTGTCTTTTAATTGAGTAACCTTCAGAATAATCGAATCAAGTTTAATTTCTGACGATTTAAAGTTTTTAAACCATTTTGATTTTTGCAAATCAATATCAGCTATTATTGATTTCATTGAATCCTGTATTGCTGTATATTCATTTGATAGATAAACATTTGCTTCTACAGCAGAAGCACTGTCCAAACCTGTTGTCACAGCATTGATCTTATCCTGCGGGATTTTTCCACAACTTGTCAGTAACGCAACAAATATAAGGGTTACAATTCCTGTTAAAACTTTTTTTCGCATGTTATTTAATTATTAGTTAAAAATAAAATATTAATTTAGGATTTAATTTAAACATTTCGTTACAAATATATAAAAAATTTGATAAGTACACCTCTAAAAACTGCTTTTTAATTCGAGACATATTTAATCTTTTAATTGTCTCTCTTTGGGTTCTTGGGGAACCACCCCTTTCGGACCCTCTCTTTTTGTTGAAATAGTTCATAAATACTCCATAAAAATATGAATCCTGCTATTCCGAATATACCTGACATCAGGTCACTCTTTACCAAAAAAGAAGCTATTATGGATAACAGACTTAAAATCAAGAATAAAGGCCACCATTTAATACCAAAATAATACTCTCCTTTAATAATAATTATATGTCCAAAGCCAGTAAGCAATAACATCATAATTCCTAAGATAATACCGATAAAATTCATACTATTCATTATAATGTCCGTTTTTCGCATTAAGCTTGCCAGATAAATGCTAATTAATTCTGATTTAAATACTTATTTAAAATACAGACCCTAATTAGAATTTCTTTTATTTGTTTAATATTTAACCATTGACATTCCGGAAAGTTAATATTTTCAGACAATCAGAAAGAGTTTGATTCGTCATGCCCAAATAGAATTGCGGAGTCAAAGTATTAACATTCAATACGTAAAGATAAAAAACTTTTTAAAAAAGAAATAAAATCTGATCTTTGAAATTTAAATTTTTAAAATTAAGATTATAAATTGAGTAAAATATAGAAATTTAATGGAAATATTTTTTATTTTTGCGTTCCAAAATTTTAATAAAATTTAAAAATTAAATCTATTATGGTGAACCAGTATGAAACCGTCTTCATTTTAACTCCCGTTTTATCTGATGCTCAGATGAAGGAGGCGGTAAATAAATTTTCGAGCTATCTCAAAGAAAATGGCGCAGAGATAGTGCAGGTTGAGAATTGGGGACTGCGAAAGCTTACTTACCCGATTCAGAAGAAAACGACAGGATTTTACAATCTTATTGAATTCAAAGCTGAAGGAACGCTGCTTGAAAAATTAGAAACAGAATACCGTCGTGACGAACGGATTATTCGTTTTCTGTCATTCAAGTTGGACAAATATGCTGTTGAATACAGTATTAAGAAAAGAAATCTGAAAACCGCTAAAAAATTGGAGGAATAAGCAATGGCAAATCCCACGCAAAATCAATCTGAAATCAGGTATTTAACACCTCCATCAGTAGAAATCAAAAAGAAGAAATATTGCCGGTTCAAAAAGAACGGGATAAAATATGTAGATTATAAGGATCCTGAATTTCTTAAAAAGTTTCTCAATGAACAAGGTAAAATACTGCCCAGAAGGCTTACCGGTACTTCATTGAAATATCAGCGTAAAGTCTCAACAGCAATTAAAAGGGCGCGGCATCTGGCATTATTGCCTTATGTTGCGGATATGTTAAAATAATTCAGGAGGAAAATGTAATGGAATTAATATTAAAGCAAGACATAAATAATCTGGGTTCAAAAGATGACCTGGTGAAGGTCAAAGCTGGGTATGCAAGAAATTTTCTGATTCCGAAGAAAATGGCTGTAAGTGCCACGGAATCTATGAAAAAAATGCATTCGGAGAATCTGAAGCAAAGAGCTCATAAGGAGATTAAACTTAAAGATGCTGCGCTTCAGGTAGCAGAAAAAATGAAGAATATAAAACTTACTATTGGTGCAAAAACCAGTTCAAAAGGTAAGATTTTCGGTTCCGTAAATACCATACAGCTATCAGAAGCTCTTTCTGCTAAAGGTTTTGATATTGACAGAAAAAGTATCATTATCAAAGATGATCTGGTTAAGGAAATCGGGATCTATTCAGCCAAAGTCAAGCTTCATAAAGAAGTAAGCGTAGACATTGCATTCGAGATCGTTTCCGAATAATTTTTTATTTTTTTACTGCCACGGATTCAATCTCAACCAGAGATCCCAGTGGTAAACCTGATACCTGAACAGTGGATCGGGCCGGTGGATCGGTATGAAAGTATTTTGAATAAATCTCATTCATGGCTTTAAAATTAGCAAGATCACTCAGGTACACTGTTGTTTTCACTACATCTGAATAAGTACAACCTGCAGCTTCCAATATATGACCTATATTTCTCAGTACCTGTTCGGTTTGTCCTGTAATATCAGATTGGTCAATTTGTCCCTTAGCAGGGTTTATCGGGATCTGACCGGATAAATATAGGGTACTGTTAATTTCTATCGCCTGATTATAAGGACCTATGGCCTTTGGCGCTTTGTCAGTGGAGATAATTTTATGCATATGTAAAGAAGTTAATTTTTAATTGTTCTATAATTTTAAAAAGCAGTATTGTCATAGGGAAGCTTCTTCTTCTCGTATTTGACATCATGCAACAAGGCTGATTTAACATTAATTGTAAAAGTATACATTTGCATCGGACCATAAGGAACAATCATTAATTTCATTTCCCAGCAATGGAGATCCCTGTAAAAATTTAACGTTGTTGAAGAAAATTTATTATTGGTAAAGTCATATCCTGAAGAAAATCCTAATTTCCACTTTTTAGTGAAACTGATATCACCGGTTAAGGTCATAGTTTGAACTATTGCTGACTGATTTGTTACCAGATTATTGTATAAAACAGATCTTTGACTA
>Ga0182030_10020863_pt1 | contig 12324 bp, 8 predicted proteins | sample 812S3MmetaG_FD_121299 | JGI IMG/M metagenome (GOLD analysis project Ga0182030, IMG submission 121299) | Permafrost microbial communities from Stordalen Mire, Sweden - 812S3M metaG (Illumina Assembly) | ecosystem: Environmental > Terrestrial > Soil > Wetlands > Permafrost | place: Sweden...
CCTTGCGCGGTGACATCGACCGGATTGCCGGCGGCGCCGTACGACGGCATCAGCGGACGCAACCTGGCTTGTTCCGCGGACGAAAGTTGCGGCACGAGCAACCCGTGCGCCGACATCGTGTCCGCGGTCCACGCGCCGCCGCCGCCGGAGACTGTCACGATGCCGACACGACGGCCTTTGGGCAGCGGGCAACTGAGCACGACGCCGGCGATGGCGACGGCTTCATCGGGATCCTCGGCTTCTATCACGCCGTAACGTTCGAATATGGCATGGTAAGCGGTGTACGATCCAGACAAGGACGCGGTGTGCGAGGCGGAAGCGCGGGTGCCGGCGTCGGAGCGTCCGACCTTGATGGCGATGACCGGTTTGCCCAGACGGCGGGCTTTCGCGAGAGCGGCGACGAACTCGGGGCCTTTGCGGACGGCTTCGCAGAACAGCAACACGGCGCCGGTGTGCTCGTCCTCGATCATGTAGTCGAGGAAGTCGGCCATGCCGAGGTCGGCTTCGTTGCCGGTCGAGATCACGTAACTGAATGCCAGCCCGGCCGCCTTGCCGCGGTTGAACAGCGAGAAGCCGATGCCGCCGGATTGCGCGATGACGCCGATGCGCTTTGGCGAGACATGGACGGCGTCGGGATCTTCCTGGGTTTCCACGGTCGGGCTGAACGTCGTCGCGACATGGCCTGGCGCGTTGAAGTAGCCCTCGCAGTTGGGGCCGCAGGCGCGGATGCCGTATTGGGTGGTCACCGCGACGAGGTCGGCTTGCATGCCGCCGGCGGCACCGCCTTCTTCGGCGAAACCTGACGATATGATCAGGGTGTTTTTGACGCCGGCTTTGGCGCATTCCTCGACCGCTTCGGCGACGGACGCGGCGGGAATCGCGATCAACGCCAGATCGACCGGACCGCCGGCGGCGGCGATGGAGGGGAAGCAGGGCAGGCCGCCAATGTCCTGGTAACTGGGATTGATCGGCAGGATGCGGCCGGGAAAGCCGTTCTCCCGCAATTGATGCAACAGGCGGCCGCGAATGCGGTGCAGATCGGGCGAGGCGCCGAGCACGGCGATCGATTCCGGCCAGAAGAAGCTGTGCAGCGGGTGGTTGGTCATCAGGGACGGTCCTCGGTTTATCCTGGATGGGTCAGGTATTTGGTTTGGCTGCGAAAGACTTTACCACGGAGAACAACGAGGGCCACGGAGGGCCACTGAGATCCGTCGCGACGATCGATCGTTCCTCAAGGCGGCCCCCGAAATCCCGCGCCAGCGTGAGGCGGCCTCGAACCTCCGTGGCCCTCCGTGGCCCTCGGTGTTCTCCGTGGTAAAATCCTCACGGTGTTTCAACAAATCGCGGCCATTCCGTTGTGTGTCCGTCATGGCCACGGTCAACCTTTCCCGCGCGCGGTCCAAATGACGGAATGATCCCGCGATCTGTTCGCCGCCGCCGGCTTGATAAGTGGGGCTTCAGGCCCAGATGAAGGGGAGTCTGAAACGGCGATGGCGCGGTGGCGATTAATGACGCCGGATAATCGAAATTCATTTCGGCAGCCTGCCCAGAAAGTCGCGGACCGCGGCGTTGACCGCGTTGGGTTTGTGGATGTTGGCGGCGTGATTGGCGCGCGGGATCACGACCTGGCGCGCGTTGGGAATGGCGCGCGCCATGAACGCGGCGGCGGTCAGATTGGGCTTGTCCTCGGACCCCACCAGGATCAACACCGGCACATCGATCGCCGCCAGCCAGTCGAGCGCGCCGGTGTCGTACTGGGTCAGCAACAAACGCGCCGCGTTGGCCAGATCGAAGGGACTGGAATGATTGCGCGGATCGACCTCGGCGCCGCCTTCCAACGCGTCCAGACCGCCCTGTTCCAGGGTTTTCGACATGTCCTCGACCTGGCGGTTCCAGATTTCGCGCGCGGCGCCGCTGCGCAGGCCTGGCATGGTCCCGATCAGCACCAACGCGCGGACGCGACCGGGGTGCGCATGGCAAAAGCGCAGCGACAGCAAGCCGCCGATCCCAAGACCGATCAGCACGGCGGGCTCGGTCGTTTCGGTGTCGAGGACCGCCAGCATGTCTTCGATCAGGCCGCTGGTCGTCATTTCCGGTCCCGGTGCCTCGCTCTGGCCATGGCCCGGCAAATCCCAAAGGATCAGGCGGTAGCGGTCGGTGAGTTCCTCGATCTGCTCGTCCCACATGCGGCTGGTGGCGCCGAAGCCGTGGGTCAGCAGGATCGCGGCGCCATGGCCGTGCGCCTCCGTGTGCAGACCGGTTCCGTTTCGTCGCAGCAGAGTCAATGTTTCCTTGCCCATTTCCGTCTTCTCGCGTCATTGCCCGTCGCGACCGCTGCCGGTAAACTCGCACGCGCGCTGATGCGATGAAAGAGCGGGACGAGGAAACACCATGGAACACGGGACATACGAACACATCGCGGTATCTGAGTCGGGCCATATCGCCACGATCGAAGTGCGGCGCGGACCGAATAATTTCATCGACACCGACATGGTCGCGGAAATCGCCGACGCGCTGGATATTTACGACAAGACGCCCGAGGCGCGCGCGATCGTTCTGTGCGCGGAAGGGAAGCATTTTTGCGCGGGCGCCGATTTCGGCAGCCGCGGCCCCGATGGCGTGATGCGGACGGCGAAACGCGGGCGGCATCTCTACAAGGAAGCGCAACGGTTGTGGAAGACCGGCAAACCGATCGTCGCCGCCGTGCATGGCGCCGCGGTGGGCGCGGGCGTCGGGCTCGCGGTGATGGCCGATTTCCGGGTGACCTGCCCCGAAGCCCGATTTGCCACCAACTTCACCCGGTTGGGCTTTCATCCGGGGTTCGGGCTGACCGCTTCGTTGCCTCGGCTGATCGGTGAGCAGCAGGCGGCCATGATGATGTATACCGGCCGCCGCCTGACCGGGGAGGAAGCGCTGGCGATCGGGCTGGCGGATTACTGCGTGGCCCAGGACCAGGTGCGCGCGAAAGCGGTCGAAGTGGCGACGGAAATCGCTCAGTCGGCGCCGCTGGCGATCATCGCGACGCGGGAAACGTTGCGCCGCGGCCTCGCCGAAGCGGTGGCGCGGGCGACCGAGCGCGAATACGAAGAACAGGACTGGCTGCGCAACACGGCGGACTTCAAGGAAGGTACCAAGGCGATGGGCGAGCGGCGGTTGCCGAACTTTCACGCGCGGTAGAGCCGTTACGGTACCTTCAGCAACGGAATGCGTCGTGGCGAGCGTGAGCTACCCGTGACGGATCAGCAACGAGTGTGCGGTGAGCGATGGCCGGGTCAAGCCCCATATGCATCAAGTTAAGCGCCGCGAGAGGAAAATGCCCCTTTTCCCGTCATCCTCGGGCTCGACCCGAGGATGACGTTTGGGGGAAGGTTTTCCCTTCGCCAGCCTTATCTTGATGCGTATGGGGTCAGGCCCGGCCATGACGAAAAGATAATGAAGTGTCACGACTCGCGGTCACCCCCCCGGATAGTCCCAGCGTATCGATCTGATCAACTAACGACTTGGCCATCTCCCGCCAGCCGGACGCCGTGTCCGTCATCGTAACGGGCGTCTCGCGCGGTGGCCGGTCCAGCACGCGGCGCAATCCGGAGGTCAAGCTGGCGGCGTCCGGCTCGCACAGGATCGCCATCGGCTCGTCGCGCAACTGTTCCGCCAGGCCACCGACATTCGTCGCGATCACGTATCGGTGCGCGGCCAGCGCCACGGCGGCGACGCCGCTTTGACTGGCTTCGCGATAGGGCAGCACCACGGCGTCGGCCCAACTGAACAGCGAGCCGACCTCGGTTTCCGGCACCCAGCGGTTCTCCACGATCACGCCGGGCAGCGCCCGCAACGCCGCCAGTTCCCGGCTCTCCGGGCCCGAGCCGACGACACGCACGGTCAGTCCCGGCCGCGGACCCAGTCGGGTGAGGGTTTCGGCGAGCAGGCCGAGACCTTTGTAAGGCAGCAGGCGGCCGAATGACAGCAGGCGGAACGTTCCGGCCTCGGACTCACGGGGCGCGAAGCTATAACGCATCGGCGGGTGTGTCAGCCGGATCAGCTTCCGGCCCGGCGTTCCGGCGAGTTTCTGGGCCAACAATCGATCGCCGACATGGGCGGTCAGGGCGGCGACGGCGTTGGCCCGGCCGCACAGCCGGCGTTGCAGCCACATCTGCAACGGGAAACCGTCGCCCGGATGCGCGTCGGCATCGTGCACCAGCACGACGAAGGGGATCCGCGACCGCCGCAGCGCCGCCGCCATCAACAGATCCAACGGACCCGGTTGTGCGCAAATCGCGATATCCGGACGCAGCGCGGCGACCCTCCGGGCCAACGCCGCGATGGCGAAGGGAGCGGTCGCCAGCCGCCACAGAAACCCGGCCACGCTCGCATAGGTATCGACGGCGAGGTCGCAATGGATCGCCGGAGAATCCCGGAGAATCTCGGCGCCACGGGCCAGCGATAGCGAGACTTCGGTATCAGGCAGGTCGGCGAGGCCCTCGGCCAGATGCACCGCGAAACGGGGCGCGCCGCCGAATCGGCCCCATTGCCAGACCAGAACTCTCATCGCGGCAGGTCCGGTCCCGTTGGCAAGCCCAGACTTCGGACGGCGTCGGCGAGGGGGGAGATGCCCAATCGTTCGGTGACCAGCGCTTTCCCTCGCGCGCCCATCGCGGCGCGGGCTTCGGCGTCGTCGGCCAGGTGGCGGAGGTGCGCCACGGCGTCGGCCACATCCGGATCAGCCCAGTACGAGTCGCGGTAGACCTGGCGCGCGTCCTCGACCGGGACAAGGCGATAACCGACGGTCGCGGCGCTGTCCGCGTCCATGAACCCCATGTTGCCGGACCATCCCGTGGCGATCACGGGTTTGCCCAGAAGCATGGCTTCGGCGAGGACCAGGCCGAAGCCCTCGGCGCGGTGCAGCGACAGCACGATGTCGGCGACGGCGGTCAGCGCGTGGACCTCGGCGATGGGATACGATCTGGTATCGATCCGAATATTGGGCGCCCCGCCGGCGGCCTGAGCGATGCGGGCGAAGTCGGCCGGAAAGTGATCCGGGTTGCCGATCTTCAGCACCAGGATGCGATCCGCGCGATCCCCGAACGCGGCCCGGAACGCGGCGATCGCGGCCAGCGGGTTCTTCCGCTCGAACGACGACGCCAGGTTCATCGACACCAGGACGACGATCGCGTTCTCCGGCAATCCGAACGCGGCGCGGTCGCGGGTGACTGGCGCGGGAGGCGCGACCGCCAGAGGGAACGGCACCACCCGGACCCGGCCCGGCAGGAACTTCTCCATGGCGGTCGCGGTGAACGGCGAGGGGACCCAGACCTCGTGCACGAAGCGGGCGCCGGCGCGCCAGTCCGGCGGCACATCGGACAGTTCCCAGTTCCAGAATCCGATCACGCGGCGGCCGCGCGACAGACTCCGCGGCAGGCGCAGCAACGCCAACGGCAACAAAGGCGCGTTGACATGGATGACCAGCGGCGCGGCGGCCGGCGGAGAGGCGCCCAGGATCGGCGGCGTTCCGCTGGCGCCGGCGGGCAGCAAGGGACTGACATCGACCGGCCAGTTCGCCACGCCCAGGGCGTCGAGCCCGAGCCGAAACAGCCGCGCGCCTTCGCCGAGGCCTGAATACCGGGACAACTCCCCGGCCACCGCGATGCCATGCGCGGCGGGTGGGGGCGAGCGGTCGATGCGGGGGGCGAGCAGCGCCGCGGCCTCGGTCCCGGCGCGCCGACGCCCGTTCGCGGGCAGCAGACGCCACAGACGGTGCAGCAAAGACGGCTGAAACGCCGCGGAGGTCATGCGATTCCGTCCTCGGCGCGCATCGGCGTCATGCGCGCGCGAGGTCTGGACCGATCCGCGAAGCGACGGCTGATCGTCGTGTGTGCTCTCCCGATCCGGCGCTGCCGAAGAGGCCCGTTCAGGAATTCCCGCCGGTGTCGGCCAGGGCCATTTCCGGGCGGGCGCTTCCTTCGGCCTCGGGCGCCGTTACCGCATATCCAAGCGCGGCGAGCAATGCCTCGGCGCTGGCGGTCCAGGGCACCGGCCGAAACTCGCGGCGCACCTGGTCCTCCCAGCGGGCGAGATCGCGCGGATCGAGGATCACATCGCGAATCGCCTCGAACGCGTCATGCAGGTTGTCCGGATCGAAGCGGCGCGCCAGCGTGCCACCGGCCTCGGGCAGAGACGTCCGGTCGGCGATCAGGCAGGGTTTGCCGAACGCCAGGCTCTCGGTCACCGGCAGGCCCCAGCCTTCGTACAACGACGGGAACACGGTGAAGCGGCACCCCTGATACAGCGCGGTCAGCTCGCTGTCGGAGGGATGCTCCACGACGATCAGCTTGCCATTCAGCCCGTTGGAGTTGGCGATCTGCCGCATGAGGTCATCGACCAGCCAGCCGACCCGACCGGCGAAGACCATGGTCGGCACCCGTTCCGGCGGCAGTTCCTCCAGCAGGCGGCGCCAGACGCGGAAGATCAGCAGGTGGTTCTTGCGGGCCTCGATGGTGGAGACGAACAGCGCGTAGCCGCCGGGCGGAGGCAGCCGGTCGGACCGAGGGGCCGGCGCGGTCTCGGCGGCGGTCAGCATGCGACCGAAGCCGGAGCCCATGGGGATCGGCACCACCGGCCCGGACAGCGGAATGGCGCGCTCATGCGCGTACGCCGACACATCCTCGGCCGTGGCGCGCGAGATCGCCAGCACGATGTCGCACAACGGCAATATCCGGTCGATGAAGGACTGGAAGACGTGGACAAATCCGGGATCGCACCACTCCGGCCGGCGGATCGCGATGATGTCGTACACCAGCAGGGCGTAGCGTAGGCCAAGCCGCTTGCACTGGCTCTCGAGCATCGCGGCGTAACCTGGATGGGACCAGAACGCGCCCATGGTCAGCAGGATGTCGCCCGGCCGGACCAGAGAGGCGAAACCCGCCGCGGCGGTGGTGGACTCTTCCGCCTCCGCCGCGTCGGACGTGGCGCGATCGTGGCGTCCAAGCAGGTGCCGCGAACCCTGAACGACGCCGCGCCCCAGATCCTTGAACATGGCTCCCCAGGCGCGAAAGGCACGCTCCTGCGCCAACAGGACGGAATAGAGATGGAAGCGAGGCGTTTCCGGCAACCGCTCCAGCGCGCCGCGGACCATCTGGCGCATGGCCTGGTTGCGCGGCCGGCTCTCGACCTGGGTCGATTCGTCAGTGGGGTTCGACTCGCTCAGGCGTTCGAACCGACTGGCGAGTTCGGACCATTCGACCGTGCAAAACGTGCCGCGCAGGGCGTTATGGCGGACGAATCGCACGTCGCCGGTGTCGCCATACCGCGCGTGCACCGCCCTGGCGATTTCGAACACCACCCGCTGAATGCCGCTCGGCCGCACGTGAACCCGCGTGTACCAAAGCAGATCTTCAACATCGATCCAGAGAGTGGCGGCCATGGGCTACGTGCTTTCCGGTTCGGCGGCGACCCGCCGGCGCCAGTCGTCGAGCACATCACGAAGTGTTTGCGACCACCCCATAACGGGAGACCAGCCGATGAGTTCCATCGCTCGTTTCGCGTCGCAGCGTGCCAGCGGCACCTCGGTGGCGCGGGTCCGACCCGGATCGACAACGATCGAGGCCTGGACGCCGGCGAGGGTGATCAGATCGCTCAGGATATCGCCGATCCGCCGCGGCACGCCCGACGCCAGGTTGAGGATGGTGCCCGGTGCGATCGCCTCCCGCCGCGCCATGCAGGCGACATAGGCGGCGCAGACATCCCGTACATCCATGAAGTCGCGCCTGGCCTCCAGATTGCCGACGGAGATCACGGGTTCCTGGAGTCCCGCCTCAATTCGCGCCAGTTGCCTCGCGAACGACGCCACCACCAGTCCTGAACCCTGTCCTGGGCCGGTATGATTCAACGGGCGGACGCGCACGACCCGCAGCCCTTGCCCGGCCATGGCGCCCAATGCGAGGTCGGCGGCGGCCTTGGTCGCGCCGTAGGTGTTCAGCGGCGCCAGCGGGGCGTCCTCGTCGATCTCGCGCTCGCGGCGGAAGGTGGCGCCATAGGTCTCCGCGCTCGATACGAACACCAACTGGCAGGCGGGGGCGAGACGCAGGATCGCGCGGGCCAGGTGCAACGGGCCGTGCAGGTTGACGGCCCAGGTCCGATCCTCGTCGGCGTCGGCGAGGGCCTGGGTGGAGATCGCGGCGAGATGAACGCAGGCGTCCGGCATCGTTTCCCGCACCGCTCGATCGACGGCGGCGGAGTCGGTGACTTCGAACTCCGGCGTCATCGTCAGCGCGCCGGGAAACGCGGCCGCGATCGCGGTTCGCAGATGCTGACCGACGAAGCCGTTCGCTCCCGTGAGCAGAATCCGGGTGGGAGCGATCCGGGTGGGAACGCCTGGGGGCATGTCAGGACCGCGACCGCGCCCTGTGACGATCCAGGTCGGCCTCGACCATTTCGGCGATCATATCCTGTAACGAGATCGTCGGCGCCCATCCCAATACACGTTGCGCCTTCGATGGATCGCCGAGCAGCACATCGACTTCCGCGGGACGCAACAGATCCGCCCGCGTGGTCACGTGATCTTCATAATTCAACCCGGCGTAGGTGAAGGCGAGGCGGCAGAATTCGCGGATCGCGGTGTTCTGTCCGGTCGCCACCACGTAATCGTCCGGCGTTTCCTGCTGCAACATGAGCCACATCGCGCGCACATAATCCCGCGCGTGACCCCAGTCGCGCAGCGCGTTGAGATTGCCGAGCGGCAGTTCGCGCGCGAGGCCGAGTTTGACGCGCGCCACGCCGTCGGTGATTTTGCGCGTGACAAATTCGATGCCACGCAACGGGCTCTCATGATTGAATAATATTCCGGTCGATGCGTGCATCGCGAAACTTTCGCGATAGTTCACGGTCATCGAATGGGCATAAAGTTTAGCCGCGGCGTACGGCGAACGCGGATGAAACGGCGTCGTCTCGCTTTGCCGGGGTTCCCGGATACGACCGAACATTTCCGATGACGAGGCCTGATAAAACCGTGCCGCCGGCCAGCCGATGCGAATCGCCTCCAGCAGGTTGGCGGCGCCGATTCCGGTGACCTGACCGGTCAGCAGCGGCTGGCTCCATGACGCGGCGACGAAGCTTTGCGCGCCGAGGTTATAGACCTCATCGGGTTGGTAGGTTTGCAACAGCCGGATCATGCCGGACACGTCCAGCAGGTCGCCATCGACGAGTTCGACGTCGTTGAGGATCCCAAGCCAGCGCAGGCGTTCGCCGACCACGTCGGAGGACGCGGACCGGCGCAACATTCCGATGACGCGATAGCCTTTCCCCAACAGAAACTGCGATAGATAGGCGCCGTCCTGACCGGTGACGCCAGTAATAAAGCATATGGGCATATTAAGCCATTCAAAGGTGAGGTCGCGCCTCGTGCGATCGAGGCTGTCGCTATAAGTTCCTATATGCTCATCGAGAGTCGATGGTCAAGCGCGAAGACCGTCGCCAGGATGGGTCTGTTTCCGTAATGACACGTCCGCGCCGTGTTACTGGCAAGGGATCGCGTCTTATCGATTGGAAAGTGTCAAAACATAGCCGCTCGTTCCGCCAGGCGCGTGGAAATTTTCAGACTGGTGGCTGGTTTCGCGCGTGCCGCGGTCGCTCCACGGGGTCCTTTCGCATGGCGACCTCTGGCATGGGCCGTCGATGGCCATCGAGAGGTGGGACGGCCCGAACGGCGGCATCCGGCGCTGGCGGCGAGGGCTGGACATCGGCCCCTTTATCATGCGCTTGTGTACCCAATATATACCGTCGGCGGAAATGGGAACGCCAGTAACCAACCGGAAGCAAGGTGAGTTCCAATGAGTAAATACACCGCGCTTGAACGCTGCAGAGTCAGTGGAAGCAAAACCCTTATTCCAGTCCTCGATCTGGGCGAGCAGGCGCTGACCGGCGTGTTCCCACGCGATCCCGCGGAGCCGGTGACCACGGGACCGCTGCGTCTGGTCTGGTGCCCCGACTCGGGCCTGCTGCAATTGGATCATTCCTACGATCTCGGCGAAATGTATGGCGAGAACTACGGCTACCGGTCGGGGCTCAACCAGAGCATGGTTCGCCATCTCACCCAGAAGGTCAGGGAACTGGAGCGCGCCGCGGACCTGAAGCCGGGCGACACCGTACTCGACATAGGAAGTAACGATGCGACGTCGTTAAAGGCCTATAACGTCCCCGGCCTGCGGCGCGTCGGCGTGGACCCGACCGGCGCGAAGTTCCGCGGCTATTATCCGGACGATATCGCCCTGGTGCCCGACTTCTTTTCGGCCGATGTCTTCCGTCGCGGGAACTTCCAACCAGCGCGTATCGTCACGTCCATCGCGATGTTCTATGACCTTGAGGATCCGGTCGCGTTCGCCCGCCAGGTCGAGCAGGTGCTGGCGCCGGGCGGCATCTGGCATTTCGAGCAAAGTTACATGCCATCGATGCTGCGGATGACCTCCTACGACACGGTCTGCCACGAGCATCTGGAATATTACTCGCTCACCGTGGTGAAACGAATTCTCGCGGCGGCGGGAATGCGACCGCTCGACGTGAAGATGAACGCGATCAACGGCGGCAGCTTCGCGGTGACCGCGGTGCGGGCGGACGACCGCAGGCAAGGATCGGACCGGGTCGTCGATTGGTTGCTCGAACAGGAGGATGGCATGGGGTTGAACACGCCGCGACCCTATCGCGATTTCGAGGAACGCGTGTACCGGCATCGCGCCGACCTCACGCGATTGTTGAAGTCGCTCGCGGCGGACGGCAAGAAAGTGCTTGGTTACGGGGCATCGACCAAGGGCAACGTGCTGCTGCAGTTTTGCGGCATCACCACCAAAGAAGTGATCGCGATCGCCGAAGTGAATGAGGATAAGTTCGGCGCCTGCACGCCCGGGACCCATATTCCGATCGTTTCGGAAGCCGAGGCGCGTGCGATGCGGCCGGATTATTTCCTCGTGCTGCCCTGGCATTTCAAAGATGGTATCGTGCAGCGGGAGGCTGAGTTCCTGGCGTCCGGCGGCCGCATGATACTGCCCTTCCCCGAGATTGAAATCATCTGAACGCGATGACCGGGATCACGGGTCTTTTCGTCTCGCATCGTGGCCAGCGATGCGGTGTCTTTCAGTTCGGCGCGCGGCTGTACGCCGCTTTGTCGGCGACGCGGCTGATCGAGTGGCATTACGCGGAATGCGCCGATCGGGAGGAGTTCGTATCTGTCGCGGATCGTATCCAACCCGATCTGATTCTGCTCAACTACCATCCCTTTACCCTCGCATGGGCCACGCCCGGTGTGGATTTTCCGTCCGCCGTGGTTTTCTCGGTGTTTCACGAGGCGAACCGCTCGGCGATCGGGCGCGGCCCGAAACCGCCGTTCGATGTGCTGCTGTGTCCCGATCCGACGCTGCTCTCGTACGATCCGGCCTTCGTCGCGGTTCCGCGCTTCATTCCGGAACCGTTACCGGAATCCACGGCCGAACCGGCTACGTTCACGGTCGGCTCGTTTGGTTTCGGCACGCCCGGCAAGGGCTTCGATCGCCTCTGCGCCCTCGTCAACGAGCAATGCGACACGGCGCGAATCCGTATCAATATTCCACCGCACGACCTGGCCGCCATGGTGCCGCCCGCCGCGGTCGAAGCCATCGTCGCCGACTGCCGCCGCGCCGTGACAAAGCCAGGTGTCGCGTTGGAAATCACCCACGAATTCATGGATGAGGCGGCGTTGCTCACGTTCCTCGCCAGTAACAGTCTGAACGCCTTTCTGTATGACGAGGCGCCCGATCGCGGCATCTCGAGCTGCACCGACTACGCGCTCGCCGCCGGCCGGCCGATCGCGGTCAGCCGGACGACGATGTTTCGGCATCTGCATGGCGTCAATCCGTCGATCTGCGTCGAAGAGCGGTCCTTGCAGGCGATCGCCGCGTCCGGCACCGCGCCGCTGCGCCATCTGCGCGCCGCTTACGCGCCGGCGGCGGCGGGCGATGCCTGGAACCGCGCGATCCTCGATGCGCTTTCGGCCCGCCGCGAGGCGGGCGCGGTGCCGGACGGCCGCGGCTTCAACAAGCTGCTCGACGACCGCTCGCGGGCCGCGTACGGGGGGGCGCTGGCGGATCTCCAGGCGCTGGCGCCGGAGATGCTCAGCCGGAAAATCGAGCGCGCGAACATCCAGCAGGCCTTCGTGCTGGACACCGCGCGCCGGCTGGTGGTTCGTTTCGCGGAGCCGCGCATTCTGGCGATCGGCTCGTACGAGGACACCGCCGTCGCCAGCCTGAAAGCGCTTGGATATCGCATCGATGAAGTCGATCCCCAGGTCAACGGGCTCGACCTGGA
>Ga0182030_10020864_pt1 | contig 12323 bp, 10 predicted proteins | sample 812S3MmetaG_FD_121299 | JGI IMG/M metagenome (GOLD analysis project Ga0182030, IMG submission 121299) | Permafrost microbial communities from Stordalen Mire, Sweden - 812S3M metaG (Illumina Assembly) | ecosystem: Environmental > Terrestrial > Soil > Wetlands > Permafrost | place: Sweden...
CAGACTTCCGCGCAAACCCCCGCCAAAGCGGACGCGCCAGCCACGGAGGCGCCGGCCCAGACCCAAGCGGCTGCGGCCACGCCATCGCCAGCTCCTTCGGGCGAAGGATGGCTCACCGGCAGCGTGGATCTGGGTTACCGCTGGCTGATCGGCAACAACGGAAATTTCCCCGAGTACCGCAGCGTGGTGAACCTGGGCCAAGGCTTGATCCTGAACGGACTGGACTTCACCATCACGGACCCCAAGAAGCGGTTGTTCGACAGCCTGGACGCCAACGCTTACGGGTGGGGTGGCGATCCTTATAAAACCGCCCACTTGAATGCCCGCAAACAGGGCGTCTACAACTTCCGTTTCGACTACCGCGACATCTCGTTCTTCGATGCCGTGCCCTCATACGCCAACCCGGTGGCGCCGTTGGGCTTCAACGAACAGTCGTTCGACACCCACCGGCGGACCATGAGCGTGGGGCTCGACCTGCGGCCCGGAAAGCGCATCATTCCGTACCTGGCGTTCGACCGGAATTCGGGATACGGGAACGGAATCGACGAGTTTGTGCAGGACAGCAACGACGAATTTGCCGTGCCGACCCTGCTGCGCGACAGCACCGACAACTATCGCGGCGGCGTGCGCTTGGAGTACAACCACTTCCACGTAACCCTCGAGCAGGGCGGCACAACCTATAAGGATGACGACCAATCGAACTGGTCGGGGACGAATTCGGGCGACCGCACTTCGTCCATCTTCGGGCAGACGCTGTCGCTGAGCAGCCTGCAGCAGGACTACGGGATCCGCGGGACCAGCCTGTATAGCAAGGCGCTGGTGACGGCGAACCCATTCTCATGGCTCGATATTTACGGACAGTTCCTGTATAGCGATCCCAAGACGACCGTCAACTTCAACGAAACGGCGGCCGGCAATTTCCTGGCGATCAGCCAGTTGCTGTTCTATACCAGCGCGCAGACCCTGGGCACCGGAGCGGCCAACCAACCGCACACCACCGGCACCGTGGGGTTCGAGTTGCGGCCCCTGAAGCACATGCGGATTCTCCAGAACTGGATGACCGACCGGTATCACGATGCGGCCTACGGCATGCTGACGATCGCGCCGCTTCTGGCGACGGGAGGCGGCATCACCAGCCTGAACCCGCTGGAGGTCGTCAACTACAACCAGGAGCAGGTGGACGTTTTATACGACCTCGACTCGCACCTCACGGTGCGCGGCGGGTACCGGCGGATCTGGGGCGACGCCACCACCGAGGCCACGCCCTTCTTGAACCCGTCCGGAGCGTTGGAGCAGGGGCAACTGAAGCGCAACGTGGCGTTGGCGGGCCTCAATTTTCGCGCGTCGGAGAAGGCCTCGTTCAACCTGGATTACGAGGGCGGCACGAGCGACGCCGTCTATTTCCGCGACAGCCTGAACAATTATCAGAAGGCGCGGGCGCGGGCGCGGTACCAACTGTTGCCGTCCCTGATGTTGCAGGCCAACGTCAGCCTGCTGAACAACTACAATCACGCTCCCAGCATCCAATACGACGCCCTGTTCCGGGATAATTCGTTGGCGGTATACTGGACGCCTAAGGGGGGTAAGCGCGTCACCCTGACCGGCGAGTACGACCGCTCCACCATGAAATCCACCATCACCTACCTGAATCTGCCGTTCTTTACACCGACGCTATCGGACTACCGCGACAACGCACATTCGGTGACGGGACTGGTGGATGTGAGCCTTCCGGGACCGCTAGCGGGGAAACTGAGCATGGGCGGGTCGATGTTCCTTTCGAATGGAAGCAGCACCACGCGCTACTACCAGCCCCTGGCGCGCCTGTCGTTCCCCATAGGAAAGCACGTGAACTGGAACACCGAATGGAAATATTATGGTTACCAGGAAAACTTCTACCTGTTTGAAAGCTTTCGCACGCACGTGTTCATGACGGGGCTGCGGTTGACCCGCTAGGAGACCAGCACAATGTTCATGCTTCGAGTGACTATGGCCGGGGCGCTGGCCGCGGGATGGGTTTGGGCGGCCAGTCCAATTTCCGGGGACGCCGCCCGGGGCGCGCAACTCTTCCAGAGCCAGCAATGCATCCAGTGCCACAGCTTCCAGGGCAAAGGCGGCACCACGGCGCCGGATCTCGCCAAGAGAATCGACCGCAATTACACGCCCGCGGTGATGGCCAGCCTGATGTGGAATCACGCCCCCGATATGTGGGCGGCGATGAAGAAAAAGGGCATCGTAAAAAGCGAGATGACTCCGGACATTGCGGCCGACCTGTTCGCCTATTTCGTGTCGGCGCGGTTCTTCGACCGGCCGGGCGATGCCGGCCGCGGGAAGGCGGATTTTACGGAGCTGCACTGCGCCGCTTGCCACGGCATCTCGACAGCGATACCGGGAGGCGGTCCGCCGGTGGTGAAGTGGGAGTCTCTGGCGGATCCGCTGGTGCTGGTGGAGCAGATGTGGAACCACGGAGCGGAGATGCGTGCAGCCTTCGCCAAGAGGAAATTCCCCTGGGCGGCGATTACCGGACAGCAACTGACGGACATCCTGGTGTATCTCCAGAACCTGCCGGAAACCAAGGATCTGCCGCACCATTTCGATTTCCCGCCAACCGGTGAGGGTGAAAAGCTGTTTCAATCCAAGGGCTGCGTCGCCTGCCACAGCGGCGCTACCGCGCCGGAGCACTTCCTGCAGAATCAGACTCTCACGGATATCGCCGCGGCTATGTGGCATCACGAGCCCGAAATGAAGCAACCGTCGCCCAACCTGTCGCCGCAGGAGATGAAGGAACTCATCGGCTACCTCTGGGCGCGGCAGTATTTCACGGGCAAGGGCAACGCGGAACGGGGCAAGAAGGTGTTCGCCGAGAAGCGCTGCGGCGCCTGTCACAACGACCCGTCGAGCGGCGCTCCGAAGCTGACGGGCAAAGACCATTCGGACATCACCATGGTGGCGGCGCTGTGGGAGCACGGACCGCGCATGCTGGACCTGATGAAGTCGAAAAACATCCCGTGGCCGCGGTTCACGGCCCTGCAGATGGACGACTTGATTGCGTACTTGAACCAGTAGCGGCGACGCGGATCACTGTTTCTTTCTGACTTCGGCCAACTCTGCGAGGAACTTACGCACCTCCGGCGTGTCGAGTTGGGCGCGGGCGAACCGTTCGATGTCCTCGAGTTCAGCGTCACAGTCACAGTGCTGAGAGATCCAACCGAGGCTGGGGATGTTTTCTTCCATGCTTGCCCCCACGAACCCCATGGGCTCGGGCCGGTTCGCCCGCTCCTGCCGCAGATAGCGCCGCAGATAGCCGCGGATGGCGCCGCAGAGCTCTGGCGTGGGCTGAAGGTCGATATCCGGCAACAGGTTTAAGATAAAAGTGAAATCTCCCTGAAAGCGGAGGATGGCCTCGGCCTGACGGTGGGGGAGCCGGCGCATGGCAGCCAGGGTTTCCTGGAGCACAGGGCTGTCCTTACGAACGAGATGCTCGAGTTCGCTGAGCGTTGTTTCGTCGTCGATGTTGCTCAGTTCTTTGAGCCCGGCGGCGCGTCGCGCCTCGCGCTGCTCCGCCATCCACTTGTCGAGTTTCGGACCGGGCGTGGCGTCGATGCTGCCGCTATCCAGGTGGTCGGCCTTGAATTGCGAGGCCGGAAGGACAATGGAGAGCGACAAAGCGAGCACGGCCGCCCACATGGCCAGACCGAACTTAGGGGGCGCCGGCGCCAGGAACGCCCAGGCGAGGTAGGCGGCAATCAGGATGGGAACTGCTGCGGGGAGCGCGACGCACCAGCGCCAGCGCGCATCGTACAGGATGCCGATGGCGACCAGCGCGGCCACGCAGGAAAGCGGATGGATCAGCCAGGCGGCCAGCCCTACGCTCGACGGCAGCACACCCTTGGTGTTCGCCACCAATAGCAGTCCGCCGAGCAGGATCCAGACCAGCACGGCCCAGCCGCCCGACCACGCCTGGAGCATCATCTTGTCGGACTCACGGCCGGGTGTGGGCTGCAAGCCTATCCAGAGGGACATACCGCGGAGCAGGAACGCCCAGCAGACCAGCATCAGAGCGAATAACACGGGCGCGGCGGCGCCGGCGGAGCGGAGTGAAGACGGCATGGAGTTTACTAATGTTGGCGCAGTGCGGCCAGATCGGCAAGCAGTTGTTGGCGGTCGGGCGAATCCAAATAAGTTCGCGCCGATGCGTCCAGGGCCCTAATCCCTTCGTCGCAATTACAGCCGTGGCTCACCAGCCAGCGAATTCCGGGCAATAACTCGTGGAAGGCGACCTGGGCGGTGTAGGGTACGGGGTCGTCGCGTTTCCGCAGGTGAGAACTCGTGGCGGTCTTAGTCAGGAAAGTTCCCGCAGCCTGGCACAATGCGGGAGTCGGCTGGAGGTCGAGGTCCGGCAAGAGCGTCATGGCACGCTGGACTCCCCAAGTGAGCATGTCCTCGATCTGCGCCTGGCGGCTGGGATCGTGACGCAATGCGTCGAGCGCTTCGGCTTGCACGCCGCTCCCGGGATCGAGCAGGGGATACCAGTTCATGATCGAAGCGCCGGGCGGCATATTCCGGAGTTTCTCCAGGTTCTGGGCGCGATTGCGCTCCCTCTCCTGCCTCTCCCACTCGGCACGCGCTCTGGCGTTCTCCGCGCGCTCGATGGCCTTGCCGCGCATCTGGGTAAGCAGCGCCGGCCAGGGCGCCACCGCCAGCACCAGCGCCAGCATCCAGACCGTTAGGCCGGCGACCGGCGTGGAGAAGACGCGCCGCGGCGACGGCTGCATAACCGCGCACGCGTACCCGGCAAGGAGAACCGGCGCGACGACGGGAATGACCGCGGGCCAGCGTGTGTGCGGATCGGAGAGCAGGTAGAGCGACGCCATGGCGGCCACCGCGGAAGCGGGGCCCAGCACCAGGGCCGCGAGGTTCCCCCAGCCCGGCAGCAAACCGCGCGTGGCAGCGATCAACAGCAGACCGCCGATCCAAAGCCAGGTGAAGCCGGCAAAAGCAAACGCCGCCAGGTGGCCGTAGGCGACGCCAACGCCGGCATCGCCGTGGGCTTCCACGCCGACGAACGCAGGGAACATCATCAGCATGCCCAACCAGCAGACGGTGACCAGCAAAAGGAGAACGATGCCGCTTGTGCCCATGAGTCATTTGACCACGTCGGCCTCCGGGCTGGGCTGGGGAAAACGGTCAGTTTCGCAGCCGGCACTATTTGTGATGAGATAAGCAGACGGAGCAGAACATATGTGGATTGCTTTGGTCGCACTATTTTTAGCCGCGCCGCCTGGTAACCCGCCGCCGTGCAAGGCCAACCCGGCTTTGGTCGGCAAGTGTTTTTCGATCTACGGCCGGCTTCGGGCGTACAACGGCAATCCGACTTTCCGAATCTGGCCGGTCGGCACGACGCGACTCATCGGCGTGACTGGCGCCAAGCCGGGAGATCCGCCGCTCATGCCCGAGAATCTGGCCTGTGGATTCTCTTGCGATGTCTTCGCCGATTTCGAACTGTGCCCGTTCAGCAAGAGCCAGCCGGGGGTCATGCAGCGAGCCTGTATCGAGGCTGCCAGCAAGAAGACCATTCGCCGGGGGGAATAGCGCGCCGCAGGTGGCTGCAGGCTACGGACGTAACGTCCAGGGGTGGCGGCTCATGACGGCGTTGTGGTGGATAGAGCAGACCAACCGCGTGAGTAGAGCGGCAAGGCCTGCGAGGATGGAGATAACGACCGCCATCGCGCGGTCCTATTCCTTCTTCAAAACGTAGACAAAGTCGTAAAGACCGAATTCGGCAGTGGTCGCGTCCACGAAATGCAGTTCGATTTCGTTGCCGCAGCCCGTCTCCAGGGTCTTCCAGGACGAGCCGCGAAACCCAGCGTCCTGGCCAGTTTGAGTGGCTCGACCGAACTGTCGCACGGCCGCATTTCATCCAACATGCCCTGAAACAGGATGTCGGCGCCATAGTGGCGAAGTCGATAGCGCGGGCTCTTGCAGGCAACCGCCTGAGGCCCGGCGATCTCAGCCGGTTTGATGACAGCCCTCTTGCCGGCCAGTGTTTTGCTCGCGGCATCGTCGGGTTTGCGGCCGGGGCCGGCCCAGGGTGCCACCAGCGCCGAGGTAATCTTCCAGGCGCCGAGATAGAACGAATCGGCGGCGGAAGCCAGGCTGGAGAGCACAACGGCCGAGGATGGCGAGCAGGCGCATATCTTTGCGAGAGTACCATAACGATAGTTCTTCGCTGTTGCCGAAAAGTCTACAATGAACGGAACATATGAGCAGTCTCGCAGAATTCCGGCGGCTGAACACCAGGAGCGCCTCCATCGTGCACGTGAGCGGGTTTCGCCCCACCGGAGACCCTCTGGCTTCCCACTTCGGACTGCGTCCGCTCGGAGCCGAGGGCGAAGCGTGGCCCACGAGCAATGGAAAGCCGCTGCTATTTGTGTGCCAACTCAATCTGACAGCCGCGCCGGCGGTTCCCCCGCTGCTCCAGGACATCGCCCTGATCACGTTTTTCGTCGATGCCGAAATGGGCGAACTGGCGAAACACAACGGCGTGGATTGGTGTCTGCGCGCCTACCCGTCGGCGAGCGGTCTGGTGGCGATCGCTCCCGCGGGCAATGCGCCAGCGCTCAAGCGCGGATTCGAATGCCGCTGGGAAGCCTGTGACGATCACCCCAACTACGACGACCCCGACAGGATCGTGCCGGATGGATTCGACGATGGTGAGGTGGAGTTGGAAAACCTGGCCCGGACAAAGATCGGCGGGTATGCCAGCTCCATCCAGTCCGAGCCATGGTGGGGCTATGAAGATCATCCGGCTGCCCCAGCGTATTGCCTCCAGGTCAATAGTGAGGAGAAGGTCGGGTTGGCATGGGGCGACGCGGGCACGGTCTATCTGGCAAGGGGAACGGCGGAGGGTTGCAAGGGCCAATGGTTCCTTGACTGGCAGTGTTATTGACTGGCCGCAACGGCGGCAAACAACAACGGGATCCACTGCGTCACAGCGCGATCGCGGCCGAAGACTTTGGCGCCAGCCGGCCGCTGCGGCATTGCGGAGCGGGGCCGCGCTCGCCGGATTGGGATAGCCAGCGCCGGCATTCGTCGACGTCCTCGCGAAGGGCCGCGATGCCCTCGATCACTGCGTCCTCATCGCTATCGTCCTCATCCACTATGCTCAGGGAGTGATCGACCGCCTCAATCACGTTTTCCAGGCATGCGGCCGTAGACACCGGTTGGAACCAGGCGTTGTCCGCGTTCTCAAGGATCGCGTCATGGCCGGCAACGTTCGCGCTGAAGCGAACGGTGCGCTCCAGAGAGGCCACTTCAAAGCCGTCATCGCTCGAGTCCATAGAAAACACCTTCAACAGATCGCCCGTGCACACGGCTCGTCCGTAGGCATCGGCAAAGTCGCGTCCCACCCGCACCACAAGCCCCGGGAAAAAGTGGCGGACCCGCAGATGCAGCAGCTTGGGCGGTTCTTCGTCCTCGGGCTCGGCTGACTCGCCGGGCAGGGGGGCAGCGGTGTTTGGGCAATACGCTCGTCCCATTCGGCCTGGGTCACGGTTTGGGCGGAGGCAGCCTGTTTCCAGGTAAGCCCGTCCGGCGTTAGCGCGCGGTTCCCCGGGCGCCACTGCGCCAGCGGCACGCAGCAGACGGGCGCAACGCGCCGTATCCGGACAGGATTCGGCGGTGTTGCGCAGGAGCTGAGCGGTCGAGGGACGCAGCCCTTCGTCCGATACGCCGACAAGCGCATCGAGAGTGACCAGCAGGCTCTCGACCGATTCATCCGGCAGGCTCGTCATCAGGTGAACGATAGACTCGATGGCTGGATAGGCGTCCATGGAGGGAGTGTACCGCGGACTACCTTGGATACCGGTACGCTGTCGCCATACGTCCCATCGTTCAGTTTGCTACGGCTCGGGGATTCGGGCCGACGAGCCCGCAGGCGCCGCCTGGAGCGCCTCTTGCAGGTGCCGCGCCAAGCGGAGACCAAGCGCTGCAAGCGACCGTGGACGGGGTCCAAACGCCGCTGGGACCGGTTGTTACCGTGCCATGACTTCCGGCCTGCGCGTGCAGACTTCGCGCCGGTCAGGGGTGCTTCATCTTCGCCAATTCCGGCGCCGTGACTGGTGTGCTCACCAGAATCTGGGGGAGATCGGTCTTCCGCGCCACGCCATCGGCGGTGAAGTACCGCTGTTCGGAGAGGCTCTTGTAAATGGCCCCGGCCACTCCGGAGGCTTCCGGACCGCTAGCCGGCTGGTGCTGCGGGGCGAGCATTACTACCACCACCACTTGATGGTTCCCGACATCGTTGAAAGATCCGAACCAGCCCATATGGCTGGACGAGTTGAAATCGGTGCAGGTACCCGTCTTGCCGAGGACCGGCTCGTCGGCGGCATACCCGGCGCGCGTCGCCGTGCCGAAATCCACCGCGCCGCGCATGCCGGCTTTGATATCGGAGAAATCCTGCGGATCCAGGTCCAGCGTGCGCTTCACCTTGGGAATGAAATGGTCCACTTCTTCGGCGCTGCGCGGATATTGCAGATAGTACAACGTGCCGCCATTGGCGATGGCGGAAACCAAGGCGGTCAGTTCGAGCGGCGTCACCAGGAAGCCTTCCCCATAGGCGGTCATCATTCCCATGCCTCCGCCTTTGGGCGGCGCGGCGGCAATGCTGCCAGGCTGTTCATCGGGAATGTCGAGGCCAGCCTTTTCGCCCAAGCCGAGCATTTGGGCGTAGTGCGTAACGCGCTCGAAGCCCAAGCGGGCGCCCAGCGTCGCGAAGTACGAATTGTTGGAATGGGCAATGGCGGTGGTCAGGTTGAAACTGGTATACCGGCCCACGTGGATCGCGGTGTCGGATTCCACTACGTGTTCGTTGAGCGCCGCCAGGCTGGTAACCAGCTTGATGGTCGAGCAAGGCGTGAAGCCGGACTGGAATGCCAGCTTCTGGTTCACCAGGGTCAAAATGCGTCCGGTGTTCGGGTCGGCCACCACCACGCTACCCCGAGTGGTTCCCAGGGCCGCAACCGCCGCGCGCCGGACGGTGAGATCTTCGCCGTCCACATCGTCGCCCTCGGTGGGATCCACGGGCGGCGGTCTTCTCACGGCGGCTTTCTTCGGCGCGACCTTCCTGACGGTCGAAGTCCCCTTCTGGGCTTGCGCGGCGGCAAACTGGGCGCTCAACATCAGGCCGGCAGCCACAAGTGGTAGAAGGAGGCGAATCATTTGCGACAACTCAATTATCATGGATCGGCAAATGGGCCGTCAACCGTTAGCGGAGATAACCCTACGGAATTAACCGGAGGCAGCAATCGGATTCACACTTTCGTGGCAACCGACTTGGCCTGCAGAAACAGCAGCAGGTAATCCGGACCGCCGGCTTTGGAGTCCGTTCCCGACATGTTGAAGCCGCCAAAGGGGTGCGCGCCGACCATGGCGCCTGTGCATTTCCTGTTGAAATACAGGTTTCCCACGTGAAAGCGGTCCTTGGCTTCCCGCAGATGTTCGGGGTTATTCGAAAACACCGCGCCGGTCAGCCCGTATTGCGAGTCGTTGGCCAGTTCGAGGGCGTGTTCGAAATTGTCGGCCTTAGCGACGGCCAGAACGGGGCCGAAAATTTCCTCCTGGAAGATGCGATCCCGAGCCTCGATATCGGCAATCACGGTGGGCGCGATGAAGTAGCCGCCGGCAGGAACGGGAGCGTCGCCGGCCACCATCCGGCCTTCCTGTTTGCCTACCTCGATGTAATCGAGGATGGTCTTGCGGGCGCTCGCGCTGATCACCGGACCCATGAAGTTCCCCGGTTCGTCGGACGCCCCCACTTTGATGGCCTGCGCCCTGGGCGCCAGCTTTTCCAAAAACCGGTCGTAGACCGAGGCGTCGACGATGGCGCGCGAGCAGGCGGAGCATTTTTGGCCCTGGTAGCCGAAGGCCGAGAAGAGGACGCCATCCACCGCCTTGTCGAGATCGGCATCGGCATCCACCACGATGGCGTCTTTGCCGCCCATTTCGGCGATCACGCGCTTGATCCAGATCTGCCCGGGCTGCGTCTTGGCGGCCAGTTCGTTGATGCGCAGGCCAACGTCGCGCGAACCGGTAAAGGAAATGTAGCGGGTCTTGGGATGTTGCACGAGGACGTCGCCCACAGCCGCGCCGCTGCCGGTCAGGAGCGTGAAACTCGTCCTCGGAAAACCAGCCTCCAAAAGCACTTCGGCGAACTTGGCGCCGATGGTCGGGGTCTCGCTCGAGGGCTTGACGATAGCGACATTGCCGGTGACCAGCGAGGCCACGGTCATCCCCATCATGATGGCCAGCGGGAAATTCCATGGCGGAATGACCACCCCGACGCCCAGCGGGATGTAGATCATCTCGTCGTGCTCGCCGGGCAGTTGCACCACCGGCTGCGGGCCGGCGAGGCGGGCCATTTCGCGGGCGTAGTATTCGCAGAAGTCGATGGCTTCGGAGACATCGGCGTCGGCCTCGGGCCAGGTTTTGCCGGCTTCGTAGACCAGCCAGGCATCGAATTCGAACTTGCGGATGCGGACGAGGCGGGCGAGTTCCACAGTCATGCGGATGCGCTCTGCCGGCGGGGTGGCGGCCCATTGGGGAAAGGCCGCGTAGGACTCTTCCACCACCCGGTTGGCCAGTTCGGCGCTGGCTTTGTGATGGATGCCGACCACTTCACCGGTGTTCGAAGGGTTGACGGAGATCAGCTTATCGCCGGTGAAGACGGTTTCGCCGCCGATGCGCAGCGGGTATTCGCGGCCGAATTCGGCGCGGACTTTGCGGAGTGCCGCTTCCATGGCCTGGCGGTTGGCGGGCTGGGAGAAATCGGTCACGGGCTCGTTGCGGAATTGGGAGAGAGTAGCGGTTGCCATTCTCTTCTATAGTACCTACCGGATGCGAACAGGCGCCAGCGCAAGATGGGGCGCCCAGTGCGCGGCATGACACCCGTCAGCGGGCGGCCAGAATTTCCTGGTTCGATTGGAGATATTCCACCGTGCGGATGACGGCTTGTTGAATTGTCAGCTTCGGGCGCCATCCGAGCGCGCGGATACGGGTGCAATCGAGGAAAATGAAGGGATTGTCGCCGATCCAGCCGCGGTCGCCGCCGGTATAGGCGAGCGTGGGATGGAGGTCCAGACGCCCGCAGATCCACTGAATCGACTGATTCAACTGGCAGTACTCGTCGGTGCCCAGATTGAAGATGGAGACCGGTTGAGTGGCGTGTTCGAGGGCCAGCAGCATGGCATCCACGCAATCGTGCACATAGAGATATGATTTCCGCTGGGATCCGTCACCGAGCACGCGTAAGTCGCCGGGGTGTTCGAGTAACTGCTTGTAGAAATCGAACACGTGGCCATGAGTGTACCGTTCGCCCATGATGGAAACAAACCGGAAGATGATGGCTTGCATCCCGAAACCCTCGCAGTAAGCCTGGATCAGGGCTTCGGCGGCCAGTTTGGAAGCGCCGTAGAGGGAGGTTTGCACGGGGAAAGGGCAATCTTCCGGCGTAGGGATCACCGGGGCTTCGCCGTAGACCGAACCAGTCGAAGAGAAGGCGATGCGGCGGATGCCCTGGGTGCGCATGGCTTCCAGGACGTTCCACGTGGCGATGGTATTCTGTTCCAGATCGCGCCGCGGGTGGTCGGTGCCGAAGCGAACGTCGGCGTTGGCGGCTAGATGAAAGACCACTTCACTGCCCGCCATGGCAACCCGTAACGCGTCCAGGTCCAGTAAATCGGCGCGCACCAGGCGGTAGCACGGGTGGCGTAGAGCGCCGGCGATGAATCGCTCCTGTCCCGTAGAGAAGTTATCAAAGGCCACTACCTCGTGGCCATCGTCGAGGAGCCGGTCTACCACAGTACTTCCGATGAAGCCGGCCGCTCCCGTTACAAATGCCCGCAAGAAACCCCCATGGGGCGCCCGATTGCGGTCCCCCGAATCAGGATGACGCGCCCCACGGGCATGTGTCAATCTCTCGGGTGTGCTCTCTTCCTGCCAAAAGGAGTTTCCCGTCATTGACAGCATCGCGTTGGCTCGCTTGCTCGTGTCAACGATTTCGTCAGTTTGGGCAGCGGCATGGCTGGAGTGGCCAGCAGAGGAACGGGATTGGGCATTCCTACGAAGGCATGTAAGACATAGTGCTTGAGGACGTCGGCGTTGTACTGGATGGCTTCTACGATCATGTCGGCGACCGCCGGTTGACGCAGGCAGAACGGCCCACCGGAGACTTCATTCAGCAGGCGATCCATGGCGGCAAATGCCTGACCGGAGTTCCGTACAGCCGGCGGGAAAGTCCGGTGAGAGGGCAGACTGTCATGGAGGCGCCA
>Ga0182030_10020865_pt1 | contig 12323 bp, 7 predicted proteins | sample 812S3MmetaG_FD_121299 | JGI IMG/M metagenome (GOLD analysis project Ga0182030, IMG submission 121299) | Permafrost microbial communities from Stordalen Mire, Sweden - 812S3M metaG (Illumina Assembly) | ecosystem: Environmental > Terrestrial > Soil > Wetlands > Permafrost | place: Sweden...
CCTTCATCTGGGCGCCGATCGGGCCGAGCGCGGTCTTGAGATGCTCCTGCAGGGGCGCGGCCTTCTCCTTGAAGGGAGTGACGGCGCTCTGCAGTGCCAGGGTGTTGTCCTCGATGTCCTGGGCGAACGGCTTGGTGGCGATTTCGACGTTGAGCTTGGCCGTGTCGAGCTTGACCAGGTCAACTGCAGCGGCGGCGTCGGCTGCCTTCGAGAGTGCCGCGATCTTGGCAGCGAAGGGCTTGGCCGTTTCCTGCATCTGCGTCTCGAGCGCCACCATTTCGTCCTTGTGCGGACCCATGATGGCATCCATCTGCTTCTTCACGGCGTCGAACTTGTCCTTGTCGCCGGCAGCCTGGGCAGCCTTCAACTCGGGCAGCAGCTTCTCGATCGCCGGTTCGACCGCCTTCTCGTAAGGCTCGGCCTTGTCCTTGAGCGGCTTCTCGGCAGCTTCAAGAGCAGCCTTCTGCGCTTCGACCTGCGCGGCAAACGGCGCCTGCTTCTGCTCGATGTCAGCCTGCAGAGCCGCGATTTCGTCGGTGTAGGGCTTGGCGGCCTCGTCCGACTTGCCCTTCAGCTCTTCGAGCTTGGCGGCATACGGACCGGCAGCGGCTTCGGCTTCAGCTTCGATGGCCTTCACCTGAGCGGCGATGGGGCCTGCGGCTTTGGCAGCGTCGAGCTGGAGCTTGAGCAGCTTTTCGCCGAGAGCCTGCACCTTGGCGGCCACCTGGGCGCGCTTGGTCAGGAAGGCATCGATGTTGCCGGCGGTCGGGGCGAAGTCGTGCTGAGAGAAAGCCGGACCAACGCCAGGCACCACGACCATGAAGCCGGGCGAGGTGGCGTCGGCATCGTTCACCTTGATGAATGACATGTCTTTATGCTTGCCGGCCGCTTTGGCGAGAATCGCCTCGGCAGCGGAGCAAGCCTTGCAGCTGTCGCTGACGACAAGCACGCCGACGGGCTTCGTCGCCTTGACGAAGGTGTCTTGCAGAGCGTCGTCGCCGACAAATGGCAGCGTAGTGGCGGCGGGAGCTGCCAGCGCGGCGGCGGAATACCCGAGCATCAGCGCCAGGGCAGCCGCGGAAGAAATGATTCGCTTCATTGTTAGACCTTTCGAATGGGATTGAACGAAACGAGTGACTGACGCTTTGTCAGCCACTCGACTGTTTCAAGAACCTTTGCTGCTTGCTTTTAGCAAGAACGGCGACGCCAAGCGAGGCACCGTATTTGGTGTCGCCTGCCGCCGCCGTCAAGCTTTGAGCTTACTGCAAGTTGTCCGGGTCCTGCTCGGTCAGAGGAGCATTGTCGGTGCCCGAGCGCTCGGAGAGACGCGCATCGAAGAACTCATGGTGGCGCTTGAGAGCATCCACCACAGCCGCGGCATGCTTGGCCTTGGCTTCGTTCTGCTTGGCGATATCGGCGACAGCCGCATCGCGCTGAGCGTCCTTGCCGGCTTCGGTCGAAGCGTCGACAACGACGTCGGGGATGATGCCGATGAAGTCAGACTTCATGGCGCCGGGGAAGAACTCGAAGTTGGTCACATGCAGGCTGCGCCCGTAGGGCAGCTGAATGACGACCTGACCGACGCCCTTACCGATCGTGCCCTTACCGATGGTGGTGGCACGATGGTTCGCCTGCAGAGTGCCCGAGAGCAGCTCGCTGGCGCTTGCCGAGAACTCGCTGGTCAGAACGACCATCGGCAGCTTGGCGGGCAGAAGCAGCGGAGCCACGCGAGCCTGCTGGTTGGCATCGATGTCCTTGGGATCGGTCGAGCCGATCGGATGGTCAGCCAGCGTCTCGAAGTTCGGCGAGAGAATGTCCTCATGCAGAACCACCTCGTCGGTGCCGGCAGTGCGCTCGGCCATCTGCATCATCGTTCCGGAAGGCAGCGTCATCGAAGCCAGCTTACGGAAGACCTCGACGTCACCGCCGGGGTTGCCGCGCAGGTCGAGGATGAAACCACCGCCCGTGCCCGACGCGTCGTAGACTTCACGCGCCTGGATAGCGATCGGCATCGTGTCTTCGTCGAGCGAACCGCCGTTGTCCAGCACCTTCTTCAGCGCATCGAAACGCGCCGCCATGGCGACAGACATGTCGTCGGTCTTGCCCTTGAGAGCTTCGCTCGCCAGCGGCAGCACGGCGCGGGCGATGGCGTTGGCCATATCCTGCGGCACGTTCTGCGACTCGAACTGGTCGACCTTGGTGATGGAAACGCCGTTGCCCAGGTCGCTGAAGTGCACGGCATGCTGCGCGATGGCGCGACGCGTGATGAGCACGTCGAGCTTCTCGCCCTTACGCTCGACCGTGATCTTGGCCTGCGTGCCGGCTGTGCCGCGGATCTTATCCACAGCCTGGTCCGTCGTCAGACCGAAGATGCTCTGACCATCGACCGCGACGATCAGATCGCCATCCAGGATTTTGCCGAACGAAGGGCTGCCTTCGAAAGGCGTGTGCGCTTCCAGCTCGAAGCCGGGCGCCAGCTTGATGTCCTTGCGGTTGGTCACATCGATGCCGAAGCCGACGCTAGCGTCGCCGGTGGCTTCCGCGGAGCTTGTGCTCAGCGGGTTCTTCACGTGGGCAAAGCTGAGCGTGACGTCGCTCGACTTGAGCACACCGTCGGCGCCCTTGCGCGCGATGGTCATCGTGACCTTGTCGCCCGGCTTGCCGACGAACTTCTTCATCGCGTCTTCCATGGTCATGCCGTCAACCGGCTTGCCATCGACCGCGCTGATGATGTCGCCGAAGCGCACCAGACCGAAGTTGGCGCTGCCCTTGGCCGGGTCGCTGGCCTGCAGCTGCAAGTCACCGCCGAGCTTGATCTTGGCGCCGTTATGCAAATCGACCGGCACACCGATGCCGACGAACTGCGCCTTCATCTTGTCGTGCTCTTCCTTGGTGCCCTTCTCGCTCATGACGTAGTCGAAGCGCTGACCGAGCGAATCGCGCATCTTGCGGATGGCGCTGTCGGTGCCGGCCTCGCTGTTGAGGTCGCCGCTTTTGTCGAACTTGTGCCCCCAATCGGCGACCCAGGCGGCGCGCTGATCGGGGTCGGCCAGGTCAGGTCCGTTGCCGGGGCTGTGGTGGAACTCTTCGTAGGCGCGGAAGGCGCGGTCGTAGAGGCACTTGCCGCTGAAGGTGGCGGGGCAGCCGTTGAGCGAGCCCACGGTGGCCAGGTCGTTGATGGCGGCCTCGATGGCAGCCTTCGAATCGAGCTTGCCGTCGTACTTGTGCTGCCATTCCTTCTTGAAGGCGTCGGCCTGACCCGGGTCGCCCATGTTCTTGATGTCGTTGTAGAAGTGCGCGAAGGTGCGCGCGTAAACTGTGGCGCCCTGCTCGGCGATGCTCGGGGCCGCCTGTGGCATAGCCACCTGCGCGAAAGCACCGACCGGCAGCAACATGGCTGCGAAGGCGACGGAACGAAGCAGGCTGGAAAGCCGGCTGTTCTTGTGACTGCTCATGATGTTCTCCTGATGAGCTAACCGCAATACTTGCGGATTGGTTGAACATGACAGCGCTTAACGACCCTGTCGTAAGCGCGTTAGTAAGAAGCTCAGCAGCAGGCGAACTTGCACTTGCCTGCTGCTGCTATGCTCATGGGTAGTCGTAAACTTTGTCTGGACCAGTATCGTCGAAGTTGGGTACTTCGATATGCACGGGCGCTGTGAATAGCCCCTGGTCCAACTGCACCGTCGTCGGCAAATTCTCCGGCGGCAGTGTGACATCGTTCCACGACTGGTAGAGAATCGAGAGCTCGGTTTTCACAACCGTGCCATCGGGCTTGATCGTCTGGATGAGCCGAGTCTGCTCGCGCAGCTTCTCATACTCGGGATGGTCTTTCTGAGCGGGCGGCAGCGCGACCTTGCTGAAATCGAAGCCATCCGGCACAGTCACTGTCACCGACTTAGGCACCGTGCCGTCGTCGCTCATCTCGATGATGCGCGACTCTTTGTTGTCGGTGTCTTGCGCATACTCAGTTACTTTGACCAGGAGCAAGCGCGTCGGGCCACCGTTTTCGCCGGGACGCTCTTTCCATTCTTGCTGTGAAATCTTGCGTCCTGTCGCCGGGTCCATGCTCGTCACTTTCGTGCGCCCGAAGGAACTCGACGAGCTCCTGTAGACCTTGCCGTCGTGGTTGAGGTAATCCGCTTGTTGCGTACCCCAGCCGCTGGTGAGCTTGGTGATCACCGTCTTGCCGTCGTTGCCGTAGAGTTCACCAGTCAGTCCGGTGTAATCCTTGGTCAGATCAGCCGAAACTGTGCCATCCGGGCGAAACAACTTGAACGTTGTCGTGCCATAGAAACCGCCCGGCAATACCTCGGCATATTTTATGCCGCTGGCGCAGTCGTAGAGCGACTCGGACACGAAGCTGTGCGAGCTGCCCTTATCGAAGAGCCGATCGCGATGCTTGTGCTTGCCGTCGTCGCAATAGTAGGTCTGCGTATACTGACCGCTGGCTTGCAGCTGACCGACGCGTTCGATCTTGCCGTCGACCTTGCTGACGACGTGGCTCATGTAGCTGCCGTCGGCGGCGAAGCTGGCGTCGCTGTGCAGCACCGGTTGTGATTCCGGGTCGCTTGTCGGGAAGAAGTTTTTCAGCTCGTACTTGCTGCCGTCGGGACGATAGAAGATGTCTTCGGTTCCACCGGTCTCGAGCACGTTGTGGTCATGATAGTGCGTGCGACCACCGTTGTTGTAGTAGTCGAAGCCTAGTGTCTTGCCGCTCATGGTGCTGCCATCAGCTGCGTTGCGCGCCGCACCATAAAGATGCATTTGCACCGCTGTTTTCGGCACGCCCAGCATGTCTTGCAAGTCTGGCGTTTCGACTTTCTCAGGGGAGAGCTGGCACAAGGCAACCGCACCGCCGACCAGGCAGAGCAGTCCAAGCCCCAGCGCCAATGTTTTCTGTTTCATCGAAACCTCGCTTTCTCTGCGCTTTCGATAGCTGCAGTGTGCAAGGGCAACGCATTTCGTCACCCCTACGATTCGTTTATTCTTTGTGGGCAGGAGCGGCGAAATACGTCGCTCCTTACACACCGCAGCCAGCTATACGCCGCGGTTCAGGGGAAGTCGTAGAGCTTATCGCCCGTGTTGGTCTTGCCGTCGTCCCACTGCGGGTCGGCGGGGCGTTCAACAAGTGTCGTTTCTTCGTCCGGCACCGTTACGCGCGTCTGTGCCGGAAGTGGCGCAGCCTGGTCGCTTTCGGTGCTGATGGTGTGCAGCGCGGCCTTGACGATATTGACCCCGACATCATCCAGCGTATAGATGATGGTTTTGTCCGGGTCGGCCGTCGGCACAGTCACCGTGGTCGGCGTGCCGTACTTATCGAAGTTGATGCTGCGGCGGGCTGTTTTGCCGTCATCCGCATATTCGGTGACTGTTATGAGATGGCTTAGCTTGGACGGCCAATCTTCAGGCTTCACCCCCTGGGAGAAGCGCTTGTGCTGCTTGTCGTCGCTCTTGTCGTAGAATGTGACCGTGATCAGTCCGTAGTGGTCGGCTCCGTTCCACTCTCTGTCGAGCACGCCGTTGCTGAACGATTGGTAATCGCCTTCCGAGCCATGCTCGTCATAGTAATGATCGAAGTGCGCCACGATCTGTCCGCCGGCATCGAAGACGTCGCCCTTGTAGGAAACGGAGTTGCCGGTATGCTCACTGATGGTCGATTTCGGCTTGCCGTCCTGATTGAAGATGGTCAGGACTTTGCTGTTGTACTCGCCGGCCGTAAGCTGCCGCACCGACTTGCCTGTGTCGCAGAAGATGGCGTTTTCCGAGAGGAAGATTTTCGCGTTGTCGAAAATCTGGTCTTTCTCCAGCGTCTTGCCATCGGGGCAAAAGTAACGCTCTTCGTAGTTGCCGTCGGGCAAGAGCTGTCCGTAGCGCTCCCATTTGCCGTTGATCTGCCGCACTTCGTGGGCGTGGTAGGTCTTGCCGTTGGCTTCGAACCAGGCGACCGAACGTTGAATCGTCACCCCGTCCGTTTGCGGATAGAAGTCGCGACTCCACTGTTTGGTCTGGTCGGCGCGGAAGTGAACGTCTTCCCTGCCGCCGTTGTAGAGCTGGTTGTAGCTGGCAATCAGCGTCTGACCGTCAGCTGCGTAAATATCGCGACCTTCGATCACCGGGCTATAGCTGCCATTCGGCTTGGTGTCCGCTGTGACTTTGTAGAGCCGCAATTGCACCGCCGTGCTCGTCTTGTTCGTCAGCTCAGTCATCGGCGGCGCTGACTGAGTCTGGTTTTGAGCGATGAGTGGAATGGCCAGCGCTGCTCCGCCGATAGCGAGCAAAGCAAGACCACCCAATATGATGTTGGTACTTCGCATCACATTCTCCCAGTAAGGTGCTTGACGCGATTGCGTCATCATCACTCCAGCGACTTATGGAAAGTCGTAGAGCTTGTTGCCGGTGTCTGTCTGCCCGTCATCCCACTTCGGTTCGTCCGCGTGTTCGACAAGCTTCAATTCTTCGGCGGGGATCTTGACGTTGACGTCGGCGGGCAAAGCTTGCTCGACCTCAGTCTTTTTCAGGTAGGAACGCACGCTCGCTTTGACAATCTTGCGACCGTCGGCATCGAGCGTGTAGGTCAGCAGCAAGTCGGTGCTGATCTGCTTGGTGATCTTGTTCGGCGTGATGCCGTCGTCACCCAGGTAAATCTCCCGCGCTTCTGTTTTGCCGTCAGCTTCGTATTCGGTGACGCTGAGCAGCTTGCTGTTTTTATCGGGATATATCGGGTTCTTGATGCCCTGGGTGAAGCGCTTCAGCTTCTCGTCCTTGGTGCTGGCCGGCAAGAGGAAGTCGACCTGGGCGTTGCCGTAATCGCTGCCGCGCCATTCGATAACGGTGATACCGTTCTCGATCTGGTCGAAGGTGCTGATCGAGCCGCCCATGCCGTATTCGTGATCGTAGTGCGCCGTCTGCTTGCCGTTGTCGTCGTAGACATCGCCCGAATACATCACGACTTCGTAGTCGTCCTGCTGGGAAATGTCGGCGGCGAGCGTGCCATCCTGGTGATAGAGCTTGAGCGTCTTCTTGCCGTACTCGCCGGTGGTAATTTCGCGCACAGACTTGCCCGTCGTGCAGAACACCGCTTGCTCATTGAGGAAGCGCTTGTCCTTGTCGAAGAGCTGGATCTTCTGTGGCGTCTTGCCGTCGGCGCAGTAATATGTCTGCTGGTAATTGCCGCTGTCGAGCAGGTGCCCAACACGTTCCCAGCTACCGTCGGCGCGTTTGACTTCGTGTCCGGTGTAAGTCTTGCCGTCGCTGGCGAACCAGGAAACCGAACGCTGTACTGCTGTCCCCGCGCTGTAGTTGGGGAAATAATCGCGGCTCCAATGTTTGGAACCGTCGGCGCGATAGTGAACATCTTCCGCCGCGCCGCTGACATATTGATTCAGGCTGAGTAGCTTGGTCTTGCCGTTATCCGAGAAAACATCGTGTCCCACCGAGAGAGCGCTTTTGCTCTCGCCGGTTTTGGGGTCGCGATTGGCGCCGTAGAGACGCAGTTGCATCTCCGTCTTCGGCGTGCCGAGCATATCTTGCAGGTCAGGCTGGTTACTTGCCGGCGCATGTACAAACTGCGTGGCGGCTGTGACGAGCGCTCCCAGACCTGCAACGACTGCCAGGCAGACAAGCGCGAGCTTGGTCCTTTTCATATCGAAGCTCCTCTTAGTTGGAGGGGTTCAGCTAGGGAAAACATGGGCTGATCCGGCGTTATTTGCCAGACCAGCACCACGCATCAATCGTCCTTCTTGCGCCATCCGAGGAGCACATAGGCACCGAGGAAGCTGAGCAAGAAGGCGGCGACACCTCCCTGCATAAGCTGGAGGCGGTAGTCGGCGATCATCTGTTTCCAGTCGGTCGCCGCAACTTCAGGCTTCGGGCGGTCCGGAGCAGTGAAGTTCGGCTGCTTGGACGGCTCCATGCTGACGATGTTGACCGGGTTGTTGGCGGTCTTCGCTTCGAGCAGCTTCATCGTGGCGTTCATCTGCGCATCGTCTTGCGAGTCGCGCGGCTGGTGCACCACAATGTCAGGCCTGATGCCTTCGTTGTGCAGCCACTTGCCCGACGGTGTCGTGTAGCGACCCGAGGTCACCGTGAACTGCGAGCAGTCGGGCAGCGGCACCATGATCATTTCTTCGAACTTGCCGAAGCTCTGTTCGCCGATAACCGTGGTGTTGGGGCGGCTCTCCTTCAGCGCGCCGGTGACGATTTCAGATGCCGAAGCCGACGAGCCGTTGACCAGCACCACCAGTGGTACCGTCTTCAGCGTCTTGAGCACCGCCAGCATTTCCGGGGGCATCTTGGTCGCGTCGTAGGCGCTGAGCGGCAGCACCTTGGTCGTGGTCAGCGTCTGGAAGTCGCCGTCGCGGCTTTCCTCATTGATGATGGTGCCGTTCGGAACCAGCAGCTTGAGCAGCGTCTTGGCCATCTCGACCGAACCGCCATCGTTGTAGCGCAGGTCGAGCACGGCGCCCTGAATGCCGCCCGGCGTTTTCACAGCCATCTCGACCATGCCTCCGACCATCTTTTGGAAGTCTTCATCGCTCATGAAGCTGGGCAGCTTGATGTAAGCGATGTTCTTGTCGAGCAGTTCAGCGTTGGCCGGATTGCCAGCGGACGCCTTGATCACATAGCTCTGCTCGACAGTATTGCCGTCCTGAATGCTCTTGACCTTGATCGAAGTGCCGATCGGTCCGACGAACATGCGGTCGATCTCGGTCTTGGTCTTGCCGGCGACTTCCTTGTCGTTGACGGCGATGATGGTGTCGCCCTCGCGGAAGCCGTCGAGCTGTGCCGCCGAGCCGTAGCTCAGATGCTCGATGAACCAGCTGTCGTCTTTCTGCTGACGCACGGCGATGCCGAGACCAGCGCGCTTGGAGAGATAGTCGAGCACCTGCTGCATCTGATCCGAGGCGCTCGTGAACCAGGTCCAGCGGTCGCCCATGTTGAAGATCAACTCCGCGACAGCCTTGTTCAGGTCTTCGCGCGAGTTGAGCTTGCCGTCAAACTTGTGCTGCAGCGGCACAATCTTGTCCAGCTTGTCCGTATCCATGTAGTTCGACATGAGCTGGTCGAACACCTTGGTGTAGATCGCTTGCAGATCCGTTGGAGCCAGCGGCTTCACAGAGTCGAGCAGCTTGTCCACGATGGTGTCAGGGTTGGATTCCTTTTCGAGCAAATCCTTGAGCGGATTCGGGCTCGGATCTTTGGGATCTTGCGGTTGCAGGATTTTGCAATAAGGGTAGGCGTCGGAGACGTCGCCGATTGCCATAGCCTGCCCACTGACGAGGATGCTGGTCACCAGTGCGGTGCCGAACATCAAGCTCTTCATGACTTTCATGATGATTTCCTTTCAGGTTCAGTTGAAGGATGATTACTGAGAAGCGCTCACCCTTCACTGAAGGGTGGCTTTAGCGGCGCGGCACGAGCTTCTCGAGGCTTTCTTTGAAAGCCATCTCCTGCTCTGGTGTCACAGCATCGTCCACGAAGAACACGGCCTCCTGTTCGAAGACCTTCTTGATGAGGACGATATCCGTATTGGCCAGATCAGGGTGCGCCTTGAGCGCCGCGATGAGCTCGTCGCCATCCATAGCTTCCACACCGAAGCGTCGGCGCAGTGCCACGAAGATGGTCTTGTAGTGGTCGATCGAGAGCTTGCCGTCCTCGGTCGCCGCCTTGAAGACGGGGTCGGCCTTGGTCCAGAAGCCTGCATTCGGCGACAACTTCTTCGGCGCCATCGCACGGCGGTATCCTGCCAGTGCCAGTCCGCCGAAGAGCGGCAGCATCAGCAGCGCGCCGCCGGCGATAACATACGGAGCCGCCACGGCCACGGGGCTGGCTCGCATCTTCAGGTTGCCTTCCACCATTTTGGTCTGGTTGTCGGTAGCCGTCTTGTGCGTGCCAATCGTGATCGTGGGCGTGCTGCCCTTGACCCAGTTCGGCTGTCCGTCTTCAAGCTTGCTCACGGCATAGGTGAAGTCTGCCTTGACGTCCACCGTCTGCTGCTTCACCGTGGTGAAGGTCCAGACATAGTAGACCACCTTCAGGTAGACCTTGCCGTCTCGCTCGTAAATTTCAGGCTCGCCGACGGGCTTGAGCATCTCGACGTCGAGAGCTTCGGAAGACTGCACTTGCATCTTCAGCCCTTCGACATCGACAATCGGCACCGCCAGTGGTGTCGGCTCGGGCGCCTTGACCACGACAGCAGCGTCGGGCTGACCGCCGCTCGGCTGGTTCGGAGAGGTCATAGTAACCGGCGCCGCTGGAGCAGGGGGCTGCTCCGGAGCAGGCGGCGTCACCTCGGTGGGCTTTGCCGAGGCGCTTGTGTTCTTCGTCATCTCGAAGACAATCGTGACAGGTATGCTGTCGCCGATGCCGTAGCCGCTCGCTCGCGGTGTGCCGAGATAAACCTGGACTTTTCCATTCTCCAGCGTCGCCTTGTTGGGCGCGTTGGGTTCTGCCTGGTTGTCGTCGGCAAGTGCGACTCCCGAACACGAGAGCGCGACCAACGACAATGCCAGGGCAGCTGTTTTGATTCGATTCAAAAACATTGCCATCTCCTAGCGTTTGTTTGCCAGCACGCGCAGGATGCAACGAACGGATTCGTTAACATCCTCAGTGCTCGCGATTACGGTTTTGATGCCGCAGGCCTTGAGACGATCGAGAATCGCCGTCTCGTGCCGCTTGAAGTTCTCGCTGTACTCCTTGCGGCTGACAGCGTTGAGTCCGAGCCTTTTGGCGATGCCGGACACAGCCCCGGACAATCCGCTGAGGAAGCCCGGGCTCTTATCTGGGGAGACCCAGATGGTTTTGGTGTTGCCCTGGTAGTCCTCGAAGCTATAGCTAGCTCCGGGGAAGGGCACCTCCGGAAGTTCACGCTCGCGGATATCCTGGACAAACACCGCGACAGTGTCGTTCTTCCAACCCGAGACGGCCAGTGCGTCCCAGTCTTCTTCCTTCATGTTGACGAAGTCGGAGACCACCAAAACCAGGCTGCGATGCTTGGATTCGATAGACTGCAACGACGCTGCCATGCCGCCGTTTTCGCCCGGTTTGAATTCGGACGGAGCAGCGCCATCTTCGAGCGCGTGGATAAAGAAGTCCAGCATCGCTCGGCTGCCTGAGACCCCCTTGCGGACCGTCTCGGGCACTTTGGAGAAGGTAGCGAAAGAAACCCGGTCTTTCATCTTCGTCGCCGACTGAATGCCGCAGGCAGCGCAAATTGCAGCCAGGCGGCTTTTCAGTGTGCCCTTCGTGCCGAAGTTCATGGACGGATTCACGTCCAGCACAACCTTGAACCGAATCACGCGGGGCTCGAGGTGGGTGTTGATGATGTAGGTACCGTCTGCTTCAGTAGCGGAGGCGAGCCAGTTGATGTGTTTGATGTCATCGCCCGGCTCGTACTCCTTCATCGTGTCGAATTCGTCGCCCTGACCCTTGCGATTGCTGCGGCGTTCGACCGAGCTAGCGAGTATTTCGCCAGACGGCCAGCGCACGTCGAGAACGCAGTGGTCGAGGTTTTGCTGAAGTTCGGCGATGAGGTCGAGTGTTTGATCGCGTTCCATCTTCATTGTGGTTACTCCATGTGGTGAGGGTTTATAAGGAGCTATCGAAGTTGATAAGAATCAACCTCAGTTTGACCGCAACCCTCCCACACAGGGGCAGGAACCTCAGGCTGAAGAGCCTTCAGTTCCTGCACGGGTTGCGATCAAGACTTGACGTCGTATTCTTTGTCATCGTTGATGAACGTAGTGGTCTCGAGGATGGCGCGAATCACGTCATCCGAGCTCACCGCGCCGCCCTTCTGATAAGCAGCTTCGTCCTTCATGATGATGCGGTGGCGCAGAACCGACGGCGCGACCGCTTTGAGATCTTCCGGCTTGACGAAGAGGCGCGGGGTGCCGTCCGTCTTGAGGCCGTGCATGAAGGCATGCACCCTGGCCGCCTTCTGCAGACCCTGCAGCGCGCGAGGACCGACGCCGACCTTCACCAGCTTCATCAGCGCAGCATGCTTGCTGTTCGCCGTGACGAAGTCGTTGAACTCGCCCTTGTCCGGACGGGTGGTGCGGGCCACCTTGAGCAGGTAGCGGTTGAAGGTGGTCGACACCTTCATGTGCTCGTTGATGAAAGCGCGAACGGCGAGCACGTCGTCGCGGTTCATGTGAGCCTTGATGCGCGCGTAGACGCTGCCGTCCGCCAGTTCCGGATGCTCGAGCAGCAACAACTCGTCGTCCTCGCTGACATAGTCGAACTTCTCCTTGAACAGGAAGCGGTCATGCTGCGCTTCCGGCAACGGGTTGGTGCCTTCCTGCTCGATCGGGTTCTGCGTC
>Ga0182030_10020866_pt1 | contig 12322 bp, 11 predicted proteins | sample 812S3MmetaG_FD_121299 | JGI IMG/M metagenome (GOLD analysis project Ga0182030, IMG submission 121299) | Permafrost microbial communities from Stordalen Mire, Sweden - 812S3M metaG (Illumina Assembly) | ecosystem: Environmental > Terrestrial > Soil > Wetlands > Permafrost | place: Sweden...
GCGCGATATCGATCACCAGGCCTTTGCTGGTGATGGTCGCGGTCGCGGGCCCCTTGTTGATGTCCCAGGAACAATCGATAGACCGCACGTTGGCGTCACCGCGGGCGGGAAAAGTCGCTACGATCCGCGCGGTGCTGAAGCCGAACCCGCCCGAATAGCGCGACACACCCGAGGCCGAAAACACGCCCGGAACGTGGCCACTGAAGTGCCGGCTGATACCCACTTTGCCAGCGGTGAAAATCACGCCCTCGGCCTCGAGCTGTTCGCGCAGCTCTGCGGGCAGTTTGCCGATTTCGGACCAGTTCCACAAGCCAAACACAGCCAGACCTAGCCCAGCGTGTTTCCTACTGCACCGTCACATTCGCCGTATAGGTGCATATCGGTTTGTGATCGTGGCCCACGAAACTTGCGTAGTTGGTGGATATCGTTGTTGCCCCGGCCTTTAGAGCCGTGAACGTCCACACCTCCGTCCCCGGCGCTCCAAGCGCGTCGGACGCCGGTTGCACAAACTCGTGACCGGTTTGCTTCACGATCCCTGAATCGCCGACCTTCGTTTCCGGCGCCCACCGATACGGGGTGCTGTAGTTCGAGGCCAACTGCACCTTGAGCGTGTTGCCGACCGCCAGTGTGACGTTCTGCGTGATGGAGCTCTGCTTCAATACGTCATCGAACGAGACCTGGAGGGTCTTGATCGGCGAAGGGCTCCTGCTCTCAAGCGTGCAGCCCGACACCGTCCATAAAACGAGGATCGCGGCGGCCGTCAAGGGCTCCACCAAGGGCCTGATCTTCACGAGAATCATTTCCTCCATTATCGCTCAGGGCCATATGCGCCCGTGGGCAATTTTTGTTACCGGGCCACTGTTTACAGTTGCCGCGCCGCAATGCTGACCCGTACGGGAAGATGAGCAGGTGTTTGGGCTTGTCGTCGTCGTTGTGCTCGTTTCCACGGTCATCGTGGGCACGATTCTGGGCCGCCGCTATCGCGTGGGTCCCCCAGTTCTGCTCATCCTGCTCGGCGCCCTGCTAGGTCTGAATCCCAGCTTCGGCGGGATTCGGATCGATGGCGAAATCGTGTTGCTGCTGTTTCTACCAGCAATCCTCTACTGGGAGAGCATGAACACGAGCTTCCGCGAGATCCGCGCGAACGCACGTGTCATCGTCTTTCTCAGTATCGGCCTGGTAATCGCCACCTCGGTGGCGGTGGCGTGGGCGGCGCGAGCACTCGGCATGGAATCACACGCCGCGGCGGTCCTCGGCGCCGTGCTCTCCCCGACCGACGCCGCCGCCGTGGCCGGCCTGGCGAAAAAGCTGCCGCGCCGCGCGCTCACCGTGCTGCGTGGCGAGAGCATCATCAACGACGGCACCGCGCTCGTCCTGTTCGCGGTCAGCGTCTCGGTCGCGGTCGGCGGCAACCCGGTCAGCCCGGCGGCGCTGACCGGTCGCTTCATCGGCTCGTACGTGGGTGGCATTGCCGCGGGATTGCTGGTCGGGTGGCTGGTGACGTTGATTCGCCGCAACATCGACTCGCCGCTCGAGGAGGGCGCGCTCAGCCTGCTGACGCCATTTGCGGCGTTCCTGCTCGCCCAATCCTTCGATTGCAGCGGCGTGGTTGCGGTCCTGATGTCCGCATTCGTGCTGACGTACTTCGGCCCGACAGTGATCCGGGCCCGTTCGCGGCTTCAAGCGTTTGCCTTCTGGGACATCACGACATTTCTGCTCAACGGGTCATTGTGGGTGTTCGTCGGAGTACAAATCCCGGGCGCCGTGCGGGGCATCGATCACGTCGACGGTGGGCTACGGCACGCCGTAGTCCTCGCCCTCGTCGTCACCGGCGTCGTCGTCGTATCCCGGTTCTTCTGGGGAGAAGCCACCACCCTGTTGCTTCGTGTCATCGACCGCCGCCAGGTGCAGCGCGACCGGCGCGTGACGTGGCGTCAGCGCATGGTGACCGCGTGGGCAGGATTCCGCGGTGCGGTATCGCTGGCCGCGGCATTGGCCATCCCGCTGACGACCCACGACGGCCGGCCGTTCCCCGACCGGAGCCTGATCATCTTCGTCGTGGTCGTCGTCATTCTCTTGACCGTCATAGTCCAAGGAATCACCTTGCCCGCCGTCGTCCGCTGGGCGCGGATGCCCGACGACGTCACCCACGCTGAAGAATTGCAACTGGCCCGCACTCGGGGCACTCAGGCCGCCCTGGAGGCTCTGCCGGCGGTCGCCAACGCGCTCGGCGCCGACCAAGACTTGCTGCGCAAAATCCAACAAGAATACGAAAAACACGCCGCACTGGTCGCGGCCACCGAGGACGGTTCGGACTGCAATCAGTTGGCCGAGCGCAGCGATCTGGTTCGCCGGGTCCGTCTTGGCGTGCTCGACTACAAGCGCCGGGAAATCACCGCGCTGCGTAACCAAAACCTCATCGACGACATCGTCCTGCGCGAGCTGCAGGAGGAGATGGACTTCGAGGAAGTGCAACTGATCGACCCCTAGGACGACTGGCAGCCATTCGGCGTCCCTGAACATCTCGTCGACGTGCGGCAGGAGCCGGAATCCGTTGCGCTGACAGTGTCGTCGCCAGAGCACCGGTACAGCCCGAAAGGCCCTGGGCCGCATGCTCTACGCCGGATAAACGGGCAGAACACCCGAAAAGCGGAGCATTACCGCGTCGGCCGGGTCCTGCTCCTCGGCGACGCCGCACACGTACACAGCCCAATGGGCGGCCCAGGCCTGAACCTGGGCCTACAGGACACGATGAACCTGGGCTGGAAGCTGGCGGCCGAACTCAATGGCTGGGCACCCGCCGGATGGCTCGACACCTACGAGTCCGAACGCCACCCCGTGGGAAAACGCGTACGGCCGACGCGTCGCGGAACTGCTCCACGACGGCCGCCCGGTCCTGCTCGGCGGGGTTGCAGATGCGGCCCACGGATGGGCCGATCGGGTCGATACCGTCCATGCCACGATCGCCGACCGGCCCGAACTGGCGATGCTGATCCGGCCCGACGGCTACGTCGCATGGGCAGCAGAAACATTCGGGGCGGCAGCAGCGGCGGGCCTGCGAGCTGCGCTGCTGCGCTGGTTCGGGGCCGAGGCGTGCGTGCGGTCGCGCTAGCGATCAGACTGGGCTTCATGGAGTCCGCCAATCCCGTTGCACCTGTGCGCAGCGCGCAAAAGGTCGTCGACGTGTTGTCGGCGCAGGGCGTGCAGTACATCTTCGGGGTACCCGGCGCGAAGATCGACGCCGTGTACGACGCTCTTGTCGACGGCGGGCCGCAGCTGGTGGTGTGCCGCCACGAACAAAACGCGGCTTTCATGGCGGGGGCGATCGGTCGCCTCACCGGTACGCCGGGCGTCGTGCTCGTGACATCCGGTCCCGGCACCACCAACCTGGCCACCGGCCTGCTGACCGCCAACACCGAACAAGATCCGGTGGTCGCACTGTGCGGCGCGGTAGGCCGCATCGACCGGCTCAAGCGCACCCATCAGTCCATGGACGCCGCCGCGATGCTCAAAACGGTCACGAAGCACACCGCAGAAGTGAGCGACCCCGACAACGTCGCTGAGGCCATCGTCAGCGCATTCCGCGCCGCCGTCAGTGAGCCCCGAGGGGCGGCCGCGGTGGTGCTACCCGCCGACGTTCTCTCCGCGCCAACCGCCGCATGCATCACGGCGCGAATGTCGGTCCCGCCGTTGGCGGCCGCCCCGACGGCGGCAATCAATCGGGCGGCTGAGCTGATCCGCGCCGCGCAGCGCCCGGCGCTCCTGGTGGGAATGCGCGGCGCCGACCCGGACAGCTGCCTGGCACTCCGCGCCCTGGTCGCCGCAACGCGGCTGCCCGTCGTCGAAACTTTCCAGGGCGCCGGCGTGATATCCCGCGAGTTGGAAGACAACTTCTTGGGCCGGGTGGGCCTCTTCCGCAACCAGCCCGGCGATGTCGTCGTCGACGACGCCGACGTGTTGATCGCGATTGGCTACGACGCCGTAGAGTACGACCCGGTGCTGTGGAACCACCGCACAGAGCGCACCATCGTGCACATCGACTCGATTCCCGCGGAAATCGACAACCATTATCAGCCAACCGTCGAGCTGATCGGCAACGTCGCAGCCACACTAAGCGCATTGACTGACAGTCTGGCCGGCCTCACCCTGACGACCAGCTATCAGGCCGAGATCGAGGCCCAGCGAAATGCCTTGGCCAACATCGATATCGCCGCGCAGAATCATCAGCCAGACGGCCCCGGGCTTGACCCGGTCGCGGTCGTCTTGAGACTTCGCGAGGCACTCAACGATGACGCCACCATCGCCTGCGACATCGGCTCGAACTACATCTACATGGCCCGGCACTTCAGGGTCTACGAGCCCAGACGGCTGCTGTTCTCCAACGGCCAACAGACCCTGGGCGTCGCGTTGCCCTGGGCCATGGCCGCCTGCCTGGTGCGACCGGGCACACCCGTGGTGTCCGTCTCTGGTGACGGCGGATTCCTGTTCTCCGCACAAGAACTCGAGACCGCGACCCGGCTGGGCCTGACGTTCACCCACATCATCCTTCGGGACAACAGCTACGACATGGTGGCCTTTCAGGAAGTCCTGAAGTACGGACGCAAATCCGGTGTGCAGCTCGCCGACTACGACATCGTCTCTTACGCAGCCGCATTCGGCGCCCGCGGTTACCGAGTCGAGACATTGGATGAGTTCAGTGCCACGTTGCGCCAAGCGCTGACCGAGGATGGGCCTTCTTTGATTGACGTGCCCGTCGACTACAGCCGCAATGTCGACCTGGCCGCACACTTGCACGACGACTGTTTCGAATAGCCGGGAATCCGCCATGAGCAACAGATCCGCCGCGTACGAACACTTCCGCCAGTGGGCCGCATCGCTTCTCGCGCACCATGACACCGAGGTCTATCAGTTCTCGACAATCAGCGCCCTTCTCGAAGGCGTCTACGACGGAGACGTCACCATCGCCGACATTCTGCGGCACGGCGACTTCGGCCTGGGCACCTTCAACCACCTCGACGGCGAGATGGTCATCCTCGACGGCGTCTGCTACCGGTTACGCGCGGACGGAAGCGCCACCCGAGCAGCACTGACCGATCGCACCCCATTCGCGGCGGTCACCCGATTCCACACCGACTTCGAGATCACCATCGAAACCCCCACCGAGGAGGCCGAAGTGACCGGCGCGATCGATCGCCGGATCGAAAGCTCCAACTTGATCTACGCGATTCGGATCACCGGACACTTCGCCGAGCTGCACACCCGCACGGTGATGGAGCAGAAAAAGCCGTATACAACGTTGACGCAAGCGACCGAAGGGCAGGCCGAAACCCGATTCAGCGATGTCACTGGTGTGGTGGTCGGCTTCCGCACCCCGGACTACCAACAAGGCATCTCCGTCGCGGGATACCACCTGCACTTCCTCAACAGCGACCGCACAAGCGGGGGCCATGTGCTCGATTTCAGCCTCGGGCACGGTCAGGTCGCGGTCAGTGGTGCGTCGCAGCTGCATCTGAGCCTGCCCACCTCGGGCGCGTTCCTCGATGCGCAGCTGTCCGGACCCGACCTCGCCCAGCGGATCAGCAAAGCCGAAGGCCCTCAGGACGAGTAGGCCCGTTGGTCACACAGGCCACAGCAGCCTCTGGCAGAGCGGGCACCACTATTGCCCACCTCGGAGCGACTCTGGGTGGCGCGCGCCAGTTGTCGCTGCGAGGTGGGCACTTCGGGTGTCGTCTGCGCCAGGGAACTATGCGACAGATGAGGCCGCTGGGAATTCGCCGGAATTCACAGATTGTTCAAGCACGCGTTCATCCCACATCGTCGAGTGCACACGAGCGCCGCGTCTTGTCACGGTATGCGTGTTGTACAGGTCGCCAACTTCTACGGCCCGCGCTCTGGCGGCCTTCGCACGGCGATCGACCGGCTGGGCGCGGAATACAGCGCACTAGGCCACGAGGTCTTCCTGCTTGTTCCGGGTCCGCACGCCGACCGCATCCCGTTGCACACCGGTGTGGTGCGAATCACATTGCCCGCCAAATTGATTCCCTTCACCGGCGGCTACCGCGCGGTGATGCCGGGCCCGGTCAAGGCGATGCTGAAAGCGCTGCGACCCGATGCCCTGGAGGTTTCGGACCGGCTGACGTTGCGGTCAATGGGGCGATGGGGACGTGAACACGGGGCCACCACGGTGATGATCTCCCATGAACGCCTGGATCGTCTTGTCGGCCAAATACTTCCGCCTGGGCCCGCGCAGAAATTCGCCGATCTCGCCAATGCGCGCACCGCCGCCAACTACGACGCCGTGGTGTGCACCACCGGGTTCGCGCGCGAAGAATTCGACCGCATCGGCGCGACGAACGTCGTCACCGTCCCACTGGGTGTGGACCTGCAGACCTTCCACCCGCGCCGGCACTCTTCGCTGGTGCGGCGGCAATGGGCGACACCGAAGCAGCTTCTGCTGGTGCACTGCGGGCGGTTGTCGGTGGAAAAGCGCGCCGACCGCAGCATCGACGCCCTCGCCGCGTTGTGTGATGCCGGCGTCGACGCCCGACTGCTCGTGGTGGGCGAGGGCCCAATGCGGGCCAGGCTGGAGCGACAGGCGGCGCGGCTACCGATCGACTTCACCGGTTTCATCTCCGATCGGCACACCGTCGCCGGGCTGCTGGCCTCGGCCGACGTCACGCTGGCACCTGGGCCGCATGAAACCTTCGGGCTGGCCGCCCTGGAATCGCTGGCGTGCGGGACACCGGCCGTGGTGTCGCGCACCTCGGCGCTGACCGAGATCGTCACACCGGACAGCGGCGCCTCGGCCGACAACGACCCGGAAGCCATCGCGAATGCCGTCAGCTCGATCGTCAGCCGTCCGGAGTACCACCGCCGCAGATCGGCGAGGCGTCGGGCGGAAACGTTCACGTGGCAACGGGCAGCGGCCGGCATGATGGCCACAATGGGGTCCAGGGCTTAGCCGCTGGAGGGCGGAGCGGAGTCAGAGACTCGTTATCCGGGACCCGGGGGGCTGGGCTGGTGCTTGCCCGGGCAGTAGTCCGCGGTGGCCGCGCCGACGAAGAACTCGGCTTGGTCCTGGGTCAATTTGTGGGAATTCGTCAGCTCCGCGACCTCGTCCTTTTGGGTGTTGCCACCCTCGAGATCCTGGCACAGGGTGCGCGCGAGACTCACGACATAAGAGGGCGACCCAAGGTTCACGCCGTGCGCCTGCAGGTAGTTCGCGAATTCGGTGTCCGTACCGTCCGCGGACGCGACGCCCGCGGGCGCCAGCATGACGGCCAGTGCCGCGCCGAACGTGCAGGCAAATATCTTCTTAGTCATTTCACTCATCACTCTCGAAGCTCTCACATCAAGCTCGGATTAACGTGGGTCCAACTGACACAACGAAAGGGCCCCGGTTAATCAATTTTGTCGCGCGAGCGGGTATCCGGTCAATAGCCCACTCGTCGCAGAGCCGCCGAAATTCAAAGTTCAACCCTTCGTTCACTTTTAATTCGGATAGAGTTTAATTCCGGCGGCACTGCCGGATTGGTCGGAGAAGCCTAAGGAGGCAGCCGGTGGAAGCCCGCGACCGGGTGCTGATCAACGCCGCCGCCTTGACCGCGCTTATCCTGGCCGGCGATCCGGTGACGATCCTTGATGTGCGTTGGCGCCTCGATGAACCCGACGGGCGTGCCGCCTACCTGCAAGGCCACCTCCCGGGCGCGGTGTATGTGTCGCTCGAGGACGAGCTCAGCGATCACACGGTCTCCGGCCGTGGCCGTCACCCGCTGCCGTCGGGGCGCAGCCTGCAGGCCGCTGCGCGCCGATGGGGAATCCGGCAGGACGTACCGGTCGTGGTGTACGACGACTGGAATCGAGCGGGTTCGGCGCGAGCATGGTGGGTGCTCACCGCGGCCGGGCTGGCGGATGTCCGAATCCTTGACGGTGGCCTGTCTGCGTGGCGGTCAGCCGGCCGCAACCTCGAGACGGGCCCGGTCATCCCGCAGCCCGGGAATGTGACTGTGCGGCACGATGATTTGTATGCCGCAAGCCGACCGACGCTGACGGCGCAGCAGTGTGGCGCAGGCATCGCCACCCTGCTCGATGCGCGCGCACCCGAACGCTTCCGCGGTGACGTCGAGCCCGTCGACCCGGTCGCCGGGCACATCCCCGGCGCAAAGAACCTGCCAAGCGGAGCTCTGCTGACCGAGGACGGCACCTTCGTCGGCAACGACGAGCTGGCCCAACTGTTGTCCGGCGTCGATCCTGACGGCCCCTTGGCCGTGTACTGCGGCTCAGGTGTTACCGCTACCATCGCGATCGCCGCGCTGGCTGCGATGGGCTGCGAGGCGGCGCTGTTTCCTGGGTCATGGTCGGAATGGAGTTCGGATCCAACCCGCGCTGTCGGCCGCGGTTCCGAATAGCTCACAGATGGAGGTGTACTGATGGCCGGACGAGGTGCGTTCCGAAATGCCTTGGCCGTCACCGGGACTGCGCTTTGCGTCGCCGCGTGCGCGTCCAACACGACCGACACATCGAAAGGATCCACCAGCGCGACGTCGAGTACCTCGACGACGACCACCAGCGGAGCACTCGCGGGGGTATCGGTGCCCGACGCGTTCACCCCATTGACCGTCCAGCCGATCAGCCGGCCGACCTTCCCGTTCGCCGGCAGTGACAACAAAGCTCATCTGGCCTTCGATGTGCAGATCACCAACGCCACCGCGGTGCCCGCCACCCTTGATGCCGTCGACGTGGTGGATGCTCAAGATCCGACGAAGGTGCTCGTCTCGTTCTCCGGCAAGCAATTGGTGGACCCCACCTGCAATTACGGTGACTGCAATCGGCTGCGACTGCTCTCTCAAACGGCCGCCCCGGACAACGTCATCCCTCCGCAAACGTCGCGGGCGCTGTTGCTCGATTTCGCGCTCGACACGTCGGCGCAATTCCCGAAAGCGGTGATGCTGCGTCTGCACGGCACCGGCGCGACCGATCCGGGCGCAACGACCCAACCGAGCCCGTTCGACACGCTGGGCGCTCCCTTCGATATCTCGGCCGACACACCGCGGGTGATCGGTCCCCCGCTTCGGGGCAGTAACTGGGTCGCGCTGAACGGTTGCTGCAATCCGGGGTGGCCGCACCGCGATGCCATCCTGCCGGCGAACATGCGGCTCAACAACAGCCAGCGCTTCGCCATCGACTGGAAGCGCACCGACGACCAAGGCGACTTCTATCTGGGCGACAGGACCAGGAACGAAAGCTACGTCGACTACGCGACTCCGGTGTATGCGGTAGCCGACGGCACGGTGACCTCGACGGAAGACGACATGGACGCCAATGTGCCGGGCATCCTGCCCGCATCCGATCCCGTCCTGGCCGCGAAGCTGACGGTGGAAAACATCGACGGCAACCACGTCATCATGGACATCGGTGGCGGCGTGTATGCCATGTACGCCCACTTCATCAGGGGCTCGCTGCTGGTCAAACCCGGTGACAAGGTGAAGAGGGGCCAGCAGATCGCACAGCTGGGCAATACCGGCAACTCCAACGCCCCGCATCTGCACTTCCAGCTGATGAATGGCCCGTCATTGCTCGAGTCCGACGGCATCCCCTATGTGCTGGACGCCTTCGGATACCAGGGCCAGCTGGACCCGGCGTCGATCTGGAACGCCGACAATTATCTCAGCGGTTCGTATTTCGGCCCTGACCGGCTGCCGACAGCGCAACCACGGACGAATCAACTGCCCGTTTCGTTGGCGCTGGTGAACTTCCCGAACTAGCTAGCCGGTGCTGCACGGCAGCCGTTTGATGCCGTGGAAGAACGAGGAGCGCAGCCGGTCGGGTGGTCCGATGACCGTCAGGCCGGGCACCTTCGCGTAGAGCTCTTCGAGCATCACCCGCAGTTCGAGGCGGGCCAGCTGAGCGCCGAGACAGAAGTGCACGCCGCCGCCCCCGAACGCGGCATGCCCGGCGTCGGGGCGGGTGACGTCGAACTCGTCGGCCCGCTCGAACACCTCCTCGTCGCGGTTGGCCGACAGGTAATGCAGCAGAACCCAGTCGCCGGCGGGGATCTGTTGCCCGCCGATTTCGACATCACGGGTCGTGGTGCGACGGAAGTGCATCACCGGGGTCGACCAGCGCAGCAGTTCTTCCACCGCGGGTTTGACCGCGTCGGGGTCACGCGCGAGCAGGGCTTGTTGATCGGGGTGCTGGGCCAGGGCCAATATGCCGTGGCTGAGCGTATTGCGGGTCGTTTCGTTGCCGGCGATCGCCAATAGCAAGAAGAACTCGTTGAGCTGGTCGCGGTTGAGCTTTTCACCGTCGACCTCCGCGGCCAGCAGGGCCGACAAGATGTCGTCGGTGAGGCCGTGCTTGCGCCGATGTGCGACCAGTTCGCCACAGTAGGAGAACATTTCGGCGGCCGCCTTGCCCAGCGCCTCCGGCCCCGGAGCGTAGTCGGGATCCTCGATACCGAGGCTGCCGATCGCGTTGCTCCATCGGAAGACCTCCATGCGGTCCTCGGCGGGAACACCGAGCACGTCGGCAATCACCTGCAGCGACATCTCCGCGGAAATGTCCGGGACGGCATCGAATTCGCCCTTCTCGGTGATGTCGGTGACGATGTCGCGGGCAACCTGGCGCATATGCGGTTCGAGACGCTGCACATTTCGGACGGTGAAGCCTTGGTTGATCAGCTTGCGGTAGTGCGCGTGGCGAGGTGGGTCGATGCCGGGCAGCAGCGCCGAGGTCGGCGCCGCCTCGACCTCAACCAGGGTATTGCCCTTGCTGCTGGTGAAGGTCTCCGTGTCTCGGCTGACCAACCGCACGTCGGCGTGCTTGGTCAACAGCCACGCTCTGGGCAACCCGGGTAACTGCACCGGATGCACGGGCGCGTTGGCTCGCAGCCGGGTCAACGCGTCGAAAGGGGCGCCGGCAACAAAGGTGTCCGGGTCCAGCACTGCCGCTGCGTCGCGGTCGGCCACGCTGTCCTGATTCTCCGGGACCAAGGAGCCCAGCAGCGCCGGCTTCGGAATGTGCGGGGTTTTCACTGATCCGCTTGTCCTTCCTGCAAGGATGCCTTGATCCCAGCAATGATCACGTCGAGTCCGGCGCGGAAATGTTTGGCGCCCCGATTGTTGCCGCGCTGGTCCTCGGCGAGCCAACGTGATTCCTGCAGGCTTATCGAGCCGAGTAGATAGGTGTACAACACCGAGTGTGCGGCGGCTGCAGTGGATTTCGTCAGTCCGGCCTCAGTCAGCAGAGAGCGGCCGAGCCCGTCGAGCCGAATGGCGGCTGCACCGCCGCTACCGGTCTGCACGATGCCGGCGACGCCAGGCACGGTAAGGACGACTTCGCGCGCGGCGCAGTAGAGCTCAATGATCCGGGCATCCCACGGGCCGGACTCCGGGATGGGGATTTCAGCGAGCATGGACTCGGCGAGCAAATCCAGGGCGGCTTGCTTTCCCTGGACGTGGTAGTACACCGAGGGCACAGCGGCGCCCAGTTCGGCCGCCAGGTCGCGCATGGTCACACCCTGCACACCGACGCGGCGGGCCAGGTTGTGCAGTGATTCCACCACCTGGGCGCGGTCAAGTTCGCCGTAGGGACGCCGAGCCTCGGCCGTCATTGCGCCACCTCATCACTCGCGATATCACTCGCGATCGGCAATCATTCCGGGTGAGATTCTACCCTCGTTCGAATCTTCTCGTGAGATGCTGACATCTTGGACATTTTTCGCGAGTGGAAAAGCGGTAGCACCGAACTCCGCTGGCGGTCGACAACGGCCGCCAACGAGGGACGGGAACTCACGATCTTCAGCCGCCGCTGCGGCACCCCCGGGGCACCCGCGCTGGTACTGGTGCACGGGTTCCCGACGTCGAGCATCGACTATTTCGCCTTGGTCGGTGAATTGAGTTCCGAGTTCGACATCTACCTGCTTGACTTTCCCGGCCACGGATTGTCCGAGAAGCCACCGGAGCCCTATATCTACTCGTTGTACGACGACGCGCGTCTGCTCGTCTACGCGATCACTCGAGTGTGGCAGCTGACCGAGTTCCGGATGCTCACCCATGACCGCGGCAGCAGTATCGGCATGATCGCGACGCGTTTGTTGGCGGCCCAAGATCCGGCGCTTCAGCCGGCCGACCTCATCTTGACGAATGGCAACATTTATCTTCCCCTCTCGAATCTCACCGCGTTCCAAACCGCGTTGCTCGACCCCGCGACGGCGCGGGCCACCGCGCCGGCGACCACGCCGGAGATGCTGGCGGCAGGGATGGGAATGAGCACCTTCATGCCGCGGCGGACCCTGGAGGACCCCGAGATTGCCGCGTTGGCA
>Ga0182030_10020868_pt1 | contig 12321 bp, 12 predicted proteins | sample 812S3MmetaG_FD_121299 | JGI IMG/M metagenome (GOLD analysis project Ga0182030, IMG submission 121299) | Permafrost microbial communities from Stordalen Mire, Sweden - 812S3M metaG (Illumina Assembly) | ecosystem: Environmental > Terrestrial > Soil > Wetlands > Permafrost | place: Sweden...
AGATAGGCGCGCGCCGGCTTCGAGGACCCGATGCAGGCGCCGAGGACGATGCCGGCGAGCGATGCGAGGAGCCAGCCGACGAGCATGCGCTGCACGGTCTGCAACAGTTGATCGAGCAGCGTTCCGGTCGCGAAGCCCCGCACCAGCGCGTTCCACGTCCGGTCGGGGCCGGGCAGATACACGGGCGAAACGATGTGCGCGCTGACGATGACTTGCCACAGGACGATAAAGAGTCCGCCGACGGCGACGCTCGCCAGCCGCCAGCCGATGCGCGCGTTCACGTCCTAAAGAGCCGGCGCTGGGCGTTGATGATCGCGAAGTTGAACCCCCAGCCGATGATCCCGATCCACAGCAGATACGCCAGCATCAGTTCGGGATGCAGCGACTGCTCGGCCAGCATCATGCCGTAGCCGAGGCCCAGCGGGTTCGTCGAGACTTCGACCGTTACGGCGACGGTGAGCGCGATACCGGCCGCCAAACGGAAGGCCACAAAGATGCGCGGCAACGCCGCGGGCAACACGATCTTGACCGTGCGCGCGAGCGGCGTGAGACGCAGCACGCGCGCAACATCGAACAGCGCCACGTCGACGCCGGCCACCGCATTGCGCGAGAGAATCAGCACGGGCCAAAACGCTGCGAACGAGACGATCGCGATCTCCATGCGAAAGCCGAAACCAAAGATCAGCATCGCGACCGGAATCAGCGCGACCGAGGGAATCGGCCGCAGCGCTTCGACCGAAAACTCCATCAGCCTATCGGCCGTGGTACTGCTGCCCAGCAGAATTCCGGCGATCAGCCCGATGCCGCCGCCTAGCGCCAAGCCGCCGAACGCATTGCCTAACGTTTGCACGGTGGCGAGCAGGATGCTGCCGTCGGCAAACGCTTGCGCGCCAGCGACCAGCGCGGCCGATGGTGCGGCGAGCGTGTCGCTCTGTAAATGCGAGAGCATCGCGGCAAGCTGACAGAGCACGAGCACGCCAACGGGAAACGCGAGTCCGCGCAAGATCGCCGGTGCGCGACTCATGCTTCTTTGATGAAGTCGAACAGATGGCGGCGCAGGCGGGCGAACTCCGGGTCTTCGCGCGTGGTCAGCTGGTTGCGCGGGCGCGGCAACTCAACGGTGACATCGCTGGCGATGCGGCCGGGGTGCGGAAGCAATCCGATCACGCGATTACCCAAGTAGACCGCTTCTTCGAGATCGTGCGTCACGAAGAACACCGTCGCGCCGCTGGTCGCGACGATCGAGAGCACTTCGTCCTGAAGCGTTTGGCGCGTCATTGCATCGAGCGCGCCGAACGGTTCGTCCATCAGCAGCACCTTCGGCTGTTGCGCCAGGCAGCGCGCGATCTGCAGCCGCTGCTGCATCCCGCCTGACAGTTCGCTCGGATAGCGGCCGGCTTTTTCCGCTAAGCCGACGGTTTCGAGCACGGTCGCGATGCGCGCCGGCCGCTCGTCCTTGGGCACGCCCAGCGCTTCGAGGGCCAGCGACACGTTGCCGGCAACGGTGCGCCACGGCAACAGCGCGCGACCGTAATCTTGGAACATCACCGCAATATCGGCGCGCGGTTCGGCGACGCGCTTACCGGCGTAGCGAACTTCACCGGCTGTCGGTTGAAGCAGGCCGCCGAGCAATCGCAGCAACGTCGTTTTTCCACAGCCGGACGGTCCCACCACGCACACGAAATCCCCGGCGTTAATATGCAGATCGATATCGGTGAGAATCGACGTGCCGCCCAGCGTCATGCTGACGCGATCGAACGCGATGAGCGGCTGCGGATCCACGCGAGCTTACGCCGGCGGCTTGACGCGCAGCGCGAGGCTGAGATCGCGCAGCGCGGTCTCGGGCACTGCCGATGGTGCTTCCATCATCAGGTCGCGGGCCGACTGCGTTTTTGGGAACGCGATCACGTCGCGCATGTTGGTGGTGCCGACGGCCAGCATCACGACCCGGTCGATGCCGAGCGCCATCCCGCCGTGCGGCGGCGCGCCGTAACGCAACGCCTCGATGAAGAACCCGAACCGGTCGTCGATCTGCTCGTCGGACATGCCCAAGCTATGGAAGACCTTACGCTGGAATGCCGGGTCGTGGTTACGGATCGAGCCGCTCCCGAGTTCGTAGCCGTTGAGCACGAGATCGTAGTGCTGGGCGGTCACGCCGAGCGGATCGCTGTCAAAGATCGCTTCTTGGCCCGGTGCCGGCGCGGTGAACGGATGATGCGAGAAGGTGATCGCGCCCGTATCCGGGTCGCGCTCGAAGAGCGGGAAGCCGCGTACCCAGCAGAAGCGAAACGCCGCCGGATCGCGCAAGCCGAGCCGCTCGCCGATCTCCAGCCGCATCTTGCCGGCCAGCTCCGACGCTTCGCGCGTGCGCTCGCCGATGAACAGAATCGCATCGCCGTTTTCGGACATCGTCTCGGCGCGCAACGCAGCGATCGTCGCATCGCCGAGGAACTTCACGATCGGTCCCTTCGCACCGTCGGCCGTGAGGGTGATATATGCCAGTCCCTTCGCGCCGTGGGATTTCGCGACTTCCGTCAAGGCGTCGAAGTCGCGGCGCGAGAGCGATGCGCCGCCCGGATAACGCAGCGCGATCACGCGGTTACCCGTCGTTTCGGCCAACGTATGGAACAGTTGAAAATCGCTGCCGCGAAAAAGCTCGGCAACGTCGATGAGCTCGAGGCCGAAGCGCAAATCGGGCTTGTCGCTGCCGAAGCGGCGCATCGCTTCGTGATACGTGAACTGCGGGATCTCGCCGAGCGTGTGGTCGAGCACGCGATACCACACGTCGCGCACGCAGCCTTCCATCATCGCGATCACGTCGTCTTGGGTAACGAACGACATCTCGACGTCGATCTGCGTGAACTCGGGCTGGCGATCCGCCCGCGGATCTTCATCGCGGAAGCAGCGCGCGATCTGCATGTAGCGGCCGATGCCGCCGATCATCAGGATCTGCTTGAGCAACTGCGGCGACTGCGGCAGCGCGTAGAAGTTGCCCGGATGCACGCGGCTCGGAACCAGATAGTCGCGCGCGCCTTCGGGCGTCGACTTGATCAGGATCGGCGTCTCGACTTCGATAAACTCGTGCGTGTCGAAGTAGTCGCGCATCGCCTTGATGATGCGGTGGCGCACGGTGAGGTTGTGCTGCATCCGCGGGCGGCGCAAATCGAGATAGCGATACTTCAGGCGCACGTTCTCATCGACTTCGTCATCCGATGACACGACGAATGGCGGCGTCTCCGAGCGCGCGAGTACTTCGAGCTGCGCGACCGGCACCTCAATCGCACCGGTGGCGAGCTTAGAATTCTCGGTGCCGGCGGGGCGGCTCTCCACGCGGCCGCGCACGCGCACGACGAACTCGCTGCGCAGCGTCTCGGCCAGCTTGAACGTCGCGGCGTCCGAGGGATCGAACCGGACTTGCGTGATGCCGTCGCGGTCGCGCAAATCGATGAAGATCAGCCCGCCATGATCGCGGCGCCGATGCACCCACCCGGAGAGTTCGACCTCACGGTCGACGTCGTTCGCACTCAGCGCTCCGCAGGAAACGCGCGCGAATTCAGGATGGGTCACGTAGTGCCGCCTTGATGCCGGTAAGGTAGTGATATTGGAACGAGAGGGTGCGCGCGAAGCCCGGGTCTTTGGCGCCGTTATCCATCCAGCGCCGCAGCGCCGGGACGCGATCCACGATGTCGTGCAACGCGAGCGAGACCGGCGTCATGCCCAGGCGCAAGCGCACGTCGAACGTCGGGTGTTTGCGAAAGAACCGCACGGTCGAGCGGCCGGCGAGTTCCATGCGCCCCTGCTGCTGATCGAACGGCACCGGGTGCCAGTGATAGTTCACCGCTTCGGCCGCGTATTCGATCGACACGCCCGCATGTTGCAGGCGATAGCCGAGCTCCAGATCCTCGTGACCGTAACCGGTGAACGCTTCATCGAAGCACCCGACGCGCTCGAGATCGGCGCGCATCACCGAACAGTTGCCGGTCATGAAATAGAGCCAGGTCAAGTGCTTGCGCGTCGCCGGATGGAGCGGATCGCGCAACGCCGCATTGCCGCTCTTACGCAGGTAGGCCTCATAGGAATCGACTTGGATCTCGCAGCCGATCACCGCGCGCCCGGGGCCTTTGGCGTGCCGGGCGAGGTGGCGCGAGAGCAGATCGGTCGATGCGATGATGTCGGCGTCGGTAAACAGCACGATCGGCGCGCGCGCTGCCGCGATCCCGGCGTTGCGCGCGCTCGCCCGGCCCGTATAGGGACCCGGCAGATGACGGATATTCGGCGAGGTCCGCGCGATCTCGGCCAGATACTCGGCGCTGCCGTCGTTCGAATTCGAGTCGGCGACGATCACCTCAAACGCATCGGCACGCAGATCTTGCGCCACCAGCGACGGGATGACGTAGCGCAGCGTGTCGAGGCGATTGTACGTCGGAACGACGACGGAAATTTCGAACGTATCGGTCATAGTAGGCGCGCAACCGCCGCGACGATCTCGGCACGTGAGGCCCGCAGGGCGTCCGGCGCATCGGTCGGGGGTTTGCGTAACACGGCGTTCGGCACCCGATACGGTGACCATTCCTGGGAGTTGAGCCAGAAGTAGGTATGCTCGAAGAGGACGATCGTCGGTCGCTTCACCGCGCTGGCAACGTGCGTGGCGCCGGTATCGATCGTCACGATGCAGGCGGCCCGCTCGAAAGCGGCCGCCCACTGTCCGAAGGTCAGTCCGCCGGCGACCCGGTCGGCGACTCCCGCCGAGCGCACGGCGTCGGCCAGTTCGACCGCGTCCGCCCCGTAGGTTGCCACCAGCGGGCGCCCGAGGGGGCGCAGTTGCCGGAACAGCTCAAGCAGGCTGGCGGTCGTGCTGCCGTGCTCGGTCCAGCGCCGGCCGAGGTGGATGATGATCGGATCCGCCGGAAAATCCGCTACCGCGGCGCGGTCGGCATCGTCGATCATAACGCGCAGGTCGGGAACGATTTCGGATGCGCCGGCGCGCTGCGCGAGCGCCAGCACCTGGTTGACCTCATGCATCACGATGCGGCCCGGTTCGCGTTCGCACGTCGCCGGATCGGCATTGCTGATCAGGCAATCGGTGAGCCACAGGCGCGCGGTCAGCCGCGTCACATAGCGGCGCTCGTAGGTGTAGCCGATGCGCCGCGGGGCCCGTGTCGCCGCGACCAGCCGCATATCGGCTGCGTTCGGTGCGAGCGCGATCGCCAGATCGACGCCGCGAAAACGCTCGCCGAAGCGGTGCGGCGCAATATGCGGCGGAAGAGTTTCAACCGCATCGACGTCGGGACTGTGTTCGACCACGACCGCGTTGTATTCGCTGCACACGATCGTCACGTGTGCATCCGCAAATGCCTTCCGCAACGTGGCGATCGCCGGCGTCGAGAGAATCAAGTCACCGACGCGATCCAAGCGCGAGAGGACAATCCGCCGGACGTTCAAGGTTGTTTTTTTGCAGCCGCTTCGGCGCTGGCAAGTTCGTCGTAGTAGGCGTCGGCGGCGAGGATCTGCGCGCCGAGTAACTGTGGCGGCGAAAGCCGGCCGCTGGCGCCGGCGAGCGGCGCCAGCACGCGCGCGAGGCCGCTGAGGTGCAACAACGATCCGAGCGCGCGCTGCGGCGCGGTCGTACCGATGGCGAGATCGACGCGCCAGTGCGGATGCTTGGCGCGCAACTGGACGGCGGTGCGGGCTTGCGCGCGCACCTGACGCACGATCGCCGCAACGTTCGTTCCGGCCGGGCGCGGTTTGTAGTGAAACGCGAGCGCGTAGCGATTGAATACCGCGCGCGTTCCGATCGCGCGCAGCCGCATGCCGAGCTCGATGTCTTCCCAACCGTACTCGGTAAACGACTCATCGAAGCGGCCGCCCACGCGGTCGAGGCGCGAGCGGCGTAGCGACACGTTGCTGGTCCAGAAATAGTTGCCGCTGTAATTCGCCGGCGTCCACACCGGTACGGGCAGGTCGTCGAAACTCTCCGCGTTGATCACCGCGCCGCGCACGATCACATCGCCGTAGCGTTCGTCGCTGGCGAGATGTTCGGCGGCAAAGACCGGCGTCGGCAACACATCGTCATCCATGAACACGATACGCTCGCCCGTGGCCGCCGCGATCCCCGCATTGCGGCCCTTTGCCAAGCCCGAGTTCGGCTGTTCGATGACCGTGAACGCGCAACGCGCGAGCGAACGCACCCGTTCGATGACGGCAGTCGTGTCGTCAGGCGAACCATCGTTCACCAGCACGACTTCGTAGGCGTCATCGGAGACGGTCTGATCGAAGAGCGCTTCAAGCACGCGTTCGAGCAAGCGCGCCCGATTGTACGTGCAGAGTTGGATCGTCAGGCGCATCTTAGGTCAACCGGCGTTCGGTGATCGGCGCAAGCAGTCCGTCGAGCGTGCCGACGATCGCCGCAGTGTCGAGATGCCGCACGCAGGCGAAGTCCGGGCACGTTTCTTTGCGGTGTTCCGGCGGACACGGGTAGACGGCGCGAACGACGGCCGTGTGGGGGCCCAGCGGCGCCCAGCGGTCCGGCTCGTCGGATTGCAGCGCGAAGATGCCGACGGTCGGCGCGCCCACGGCCGCCGCGACGTGCATCGGGCCAGAGTCGATCGCAACCACGTACTGCGCGCGTTCCGCGAGCGCCGCGTACGTTCCGATCGACGTCGCGCCGGCAATCGAGATGGCGTCGGCACCACGCGCGATCGCGTCGGCGACCGGCGCGTCGGCCGCGGTTCCGGTAACCAGCAGCGGCGTGGCGTCGCGTTCGCGCAGCGCGCGGGCGAGCGCGATGAATCCCGCGGCCGGCCAGCGCGCGCGCTCCGCCGAAAGACCGCGCGTGGGGTGCAGCAACGCGAACGACGCTCCGATCCCCCGTTCACCAAGCACGGCATCGGCGGCGTGCCGATCGGCCGCGGTGACGGCGAACACCGGGCGCGCCGCCGGATCGTCACAATCGATCGCGCGCGCGTAGTCGAGCAGAATCTGCGTCCAATGCGTCGTGTGATCGCCGAGCTCGCTGCGGATGGTGACGCGCTTGGTGAACAGCGGTGAGTAGAGGCGGCGGCCTTGCCCGACGCGCACCGGAATCTGCGCCAGCACCGGCACGAATGCGGTGGCAAACGTTGCCCAGGTAACGATTGCCGCGGCGTAGCCGAAGGCGCGCAGATCTTCCGCGGTCGGTACGGGCGATGCCAGCACGTGCACGCGATCGATGGCCGGATCGTGCTCGGCGACGGTGCGGTGCGCCGGTAGCACGAGCGCGTCGACGTGCGCAAAACGCGCGTGCAGCGCCTGCGCGACGACGCCTGCGAGCAACGTATCGCCGATGCCGCCACCCGCCGCGACGAGCAGCGCGCGATCAGATGGCATCGAGCGCCTGCGCGATCAGGGTTTCCGGTGCCAGCGCGAGTTCGCTCGCCCGAACGACGATGCTCGAACTTGCCCACGGCCGCCAGCGCCGCGTTTGCGCATCGAAGCCGGCATCGGGGAACACGTCGACGACGGGCACGCCGATCATGCCGGCGAGGTGCGCCGCACCGGTATCCGGGCTGACGAGCGCGGCCGCCGCATCGACCGCGGCAATCCACGCGCGTGTCGTTGCGGGCGCGTCGACGGTCAGCGCCGGGAACTGGGCCCGCATCGCATCGCGTTCGGCCGGCGCGGCGATGAAGCGCGCGTCCCGTTCGTGCAGCATTGCGGTAAGCCGCTGCAGCACGGCATCGGCGACACCGAGCGCGTTCCACTTCGCGCCGAGTTGCACGAGCAATCCGCTCCGTTGCGGAACCGGCATCGGGCCCGTGATCCACGGGCGCAAGCGCGCCGCGTCGCGTTCGGGCGGCGTCGTGACGAGGTCGCCGGCAAGCCGCAGCAGGATCTCCGCTTCATGCGCATCCGCGCCGCCGACGGTTGCCGCGCGCCGGATGGCGGTCGTTACGCGGCGCTTGATCCAGAGCGACTTGAACGGCTTGGCCCACCCGGTCGTGAAGCCGATGCGGCACGGGACGGGCGCCGCAAGGTCGTAGGCTTCCGGCTCTTCGCTCGCGATCAACGCCACGTCGTAGCGCTGCAGCGCGATCTCCGCATCGGCGCGCGCGCGCGATAACGGGGTCGAACCATGACGCGGCCACGGAATGCGATCGAGCACGTGGGTGGCAACGGCCGTGCCCGCCGCGAAGACGCCGGCGTTCCGATCGCTCAGCGCCAGGCCCAGTTCGTGCCCCGCGTCGCGTAACGCCGCGATCAAAGGCGTGCAGACGAGCGCGTCGCCGATGCCGTCGAGACGCACGAGCAGCACCCGGCTCACCGCAAGGCGCGTTCGAGTTCGTCCACGTACACGCCGTCGAGGACGAGTTCGCGCGCGACGCGCGCCAGCGGTGCCGGCACGCGCGCGCTCGTGGCGATACCGGCCAGCCACGCCTGGGCGCCGCGCGGTGCGAACACGTGCGCGCGAAAACGGTTGAGCGCGTAGGCGCCGGTCGCGAGCTTTGCGCGACCGGAGGGATCCTTGCGCACGAATTTCGCCGCCATGCGCGCCTTTTCGATCGTCTTCTGGAGCGCCGCGTCGAGGGTTTCGGTCGCCGGCGGCTTGATGTGCCACAGGTACGCCTCCCACACGAAACGCCGGCGAACGTCAAATTTGCGCAAGCGCACGCCGAGTTCGGTATCTTCCCAACCGTACTTGTCGAACGACGCGTCGAACCCGCCGACCGCTTCGAGCGCGCTGCGCGGCACCGAGACGTTGCACGTGCAGAAATACGCGTTGGAGGCATTGAGAAATGTCGGCACGGGGCGCACGCCGGCCGCGGGGACGTTGATGATCGGGCCCGTGACGACGTGGGGGAAGATCGCGGCGGCATGCGCGCGGGCGTGCGCGGCGACGAAATATGGAGGCAACACGACGTCGTCGTCGACGAACAGCACGATCTCGCCGGTTGCGGCGGCGATCCCCACATTGCGGGCCAGCGCGCGATTCGGCTGCGCTTCAAACAGATAAGTCGCGCCGTGTTGCTCGGCAACCGCGCGGGTCGTATCGGTCGATCCGTTGTCGACGACGATCGCTTCGATCTCCGGCGCGCCGAGCTGCGCGCGCAAGGATGCGAGGGATCCGTCCAGCAATGCCGCACGGTTCCGCGTCGCGATCACCACGCTGATCTTCATTGCGGAACGTCTTCGAGGAGGGCGTCCGCCATCCGCCCCGCGGCACCGGCGTGCGAGGCGTAGAGGCCGCGCAAGGTTGCGCTCGTCTCGCCTAGCCACGCACGGTCGGCGTAGCGCTCGGCGGTGACGTGGGCGATCCGCGAGGGCAGCTGCGTACCGCGTAGCTCGAGATCCACTTCGCGACCGGCGTCGATGTTCGGCTGCGCAAAGAAGCGGAAGCGTTTCGCAAACGCAACCGCCGCCGTTCGTTTGACCGGAACGCCGAGCAGCGGCACGCGGTCGACAAACTGAAACGGTCCGTTGATTACGGCGAGCTCCGGTGCATTCGACGGCGTGATCACGATTGCCGGGACGCCGAGCGTGGCGAGCTCGATCACTTTGGTTCCGGGCAACGAGACCGCCAGGCGTGCGTGCTGCGCGGCCCGCATCGCCGTCTTTACGACGGCAAATCGCTCGCCGGCGGCTGCGAGCGACGCGCCGTCGGCCGCGAGCACCGACGGGATGCCGTAGGCCGTGCAAATCCCGCCGCGGGCGAGCGCCGCAGCGAGTTCCGCGTCGGTGGTGAACGGCGAACGCGCAAACGCGATGCGCACGTCCGGCAGGCGGCGGCGCAGCTGTACTGCAGCGCGCACGAACATCGGAAACATCTGCTCGATCTCGTGTTTGCGCGAGCCCGGGAAAAAGATCACACCGTCGCGCGCGGCATCCGACTCCGCATCCCCGCCGAACATGCCCGCCGCCTCACCCAGCACGCCGTCGATGACGAGATTGCCGACCACCGTGATGCGCTCGGCGGGAATGCCCCAGCCGAGCAGTTGCGTTTTGTTCGCTTCGTCGACGGCGAACACGCGCCGGAAGCGATCGGCGTACTTCTTGCGCGAAAATTTATATGCGGTCGCCGTACCGCCGAGACGATCGTGCAAACGCGCGGCGTGCATCAAGTCGCCGCCGAGATACTGCACGCGATCGACGTGCGCCGGCATGCCCTCGAGCGGGCGACCCAGCGCGAAGCGAACGTACTCGCCCGGCGCATACGTGGTCACGTGCGGAAACAGCGCCCGCACGTACTCGCCCTCGTGGCCGCTGGCATAATCGTCGGGCACGCAAAAGACGCGCACGTCGAGCGTTGGGTCCCGCGCGTAGAGCGCGGCGAGCAACGGCCGCACCCAACCGGCGAATTCGCCCGGGCCATTGGCGGTGAGCGCGAGGATCATGGGCGCGAGCGGATCGTCGCGACAAGGTCGGTCGTGCTCTTACCGTGCAGGTGCGGTGCGAGGACGATGCGCCCGCCGTGCGATTCCACGACGTGGCGCTCGGGCAGTTCTTCGACGCGGTACTGCGCGCTCTTGACGTGCACGTCGGGCTTGAGCGCCGCCAGCAAGTCGATCGGCGTCGATTCATCAAAGCCTACCACCGCATCGACGCTGCGCAACGCGGCCAACACCGCGGCGCGGCCGTCGAACGGCACGAACGGCCGCTGGGGGCCCTTAAGGCTACGCACCGAGGCGTCACCGTTGAGACCCACGATCAACGCGTCGCCTTGAGCTCGGGCCCAGGCGAGATACTGCGTGTGCCCACTATGGACGACGTCGAAGCAGCCGTTGGTAAACACGACGATCTTGCCGCGCGCGCGCAACGACTCGCGAAACGCAACCGCGCCGGCACGGTCGAGCACCGGCGCGAGAAAATCGTCAGCGTCCGGCATCGTGTTCCATCAAGGCGATGATCTCGGCCGGCGACGCGGTCGCGGTGCCGAGCTTCTCAACGACGGCGCCGGCTGCATAGTTCGCCAATCGCGTTGCGGTAGCAACCGGAACGCGCGCCGCGAGGGCCAGCGTCAGGACGGCAACGACCGTATCGCCGGCACCGCTGACGTCGAAGACCGTGCGCGCGACCGATGGAATATGCTCGGCCGTTCCGTCGCTGCCGAAGAGCGACATGCCGTGTTCGCCGCGGGTCACCAGGACGTAACGGCAAGCGAGTCGCTCGAGCAACGTGCGGCCCGCGAGTTCGAGCGTGGCATCATCGACGATCGAGATGCCGCTTGCGCGCGCGGTCTCCGTGACGTTGGGCGCGATGCACGTGACGCCGGCAAACATGTCGACGTTGTCCGGTTTTGGATCGGCGACGACGACCGGCGCGGCGAGCGCCGCCTTCACGATGTCGCGATGCAGCAAACCCTTCGCGTAGTCGCTCAGCACGACCGCATCCGCACCTTTGACGGCGCCCCGCACGATATCAACCACGCGCGCCCGATCGGCTTCGCGCAGCGGCGCGGTCGATTCCCAATCCGCGCGCACGACCTGCTGATTGTGCGCCACGACCCGCGTCTTGCGCGTGGTCGGCCGATCGTCCAACGTCAACAGCCCGGCGGTGTCGCAATCGATTTCCGCAAAGAGCGTGCGCACGCGTTCGCCCGCAATGTCGTCGCCCACCACGCCGACGAACGTAACGTCCGCACCGAGCGCGCGCAGGTTGCTCGCCACGTTGCCCGATCCGCCCAGCGTAAACGAGTGGTCGTGCACGGCAACAACCGGCACCGGAGCTTCCGGCGAAATGCGCGAAACGCGCCCCCAAATCCATTCATCGATCATCACGTCGCCGATCACGACGATGCGCCGCCCCGCCATCCGCGCGAGCAATTCGCTCGCCCGCGGCACGGCGATCTCAGTGGCCACGGCGCACGATCCATTCCGCCGCTTCGAGCAGTGTCTGCGCGCGCAAATCAGGCTCCGGCCCGACATACGGCATCGGACCGGGAACGGAAATTCCCGCAATGCCGGCGCGTTGTCCCAACTCGACATCGCTCCCGCGGTCGCCGATCATCGCCGCCCCTTCGAGCGTCAGGCCATGTTCGCGTACCGCGCGATGCAGCAACGCCGGCGCGGGCTTGCGGCAATCGCAGCCTTCATCGTAGTGCGGGCACCAATACCAGCCGTCGATCGCGAGCCCGTCACCGTCAAGCCGGCGCACGATCTCCGCGTTCACGCTACGCACCTTGGCATCGTCGAGCAAACCGCGCGCAATTCCCGACTGATTCGAGATGACGATCGTCGCATAGTTGTTCGCCGCGAGCAACTTCAGCGCATCAACGACCGTCGGCAGAATATCCACGCCGTTCGGATCGCCAAGAAAACCCCTATCCTCAATCAGCGTTCCATCGCGATC
>Ga0182030_10020869_pt1 | contig 12321 bp, 10 predicted proteins | sample 812S3MmetaG_FD_121299 | JGI IMG/M metagenome (GOLD analysis project Ga0182030, IMG submission 121299) | Permafrost microbial communities from Stordalen Mire, Sweden - 812S3M metaG (Illumina Assembly) | ecosystem: Environmental > Terrestrial > Soil > Wetlands > Permafrost | place: Sweden...
AAGATTCGCGAGTCCTTCATCCGTTATCTTATAATTACCCGCCAAATTCAAAGAGGTTAAGCAAGCAGGAAGATAAGAATTTCCTCCATCCGTTATATTCTTATTACTATACAAATTCAAATAGGTTAAGTAACGAGGGAGATAAGTAAGTCCCTCGTCCGTTATCTTATTACTCTTCAGATTTAAAGAGGTTAAGAAGTGAGGGAGATAAGGAAGTCCCTCATCCGTTATCTTATTATTACTCTTTAAATTTAAAGAGGTTAAGGATAGTGGAAGGTTACAGAGGTCATCATGTCTAAGCATGTAATCTTCAGGTAAACTTAATACCGTCAGGGTATTAGGAAGTGATGATAAGTTGACGCCATGTTGCCAAGTTGAACATATGAGAGTATTCAGGTTGGGGAATCTCTGAAATAAAAAAGTAACTCGTTTAGAGTAAGATAAACGGGTAGTACGATTGAGGATATGTCTACAGATACGATGATTAGAAGAACAAAGGATACCAATATCCTCGGCACGCAAATAAGTAGATACTCCTGACCACACGTCAGGATGAAGGTACTGCATGCTTTATTCTGAGGCTAAGATCATATTATAACTTATAATATGAATTTATGATGATCATTTTTTAGTGACCATCAGTTTAGTTTAATGAGTCTGAAGAATGGGAACTCGTTAATCGTTAATCTAGTATATCTACCATCTAAATCTAAAGAGGTTAAGGAACGTTAAGGAACGAGGAAAATGAGGAAGTGCCGCTTCCGTTATCTTCTTATTGTGGTACAAATTCAAAGAAGTTAAGGATGGTGGAAGATCAGGGACTCCTTTATCCGTTATATTCTCATTAGCACTTAAGTTCAAAAAGGTCAAGGAACGAGGGAGATAGCGGACTGCATCATCCGTTATCTTATTATTATCACCCAAACACAAAGAAGTTAAGGATGGCGGAAGATCAGGAATTCCCGCATCTGTTATATTATCACTCATATGCAAGTTTAAAAAGGTTAGGGAACGTGGGAAAGCAGTAACTCCCACATCCGTTATATTCTGATTGAATTCCAAATTCAAATAGGTTAAGGATGGCGGAAGATCATGAACTCCCTTATCCGTTATCTTATTATTACAACACAAATTCAAAGAAGTTAAGGATGGCGGGAGATCATGAACTCCGTCATCCGTTATCTTATTACTATACAAATTCAAAGAGATTAGAGAACGAGGGAGATTACGGAGTGTGTCGTCCATAATATTCTCATTGATTCCCAAATTCAAATAGGTTAAGGATGGTGGGAGGTGAAATATTCCCGCATCTGTTATCTTATTATTCCATGACAAATCCAAATAGATCAAGGAACGAGGAAAATCAGCAACTCCCGCATCTGCTATCTTATAATTGAATTCCAAATTCAAATAGATTAAGGCACGAGGGAGATAATAAATTCCTTTATCTGTTATCTCATCATTCGACGACAAATTCAAATAGGTTAAGGAGTTAGGAAGACGAACGACTCCCATATCGGTTATATTCCTATTGCCCTCCAAATTCAAATATAATAAGCAGGGAGGGAGATAAGAAATTCCTTCATCTGTTATATTCCCATTATCCCCAAAGTTCAAATGGGTTAAGGAACGAGGGAGATAGTAAATTCCTCCATCCGTTATCTTCTTATTTGTCTTCAAACTCAAATATGTTAAGTACGGTGGAAGATAAGACATTCCCACGTCTGTTATATTATTATTACTCTCCAAATTTAAAGAGGTTAAGGATACTGGAAGGTTACAGAGGTCATTATCCATGAGCATGCTATCTTCAGGTAAACTTAACACCGTCAGGGTATTAGGAAGTAATGATAAGTCGACGCCATGTTTCATATTTGAACACATAAGAGTGTTCAGGTTAGGGAATTCTTGGAATAAACGAGTAACTCGTCCAGTATAAAATAAACGGGTAGTACGATTAAGGATATATCTACAGATACGACGATTAGAAGAACAAAGGATGCCAATATCCTCGGCACACAAATAAGTGGATACTTGCGACCACACGTCAGGATGAAGATACTGCATACGTTATTCTGAGGCTAAGACTATATTATAACTTATAATATATATGATGATCATTTTTTACATTATCATCTTCTCATGATCATACATAGGATAGCCGCTGCTATTACTGCTAACAGGGTAGGCAGTAATAGCCGCTGCTATTACTGCTAACAGGGTAGGCTGGTGATGGTAAGGACGACCTGAATTCACTATCCACAATGCGGCACATTATTCCTATCTGAAAACGAGTAACTTGATTCATCATGACTTCCTAACTATAATATGCCATCTGAAAAGTAATATAACAATGTAATATAATATTAAGAACGTAATTTAAATGGAGTATATTCTGCTCATAGCGTTAGTGCTAGCATCATCATGTCATAGTTACACAGCTTGCGATATTAATACTCTGAACGGCTGTGATCTCATAACCTTAACTGTGAAAGATAATGATATTCGCCCCTGTAATAAAACTACGCCGCCTATAATTGGGGCCTGTAACATCTCGGAACCTAATCAATGTCTCAAATATATCGATAGGGGGCTAAGCTGTACTAATATAACGGCCGTAGGAATCCAACTCATTTATACCGGTGTCGATTGTGGAACACTGTTCCGAGGACGATCCATCATCACCGCAAAAACATTATTACCGGTATATCCCGATAAATTGGGATACTGGAATCCTTTTCCGGGAACTATTCCCTTGTCATGTTCCCATTCTTTCCAGTGTTTTAAAATGATATGTGAACTACTTACAGTTCGAAAAGTACCCATGGTCCTCATGGCAGCACAATAGGAAAATAAATGATCTTTTATACTCCATATAAGCTTTTATAAAGCTTGCGCAAGTACAATGTGGTACCTACTTCTCGTAATCTTGTTCGCAGGTGTTTGTGCCCATTGTGATACTAGGACTTGGAATGGATGTGATCATATCCTCTTCACCATGAGAGGTAATACTATGGTATTTTGTAATCGCACTACCACACCAATGGTAGGAGGGTGTGAGTTCTCCGATCCCAATGAATGTTATAAGATGATGGATCTCGGACTAAGTTGTAAAAATGTGAGCTCTATGGGAATTGAACTCCTACAAGATAATAATCCTGTCGATTTTAACATAAAATATCAAGTAAATCCTATCATTAGATCCACCCTGTTGCTACCAGTGTATTCTGATGAAAAAGGATATTGGAACCCCTTACCCGGAGTCCTTCCCGTTGCCTGTCCGGATTCCTTTTCCTGTTTCCGCCAAGTCTGCTCCCTATTTAAGAGCAAAGCTCCTATGATCTTGATAAAACCATCATAAATTGAATATACTAATAGTTAGTAGTATATCCATATCATCAGCCGTATGTTTTTACCCGTTCACAAATTCGTCGCACCTACCGTCACACAAAGATCAGTTCCCTAACATAAGACTTATAGAATGTAGAGGCTTGACCACCAAGAGCTCAAGAAACAATGCTCCTAAATACAGGATGAACAGCTCTACACTCTAACAGATACTTAGTCAAAGAAATGCAGGAATGCGATACTATATCTATATAGTGGCGATTAATTTTGGAATTCTCTCGCGTGCAGGCAACATTCGATCGATAACAAATATTATCAGATTACCATTTAACCGCATACTCATAGTATGTGTTTATATATTATTATTTAACTATATATTCATGATATATATTATTATTTAACTGTATACTCGTGATATATATTATTATTTAACTGTATACTCGTAATATATTATGGTAGCACCCGACATATAACCCCGTTATAATTAGTATCATATACATTCAACTGTCCCCCTGGACAGGATTCCCCCCGGACGCAACCAAACTGGGCTTGGGTAATATTGGTTCGAGTTAGAGCATCTGGTTCTCCGGTTATAACAGCTAAGATACCGTGTTTGCAAGCGGATCCAGATAGTCCTTCATATCCTTCCAGCAGACCCATACACAGAACAATATTATCATAATCCATATCTCCGGGTCCATTTACGAAGTTGCATCCTGGTGATGAAAAGGGAAGCCAGGCCGCAGGGGCGGTACAGAAGGTTAGACTAGGATTGATAAAAGTTATAGGAGGAACTTCGGTAATCTGAGGAAATGTTATCCGCTGTCCATTAGTAGTAACATAAGGATTACCCCCATTGCTGGTGAAGGCCGCAGTAATATAATCAGCACATTGGAAATGATTGATACAGGGACATTCTACTCCCGGGGGACATACTCCATTAATATTAGTGGCACTGTCACTACCAACAGCATAGGGAGTTAAAAGGTTATCACAAACATAGCGACTATTACACACTTGGGTACGGGGATCAATAGCTATTTCGACATCGAATTCAGGACATATTTTTTGACCACTGAGAATATCGGTACCACACTGTCCGGGAGGGCAAGTGATATAGGCTACGCTCCTGATGTCGGAGTTAACAGTGGCCCCAGCGGAGGCTGAAGAAGTTTCAAAATTAGAGGAGATTAATAAGTATATTATGTACCCAAAGAAAATTACCGCCACCATTAGAATTATCAAGGGGATAATAGCATCAGAACCATCGTTAACTGGAGGAACGATCACAGTGCGGATCTGATTATCATCTATAACCACAATAGGCATGGTACATATTTATAAATGTATAAATATTTGATAAGATATATTTGTACAACATTATATCTTAGTCCACTGCTTTCGCCCTGTTTACTTTCGTCCCGTTTACTTTCGCCCTTCTAGATAGTTTTGATTCTTCTCCAACTGAATGGAAATGTTCTTAAGAATAACTTCTAGCTTCGATTTCACGATAAGATCGGCACTATAAGTATCCATGAGGTTGCTGATACCCGAAGTGGCATTATCTAGGGCATTCACAATCTCCTTGCGGAAAGGGGAGGAACTGTACTGTTCAATAGCTTTGATACTTTCATCCACTAATTGCTCTACCGCGATGATCATAGTCTTGCGACTTTCTGTGGTAAAGGTAAAAGTACGAACGGTACGAGCGATACGGGCGATCCACGAATTAGCATCGGAAACTGACATATCATGTGTATTTATCTTGATTCCCTTATCGATATTTCCGATAAAAGTTAGTTTTACAAGTAACTGCTGTAATGTTTTGGGCATGGCATTGGTAACACTCTCATCATCCATACGGTCCATTTAAGATAGTTTAATTATTAGCGGAAATTATTTATTTATAATCCTTAGTTGATAGTGGAACAGAACTCCTTGCGATTCTGATAAATTATTCCGTTAAACATATATTTATCGTTATTTTCATGCTTATATGCTATAGGAAGAATCTTCTCACCAGTACTCGACTTCACTAACATATTTTCGTTAAAATAGTAACTTCCAGTACGCAGACGGAAGTGTTCCTGAATGGCAATATCAATGTTCCATTTCATGGGAAGAAGATTGTCCAGGAGATACTGGGCGCCTCTAGCATTAATAATATATGAATGGGTACACATGTTGCTGCCTCTACACACAGGAGTGGTACTCTTGCCATTGGGGAAACAGTATCCTGGGAAAATGATAATAGCATCGGCGGGAATCTGGTTCCAGTATGTGGGGAATAAGTCTAAGAATCTGGGATGAAAGTGTACATCATCCTCAAGTACTAAGGTCCAATTTGCTTCTATGTCTACCAAGTGTTTCCATAAGCGAATATGACTGGCGGAGCAACCAGCGGGTCCTCGTCGTTCCGGTTGTTTGTGTGTCTTATACTTTATTCCTAATTCTAGTAAGTCGGCATTGAAAGTCGCTCGTCCATCGGTAGCTAACCACCTCTTATGAGAAATTCTCATAGCCTTGAGTTGTTTGGAAACATATTCATAGCGTTGAGGAGTCTTCTCCAAATTAATCACGTAAGTGGGAAAATCCATAGTGGTAACAGGATCAACTTTATCTCCATCGGTATCGACATCAGTTGGAGGCAAAGGGTCACCGGAATAAAAATAGACGGCGACGATAGCAATAAGAAATACCGCTATTAAAACCACCACGGTAACGACACCCCGATCCACATTACGCATTTATGTACACTAGAAAATCTAATGCGGAATATTAAACTTTATCTCCATAGCAATCTACAAATATCTGTGATTATCTTCTACTATCTGCGAACATATTCTACTATCTGCGAACATATTCTACTATCTGTGGAGATCCGTGAAAATGTCACAATACGATAGAGACGAAGAAATTGTTCTAGCATATCCTGACGGAGATATTGATCCTAGTGATGGACGAACTGACGTCTCTGCGATGGTATCATCGCCATCGCACACACCCGAGAAATCCCCACAAGAGCACGACCCCCTTCCCACCTTACATGATGAACTTACTGAGTTTCTCCCCGTGGGCACCATATTAGGACGTTGTGCCAATGAAATAAATAATGATCCTACTCGCCCTATATGCAAGAGATGGCTCAGCGGCAAGTGTTTGAAGAAATGTCTTTTTTATCATCCACCTATTATTGATGCATATCATATCAAACACTGTAAGCGACAGTCGCGACGCTGCTTCTGTGGGGCTCTGCAAAAGAGCATCCTTAATCGAAGAGCTCTCCATGATGAAGATGCTCCCCTATATTATGTGGTGTGTGGACGTACCCGTCGTTCCATGAAACGGTGTATGTGAAACGGTGTATGTGAAACGGTGTATGTGAAACGATGTATATGAAACGATGTATATGAAACTCCATAAGATTGTAAGACTCTATGAGACTCTATGAGACTCTATGAGATTATAAAACGATATATGATGCATGAAATTGTGACACTGCATGAGATTATAAAATGGCATGAGGCCGCATGAAATTGTAGAGCATCGTGCATATGACAGAATGTTGTAAAACTAATCATTAATATAGTTCTTCTATTATACGTAGAAGTATAAAACCACGTCTTTGTTAGTTTAAATATGGAGGCATCGCTATCATCCTTTTCCAAGGCCTCTACTTATGTATGCTCCTTATACTCAAAATATCATCTTTTCTACATACAAATGCTCTTAGTGCAATTGGCCCTAACATCTATCAGGATTTATACTTTGGAAAAACCTACTGATCCACAGGATATTTTTCCAGTGTATACTCTCTTCTTGACAGCCTGCAACGTTTTGACCACCTGTTTAATGATGTTATGCTTCCAGAAACTGGTGACCCCTAATGTGGAATCTCTGATGGTATCATGCGGTATCACCATATATATACGCAATGCTATCTCCTATTTCCTGATCTGTCCTCTGGCATGGTTGCAAGCCATTTATTTACCTAGTAATGCTCTGTTCGATACCGCCGAGGAATTGACAGGTAATCACTTCATTCTCCCCTATATTATCCTGTTCTACCATAGTTACATCGTCATTGCTCTGGGAACCCTGTGTCTGTATAGCTGGTATAGTAGTAGAAATATTAATAAAACTATGGTACCAATCCTCACCAAGGTAGGACTCTTTAGTGCGTTCAATACTGCTCTGAACGGACATTACATCAATAATGTCCTGTACTATGCGATTGTATGTGCAATCGTGGGGTCGGCCTATATCATCATATCCATCCCTGATCTATGTAAAAGGTCAGATGATACTGAAGTTGTCGAAGAGACGATTAAGAAAACGACTAAGGGGGTCAAAGCCCCTTTTTCACCTAGTGGCAAACGTTTTAGTAAATCTCCACGGCCCTATATCCCTCCCACACCGGTAGAATCCGATGGAGAGATGGATGGAGAGATGGATGCAGAGGTTGAAGAAGCAGAAGTAGAGGAACCAATTACTCCCACATTCTCTCGTACTGGCAGTACATCATCACATGGCAGTACATCATCACATGGCAGTACATCATCACATGGCAGTACATCATCACATGGCAGTACACCTGCAGCCTCTCGTCAAGGAACTCCCACCGCGGATAATGCCCTGAGATACTGGCAGGTTTCTCCTACATCTACACCAATCGTTCACCGATACAACACCTGGAATCTCACTTCAGGAGGACCTATCACCACCCCCAATTTGTCCCGTACTCCGTCCTTCAGCTATACTGATCCATCCAATACCTATCACTAAGCGTACCACTAGGCATATCATCAACTTATCCCGCACCACCTCCGTCGGCTATCCCTTCATATTTTGACCAGCACAGATCCCAAGCTTCTACATATATTACACCATGTAATATACTAAACTCAATCGAACGCAAATTAATTATTTTGGCGGCTCTGCCTCTTTCTATAATATATAAAGTCTGTTATATATAATATGGTATGGGGTCCACATAATTAATTTGCGGTGACACCATTACTTTCTACATTACTCTCTACAATATATAGAGTATATAATGTATATATAGTGTCTGCACTATATAGATTATATAGATTATATAGGATTACACATATATTGTATCTCTACAATATAGCTTAGCGGGCTTGGTAAATGCGCTCCAATTCTTTATTACGATATCGTTCATCTTCAGGGATAATTAGAGCCCCAAAGTTTACAAAGTCGGTGATAGTAGTACCATTCATGCGACCTTTGGCGGTATGTTTATCGATAACATAGTCATCGACCACTAGGGTAAACTCCCCCCGTAACATCTGCTTCAATACGGGAGCGGTCCGCCAAACCTCTACCATAGATTCTACCATAGATTCTATGGGAACGTAGGTTAAGTTATTAATGGCGATGAGGATGGCCACACCAAGAAAAGGACGATACTCGATATGGTTAAAGGCTGCTTCCACTAAGATGTCGTGCACCACGGGATCGAGAAATGTAGAGAGGACCCTCCACAATAGAATTATGGATTTGGTTGTTTGTCCTTTCTTATTACCCATGTACTTATTACGCTTCTTTACTACTGGGGTTGTGGAGAGCTTAAGCTCTAAGAAATATACCCAGGAAAAAGCATTGAAATCCTTTTCAGCAATTCGTTTCTGAAACATCAGAACATAGGGACGCAAAGCCAGGGGATCGGTGTCATCAAATATAACGTCATTCATATGCATTTCAACATATTCGGAATCTATGGTCTCTCCATCGAGAGATATTCCAGAAGCCTGTGCCACCTTGCGACCTCTGACGCTTCCATAAACGTAATTTACCTGATCGGTTAGGCGAGTTTTGCTACTGCAGCATAAGAGCTGAATCATGGCCATCAATCGATGAAGATCACGATCGCCCGATTCGATGGTTTTGATAACCGATAAGACTAAAGGGAGATTAGAAATTCCTACATCCTCCGCGGCAATGATGGAAACTCTATTGAAAAGGTTAGTTACGCCAGCGCCTCCTCCCACTTCGCCCAACCGATAAATCTCTATAGCCGCCAGAAGCGCCTTTTCAGGAATATTCCTACGGATATACTTTTGAAGGGCAGATTTGGCAATATCGAAATCGATCCCGCTAACAGTTTTCGTGGTGCCACCCCTCAATCCGCTCCATACCATCTGTCCAATAGTTTCAAGATTGTCTACGGGTTCAGAGGTACTGTGTCCAATGACGCTGTTAAAGGCATGTTGCTGCAGCAATCTCAGAACTCGGTGCACGCGGCGTTGCAATTGCGATTCTGTCACTATACTATCATTTAATAGAGGGAGGATACGATTATAAACTTCCATATATGCGTAGCGAACCAATCCTTCCCAATGAAATTTCTCTGCTGGAGTCTTATCGAAATAGAATTGCGCGTCGTCGCGATCTATTTTCAGGTGCTCTCCGAAGTCAACAATATGGATGCTATTGCTCAATTTATTATATAAAACATTTCGAAGATTCATTTCTCCCACACTCAAGATATTGCAGTGGCATAGAGCGACCAGTAGTTCCACGGGATTCTCTACGATTCCACGATTTCCTAGAAGAGCTTCTCTCAAAGTTATTAGCGGTGAAGTGTTAACAACATGATAGGTGTATTTGCCATCACGCTCCACAAAGAGTTCAGTTCTCAGCTCCACTCCGGTGACAAGGTTATCAAAGACAAGATAAGTGGAGTTATCTTGAGCTAGGATCTCTCCACGGGCCAAAACCACGTGGGGAGTCTTCCAGCTACGGAAAATTTCACTTCGTACCAAAATATTTGTGCATCTCCCTTTACGGTTGGCGAAAGGTCCCTTATAAACGTGTTTCCGTCCCAAGAATATGAAGGCCTTAGAGGCGGTGGTTCGTTTTTGTGCTACCGGGAAAATTCTTAAGGCTTCGGCAAGCGGTGGAAAACGAGGTTCATAATTGACATCGTTTCTATTTTCTGCACCCTCTTCCGTTTTAGTGATATTGCATAATTCATCTTTATGATCGCACATCATAAGTGATTACCATAATTACAATATCATCATCAATAAATCATTTTTGCGGTTAATTTACGGGAGTACCGTCTAGAACGATATTGACACGATATAAAGATGATGCTAGGAGTACGATGTAAACTACATAGCTGTCCCCACAGGACTTCCGTATATTTGGGAAACATATGGACAACATTACCCGCAAAGAGACCCGATCTTTAAACATTTACAGATACTATAGTACTATAGGCTGTGATATACAAATATTGTAGGAAATACTCATAATATGGAGACTGCTGTGAAATGTGTAGAATGTTGAGGAGACGATCACAAAAATATGGAAAAGTATAAAACATTTTTTTTCCATGGTATCTAAAACAACCATGTCTTTCGATCGTCAATGGAAACCTCTTCCTGGAACTTGCTGCCCTCAACAACCAAGAAATCCCATCAATATCGCTATCCCTTGCCCAGTGGCTCAGGAACAGCCCTTCTTCGGAAACTATGTTTACCCTCAACAATGCGGACCTTGCGGACGCGGAAAACATGATAAGGACGAGTCATCGCAGTCTGATCATAGCCGTTCAGAGCACATCTGCGACGACTGTGGAAAGTCTCACTCCGGCTCTCATCACTCCAAAAAGGACGAGGAGAAGCTCGAGGTTGAAATTGATGTCAAAATCGAGGAAGGCGATAAGAAGAAGAAGCACAAGAAGCCCTGTGGAGGGTGCCGTCAACCTTGCTGCATCTGCCCCAAGGCCGTGCCCTGTGCTCGTGTCCGTTGCGGTAATATTTCTGCAGCCTTGTGGAATCACATTGCCCCTAATGTCTACGGAGATTTGACTATTCCCTTCAGTAACTTGAATTCCGCCACCGTCGCAGTCGGAGGTGCTTTGTCCGGCGTTGTCTCTACCGCTCTCCCTGCTTTGGCTAACTTCGCCATCAGTTCCTATTCTTACACCGGAGCAGGTTCTGCACAGAACCCAATCGCCGGTGACAAGCTTACCCTCAACTTAGCTTATGATATTGACTACAGACTCTTGAACACCGGAACCGTCCCCATCAACTCCCCCATTATCATTCGTGATACTCTCTTGGGAGATTTCGTCATTCAGGGATCTTTCATCGAGCCCAACCAACATAAGACTATTCACCGCCTTCAAATCGGAACTGCCATCTCTTTGACCGCCATCACCGCATTGACCATCAATGGAGTTACTCCCGCCATCACCACCTTTTACGTCCTTTCTACTGTCGCTGCTCAGATCGCTGCTGCTTCCGTCGGTGGAGGTTCTATTGCTGGTGCTTCTGCTAGCGATGTTGCTAACTTGGCTGCCTATCAAGCCTTCAGTGCTTATCTCATTAGTGCTGCCGGTACTTCTGGAAAGAATATCACTTCCTTCACCGTTGCTTTCATCCAGTATGATTATAACAAGTTCGTGTACACACAGCCCGTTGAGAACATCGTCAAGTTCGTTACCGTGGGATCTGCTGCCTTCCCAGTTACAGTTGTCTCTGGTGTGAGCGCTGTCGGTGGAAACTCTGAAGCCCTTTTCGTCTCCTCTCAAGCTGCTTTTGTCATCCCTGCTGGTTCTTCCACTGTGGCCGTCAACACTAACATTATCATCTTGCCAGTTCCTCAGCCCTTCCCTGTCCCTCCTTATTATGGTTATAATCCTTGCAATCCCTGTGATCGTCGTCCCATTAACCCCTGCAATCCTTGCGATCGCAGATAAGCGAACATAGTACAGTAATGAACTAATATATATTCTTATATAAGAATATGCTGTAGAATATCCTCTATTGTATTTCTGGGACCGGGAATAAAATGAATTATTGTGGTGCTTTTCAGTATTATATATTAGAGAGAGTGTATAATATATAATAACACTGGAGGGCATAAAATAATTCATTCCCGAGCACCGCTTCCGTACCAAAGGGTATTTTGAAGTATATTCTTAAGGTAAGAATATGT